>WBZL01000745.1_pt1 | contig 36055 bp, 30 predicted proteins | sample 5204291 | NCBI WGS metagenome assembly WBZL01 (sample SAMN12344345, study PRJNA552823) | activated sludge metagenome | biome: Activated sludge suspended growth; feature: Nitrification reactor; material: Wastewater; isolation source: activated sludge from nitrification reactor of wastewater... | reverse complement strand
GTTTTAACACCTTCAACCACCCGGTTTCGACCAGATACAACCCCTGGCAGGGATCGCCTTCCAACAAGATGATCTCGTCTACCGCGTAGTCCCGGCGCAAGGCAAACCGGGCAATTTCCTAACGAATGGTTTCATCCAGGTGAGCGAAATAGGAAATTTTCGCCAGGAGGGGAAGCAAAGTAGGGGAAGTGGACAGCGTAGACATAAAACCGCTATGGCTCAAAGGCTTTGACCCGCGGCCAGAGGTTGATTACACCCCCTCTTCCCGCCAACTCGGTCAGCCACCACAGGAAAACCAAAAAGGAAGCACCAGACTTTATCTCGCTAACTCCGCTCGCGCCCCGAGGGCGTAGTCATTCAACAGAACCCCCAGCGCAAAGGGGCAACGCCAGGGATCAGCTGATGAATAACGCGCTCCGCATCCCCGCGCGTCTTCGCCACAGCTCAGGCTTTGCCATCTCTTTTTTAGCCCAGGCAGAGTTGCAAATATTCAAGCGAATGACGACAATCAACCCCCAGGTCAGGAGGCTATGAGCTTTTAGTTTCTTTCGCAGAGCCTGCCCAATAGTCTGATGATCTCCGGGAACAAAAATCGTTGTCCCTACGCCCGCCCGAGAAGACAAATTTCCCGTCACTGCGCTTACGCCTAGAACCATCCAGAAAACGACAAATTTCAACGCCTGTTTGTTCATCGGATATTCCTCAAAAACTCAAAGGAGGGGCTTACCTTCTTTTAATACTTGGCCTTCATCCCAATTTTCATTCCCAAAATATTTGTTCATCCTATTTGAGACTCGTCTTTCTCGTCAAGGCCTTTTCACCTAACAGGATAAGGCGAGCTGAGTTACTTCCCACATATCAAAAACTGTTCCTTAATCTTTTCGAGATATTCCCATGCCTTGCTTCCACGTTGTGATTTAAGAGACGGGTTCGACTTCTTCCATGATGCGGATAATGCTTGCTTTCTGTTCTTCATTCAAGCGATCCCAGACCCCCTGTAACCTTCGCAAATTTTCATCCGGCCTCTGCATGCCCAGTAAATCATACACTTCAGGACCTAGTCTTCCTGCGATAATCGCCACATTATTCCGGGAAGGGCTACGCGATCCCGTTAAATACCGGCTACACAAAGACCGAGGAATATTTAGCCATTCCGCGAACTCACTTACCGTGCGGCGACGGCCTGTTACAGCTTCCCACTCTACAAATTTTCTTTCAAACCAAATAGCAAAAGGATTTCGTTCCAAGAGGGTTCTCCAAGAGTCATTCTAGCAAGATGAAGGGGTTTTTTCAAGCCCTCTTGAAGTCTGCGTGCCATTTTGCGCGCCATGTGACAGCATGGTACACTGAAATTATGCCTTCAAAACCAAACACCTCCCCTACATCCTCCTTCAAACCTCATCCGCAGGATACGCGTGCGATCACGCGCCGCATCGTTTACGCTTACCGGGAAAAATTGGGGCAGAAAGGGAAATTGCTACCTTTGCTTCAATTTGCAGAGGCTTTGAGTGAAAGCGTCGCCCACTTGAATCTCCATGTCTCTTACCAGACCATCAAAAACTGGGGAGATGGCGTCCATCGGCCCGATTATTTTTTTACCATGCAAGTGGCAAGCCATGCTCCTGAAGGAAGTTGGCAAAGGGCTTTCGCGATGGATTTATTGGCTGTCCAGTGGCCAAAGCTTTACCCACCTGGGAGTGAAATTGGCCTAAGTTTTACCAAAGCATTTTCCCAAAATCAGCCCTAATTCTTGTACACTCCTGCCCCCAAAATTCTATTCTTTAAAGGAGTTTCTTATGTTTTACCGTAAAAAAATCTTAACATTCAAACAATTTTCCCCTATAACAAAGGAAATCTATAGCCTCGGCTCTAACTATTTGGTGTCCTGGGTATCTAGAACCCGGAATGACCTGGATAAACTGGAAGAAAAAGGTTTACAGGAAATTTCAGGAACTCAAACTATTTTGTTGGCATCATTGCCACAGTCTTAACATTCATGAGATTTATTTACGAGGTGATGAAATGTCAGATATAAATGAGTTTCTGTTTTCTCAAGAACATAATTTTAGCGATAAAACCCAGGCCACTTACCGGTATCTACTGGAATTGTTACACACGACATATCCCGATCCAGGCAAAATGGATGCAGCTGGATTTTCTAATTGGCTTAAAGACCATGAATGGGCAGATAGTACGCGATATCTTGCAGCGTGTGCGGTGCGAGCGTTCTTAAAATGGGGGTATGGGGCCAAACACCCGGCATTGGCGGTTAAGGTCAAGAAGGTAGAGCCTCCTCCTCAGAGAACGTTAACTATCTCGGAAGTCGAGAAACTGTACCAAATTTTTCAACCAAGTGATTTTGACCGAAGAGATATGGCTATGCTGTCTATCTTTTTGGATACAGGTTTGCGAGCTTCTGAGATATGTAGGCTATCCCTGGAACATATACACTTAGGGGAAGAGAATTACCTAAGTGTGAAAGTAAAAGGAGGAAATTGGGACGATAAATCGCTTAGCCTTTATACAGCCTTAGATATAGATAACTGGTTATCGGTAAGAGATTTGTATGCCCATAAAAAGGAGAAAGCAGTTTTTGTTGGAATAGGAGGCAAGACACCGGGATACACATTGACTCGGGATGGTTTGCGGGCGATTGTACGCGTATGGGGAGAACGAGCGGGGATCGAACATATCAGTCCTCACGCTTTTCGTAGAACATCTGCAACGCTTGGAGCAGAAGATGGTGCGTCGGATCAGTTAATGATGAAACAATTTGGGTGGAAATCGGCGCAGATGGTAACACGCTATACCAAGCGTCTTAAAAACCGGGCTTTTGTAGAAAAATATTCGCCAGTAGCAAAAGCCAGAAGGTTATCCGCTTAATAGACTAATCGAATTTGTGAGTTAGCGAAAAAGGGGCCGATTCGCTTACCGTAGGTTGTGGGTTCAAGTCCCACCCTCGCCACTGAAAACCGCCCTGCGGTTTTATACGGCGATAGTAGCTCAATGGCAGAGCACTACACTGTGGATGTAGATGTTGCGGGTTCGATCCCCGTCTATCGCCCAAGTTCAACCAGGACTATGTCTTCTGGTGGAAAAACACCCCATCCAAGTGTATTGGATGGGGTGTTTTTCTTAGCAGGCGTTCAGGGGGCTTTTTTCCTCTTGCGCCAAGGTTTAAACCCTCAAAATATTCTTGTAACTGCTCAGGCTTAGATGAGAAACTCCTCAAAAAAGAGTAAATGGGAAATGTACACCTTCCTTTCACTCTTTTTTTTCGGGCTAATCATTACCCGGCTGAGTACTTACTTTTTTTAACGCTTCCTCACCCCCACCGAAGCCTCCAACCACACAAAAGTGGCTTTTGAGAATTTGAGGTTCTACCGGAAATACTGTGGAAGAAACCGAAATCTTGAAGGGGACTAACATTCCCCATCCCTTTCAAAGTTTCGAACACTTTACACCAAAAACGGTTAAGCCGAATTTGAGAAAAACTTAGTTGACATTAATGAAAAGTTGCGCGATAATTTCGTCTGAGGTTCGGTATCGATACCGGCAACGGTATCGAGAGAAAATAATTTCGTTTTTAAGCTCTGAGGTTTTGAAATCCCATCCTACTTAATCCCAGTAAAGCCACTTTTTTCATACTACGATGAAACGCAAACGCAAATCCGTCACCATTTACGATGTCGCACAGGCCGCGGGAGTCTCCGTCTCTACCGTTTCACGAGTCTTAAACGGCAAAGAGGACGTGTCCGAGGATACGCTCCAACAGGTCCAACAAGTCATCAAAGAATTAGGGTTTGTCTCCAGCCTGGCCGCCCGCGGAATGCGGAGTCACCAGACCAACGTCCTGGGTTTGATCATGCCAGATGTCGAATCCCTGTATTCTTATGCGATTCTACGGGGGGTTAATCGAGCCGTTGCCCAACTTCATTATGATTTAATAGTTTATACAAGTGGCGATAGCTTTCACAACGATTCGGCAGAAAAAGAAGCCTATTATGTTTCCCTGTTAAATGGCAATGTCGTTGATGGTGCGATCGTCGTGGCGCCTGTGGCCGCCAATTTCATCACAACGGCCCCCCTCGTGATCATTGACCCCAACAACCTAAGCCCCGAATGTCCTGCCGTCATTGCGACGAATCAGGTGGGGGCTATGCAAGCGATGCAATATCTGACTGATTTGGGACATCGCCGCATCGGGTTTATCACAGGCCGGCTCGATCTCGTCAGCGCCAACCGACGTTTACAGGGATACAAAGATGGATTAGCCGCGGCTGGTATCCCGCTCGACGAGCAACTCATTCAAATTGGTGACTACTCCATCTCGTCTGCCGTCGCCCCGACCCGTAACTTGCTTGCCCTCCCCGACCCTCCCACGGCCATCTTCGCCTCGAATGATATGTCCGCGATAGGTGTCTACCGGGCCGCCGAAGAAGCTGGATTGCGAATTCCTGAAGATTTGTCTGTTATTGGCTTTGACAACCTCCACGACTCCGTTTATCTGAATCCCCCCCTCACGACCATTGATCAATTTATCTCGGAGACGGGAAGCATCGCAGTCGATATGGTCGTCCAGCTGATCAAAGGTGAAGCGCTCCCCAAGCACATTCACAAAATGCCGACGCAATTGGTGATCAGGAAATCGTGCAGACCGATTTAATCAGGACAATCTCGGAATAACAGGCGAAAATTTTTTTACCGGTTTCGGTACCGATACCGGAACCGATTTCAGAAAGGAGGTCCCTTTGGATCGAATACAAACCATCATTCGCCCCGCCCTTTAACAACGAACTCGTGCAAAATCATTACCGCATAAAAGTCTTTCAATGGTTTACAACCTGCAAAAGACTTCCATTACCAATCCCCCATGCACCGCATGCAGGTATTTTATTCAATTACTGTAACTGCTGAGACCCAAAGTTTTCTCGACAAAGTCAAGAACTTGTTTGCAAATGAACCACATTTTTCCCAGGCAAACACAACCTTTAGGGTCTTGAGTTACCCCAAACTTAATCAATGTTTCAAGGAGAAGAAAACATGCGTAAGCAAATTTTGATTATCTTGTGCCTGATGATCGGCGCGGCGCTTTTCGTCACCTCCTGCACCCCCCCGGAAGCGCAAACCATCATCCAGACCGTTACAGTCATCGAAACCGTCGAAGTCGTCAAAGACGGTCAAACTGTCATCGAGACCGTTGAGGTCATAAAAGAGGTTGAAGTCACACCCGTACCCGAACCCACCGCGGAGCCCGAAGCGGTAGCCGATGTGATGGGAACTTTCCCGCGCCGGGAGACGCTGATTGTCAGGCAGCTCACCGGGCGTGTCGGTTCACCCGACAACATGAACCTATGGGTTGGCTGGAAATGGCAAGACCGCGGTCTTCAGAACCTGGCTGACGAGCCGCTCTGGTCGGTCGACTTTGCCACGGGAGAGATTATCAACGGTTTGGCTTCAGGAGATCCGGTCTACAACGAAGATTTCACCGAATTGACCATCCCGCTGCGCGAAGGTGTCGCCTGGAATGACGGCGTGCCCTTCACTGCCGCCGATGTGGTTTATACGGTCGAGACCCTCATGGCGTACGATGGCTTCGGCGCACATACCTTCTTTGTGGATAACGTGGCCTCTGTGACTGCCGTGGATGATTACACGGTTAAATTTGTGCTCAATCAGCCCAACTCGCGCTTCCATACCACCTTCCTCGACCGCTGGGGCTGCACCCGGATCATGCCCAAGCACATCTTCGAGACGGCAGAAGATCCGGTCCTGTTCGAATTCAATCCGTACGTAGGCACCGGCCCTTACAAGCTGCATAGCTATGATCCCCAGGGGTCCTGGACGGCCTGGGAAAAACGTGAGGATTGGGATAAAAGCCCCACCGGCATCATGTTTGGAGAGCCTAAGCCCCAGTACATCATCATCCAGGCTTTTGAAAATGAAGGCGCGCAGATCCTGGCGCAATTGAATCACGAATTGGATGTGGCGGAGCTCTCTGCCGATGGTCTCAAGGCGCTTTTGGCACAGTCGGATACCTCCCGTGCCTACCAGCCGACCTTCCCCTTCGTGGTCAACAACGACCCGGCCATCACGGGCATCGTGTTCAACACCACCCGGCCGCCGTTCGATAACCTCGATGTCCGCTGGGCTTTGGCACTGGCGATCGATATCGTCGAGTACACGAGCATCGCCGTCGATAGCACGGGCACCTTGAGCCCGGTACACATCCCCTCCCTTGGCTCCTACCCTGAACTTTACATCGAGCCGATGCAAGACTGGCTGAAGGAATTTACGATTGATGTCGGCAACGGCGAGACCTTTGCGCCCTATGACCCCGAGGCTCCCCAGCGCGTCGCAGATTTTGCCAGGAGCCGCGGTTATGTCTTCCCTGATACGCCGGAATTTACCCAACAGGCTTTCGGACTGGGCTGGTGGAAGTATGCGCCAGATATTGCCGAAAAATTGTTGTTGAAGAACGGCTTCTCCCGAGATGCAGACGGCATGTGGCTACTGCCCGATGGCACCCCGTGGAAGATCACCTATATGACTGGCACAGTGCTTTCTAACCATGATGCCCGCAATGCCTTTGCTGCCGTGCAGCAATGGAAAAAGTTCGGCATCGATGCCGAAGTATTAAACACGGAAAGTTTAGCTGATCTGACAGCCGTCGGCGATTTTGATGTAGAAACCGTCTGGCCCGGGCGGGAGCCATGGGGTGCCGGACCCGATTTGTATCGCGTGCTCGACGATTGGAACTCTGTCTACATCCAGCCCGTTGGAGAGCGCAACCAAGCCAGTTATGACTCGCGCTGGTCGAGTGACAAAATGGACGCCATCATTCAGGAATTGCGCGAGACGGATCCTTTCAACATAGACGAGGTCGTTAGAATAGGCATCGAAGGTCTCAAGGAAGCCGTCACGAATATGCCCGGCATCCCGACCTACGGATATATCGGCTTTGTTGGCTGGGACGAGTACTACTGGACCAACTGGCCTGGTAGCGAAAACCCCTACACTGTTCCTTATACACACTGGCCCAACTTCAAGTACATGACTCCATTCCTGGAACCCACCGGCAAATAATTCCTGCTGTAGGTTATCCTGGGTGGGCGATCTCGCCCACCCAGGATACTTTCAGGTAAATACCTATCCGTAAATTGCTCTCGTCCTTGGAGGCAAAAGACATCCCCAAGACAGGGGTTTGAGCGATTTTGCGAGTAGAATCCAAGTGAGGTGGTTGCGTTGACATTCCTGAAACGATATCTCATCCCTCGTCTTTTTCAATACGTTCTAGTCATCTGGCTGGGCATCACCATTGTTTTCCTCATACCCAGACTCATCCCAAATGACCCTGTCATGCGAATGATCAGTGAGATGAGGGCGCGTGGGTCAACACTGGAACCGGGCGCCATGGACGGCATTATCGCCGACCTGACCGAGATGTATGGTTTGGAAGGCTCCTGGCTCGATCAATACTGGGCTTTTTGGGGCAGGCTGTTCCACGGTGATTTCGGCGTTTCCTTCTTTCAATTCCCTACACGAGTGAACCAGCTCGTTATCACCGCCATGCCCTGGACTTTAGGGCTCCTGCTGACCACAACTGCCATCACAACGATCGTCGGGAATATCGTTGGCGGACTCGCAGGTTATTATTCCAGGAAGGCCTGGTCACGGATTCTGGATACCATCGCCATGGTGATCCGCCCACTGCCCTATTACATCTTCGCCTTCTCGCTGCTCCTGCTCTTCGCTTCCACACTTGTCTTTCGCTGGTTCCCGCTCACAGGAGGGGCCTCATTGGGAGCTTTGCCCAGCTTCACCTGGGCTTATATCAAAGATGTTATCTGGCATTCGTTCCTGCCCGCCCTCTCATTAACCGTCCTGGGAGGGGCGGTTACCTTCCAAACCATGAAGCTGATCGTACAGAACGTCAATGCAGAAAGTTATGTTCAATATGCCAAGTTGGGCGGCGTGACCGAAGGCCGCATCGTGGGCAAGTACGTAATCCGCAACGCCTTGCTGCCCCAAATCACCGGCCTGGCGCTTTCGCTCGGGCAAATCTTCAGTGGGGCGCTGATTACCGAGATCGTTTATGGGTACCCGGGCCTGGGGGGACTGCTTTATAGAGCCATCGTCAACGGGGATTACAACCTGATCATGGGAATTACCGTTTTTGCTATCGTTGGCATCTCAACGGCGATGTTGATCGTAGATCTGACGTATCCCTTGTTTGACCCACGCGTGCGATACTACTAAGGAGACCCGCCCAATGAAAACCTTGCGAGATCTATTTCGAGATTATCGGTTCGTATTTAGCTTTATCGTTCTCCTGATCATTGTCATCCTGGCGTTCCTGTCCATCTTTTCGCCTTATGACCCTACGTTGTGGAATGTCGTCCCAAGAGATATGCGGCCGTCGGCGGAGTACTGGCTCGGCACGGATTCAAACGGGCAGGATATCTTCTGGCAGGCCACGTTTGCGATCCGCAATTCCCTGATCATTTCTCTCATCGCCGGGTTTGTTTCCAGAGTGATCGCCATCCTGGTCGGCATGATCGCCGGATACAAGGGAGGCGCAACCGACAGGATACTCATGTTTATCAGCGACAGTCTGCTGGTGATCCCTCTCTTCCTGGTCTTTGTCCTGTTTGCCATGCTGGTACGCGAACATATGAACCTGGTGGTATTGGGGTTGATGTTGTCACTTCTCACCTGGCCATGGGACGCGCGCCTGATCCGCTCGATGATCTTGAGCTTGCGTGAGCGAGAGTTCACCAAAACGGCCATCCTTTCCGGTACGGGGACCGTCAAGCTGGTATTGAATGAATACATGCCCTTTACCATGCCCTTGATCTTTTCGACGCTGATCAATAACATAGGATTTGCGATTGGGCTGGAGATTACGCTTGCCATCATTGGATTGGTCGATCTCATGACTCCCACCCTGGGCACGATGCTGAATTGGGCCCTCTTTTACCAGGCTACTTTTTTAGGACGCTGGTGGTGGGTCTTGACTCCAGTGGTCTTATCGCTCTTCTTGTTTATTGCTCTCTACTGGCAGTCGGTCAGCATCAGTGAGTATCTCGATCCCAGAACGCGTATCCAAAGGGTCGGAGCATAGCGGAGACACAGCCATGACAGAAAAGAAACAAATTATCCTACGTACCGAGCAACTCAAAGCCTTCTATATCCTGGAGATGCATGGCACGCAGAAGATCGTCAAAGCCGTTAACGATGTGGACCTGACGATTTATGAAAACGAAATCTACGGCATCGCTGGCGAAAGCGGTTGTGGCAAGAGCACCCTGCTGAAAGCGCTTTTCAACGACTTCGTGCCACCCCTGCGCCTGGTGAGCGGCAAGCTTTACTACCGTATCGACTGGGAGAAGGAAATAGATGTCACCACATTGAGCCCGGAAGAATTGCGACAACTGCGCATGGAGTACATCTCTTATATTCCGCAAGGCTCGATGAGCGCGCTCAACCCGGTGCTCAAACTGAAAGAGACGTATAAGGATTTCATTGGCAGCCATCTCGGCGATCAGAGCCGGGAAGAGATCTTTGAATTGGCTTACAAGCAGATCCTGACGCTGGGCTTACCCAAGAATATCCTCGACCTCTACCCACACCAGCTATCTGGTGGCATGCGCCAGCGTGTGACCATCGCCCTGGCCTCCCTATTGAAGCCGCGCATCATGATTGGCGATGAGCCCACCACCGCGCTGGATGTGGTCGTACAGCGCGGCGTGATTCAGATGCTAAAAACGATCCAGGAGAATTTCAAGAATACGATCATCCTGGTCACGCACGATATGGGCGTGCACGCCAACATCGCTGACCGGATTGGCATCATGTATGCCGGGAAGATCGTGGAAGAGGGGACGACCGAACAGATCTTTGGGGATCCACTCCATCCTTACACACAGTTCCTGATCAATTCGCTACCCAAGTTTGGCGATAAGAATGTGCGTCACAGCGTACCCGGCAGCCCACCATCCCTGGCCGATCTGCCAACGGGCTGCCCTTTCCATCCGCGCTGTCCCCATGCTATGGAAATCTGCACACAGCAAATCCCGGAGTTCTCTTATCCGGATGAACATCACAAAGTTGCCTGCTGGTTACATAGTGCCCCACAAGCGGCAATTGGAGAAGGCAAACATGAATAACCTGCTTGTGGTAAACGACCTGACCAAACAATACTCCCAGGGCAATGTGCTCGCCAGGGTCACACTCACAGCTGTGGATGGTATCAGCTTTTATATCAAGCCAGCAGAAATTTTCACCCTGGCCGGCGAAAGCGGCTGTGGCAAAACGACCACGGCCAAGGTTGTCCTCGGGTTTGAAGAACCCACTTCCGGGACGATCCTCCATAACGGAAAACCACAGACCCCTAAAGAGAAGGTCTGGATCACGGAGGGTGTGCAAGCGATCTTTCAGGATCCGTTTAGCACCTTCAACCCACTGAGAACGGTGGACCGGTACTTTTTTGAGACGGTTCAGAATCTCAAGCTGGCCGTGAGCAAAGGACAAGCGATTGAATTGATCGATCAAAAACTACGTCTGGTAGGTCTGACCTATAAGGAATTTGCCGGGAAATATCCGAACGAGTTCTCTGGCGGCCAGCTACAGCGCATTTCCATCGCCAGGGCCTTGTTGACCAACCCCAGCCTCTTAATCGCGGATGAGCCAGTTTCCATGGTGGATGCCTCCCTGCGTATGTCGATTGTCAACTTGTTCAAAAACCTCAGGGATACATTGGGTGTGAGCATCCTTTATATCACTCATGACTTGGCGACGGCATATTACGTCAGCGACCGTATCGCCATCATGTTCCGCGGCAACATTGTTGAAATGGGGACGGTGGAGCAAGTATTGATGAATCCCAGGCATCCGTACTCAAAGCTTCTGCGCGATTCCATCCCCCAAGCCGACCCCGCAAAACGCTGGACCACGACGGTTACACTTTCTGAATTAGAACAGGAAGAATATCTTCGGCAGGGCTGTAAATTTGCGGGCCGGTGTCCAGATGTCATGGATATTTGCAAGGGCGTAGTCCCAGCGGACCTAGACGTTGATGGTGTGCTCGTGAAATGTCATCTATATTCTGACACACAAACAACTTAATACCCCGTAAAGTAAGTTTTCCCTGGTTTGCACACGCATCAAACTTGATAAGACTTCCTTTACAAAGCACTTAGAGTTTTCTTCGACATCCTCTAAATTTACAAGCGTTACACTTCTTGCGATTGGCGGCGTTTGCAGTTGTTCTAGTTCCGCCAAACAAAACTTGCTCACGCCGCCGTCCTCGGCGGCGATTATAGAGTAATTCCTGCGCCGTCCTCGGCGCAGGGAGCACTTTTGCACTACGAACTAAACCATTCTCCGAAAGGACCAACTCATGTCCCGAACATTTCGTAACCCTATTTTGCCAGGGTTTTACCCTGACCCATCCATTTGTCGGGTGGGCGATGACTATTACCTGGTCAACTCCACATTTGAATATTTTCCAGGTCTCCCCATCTTTCACAGCCGTGATCTCGTCCACTGGCACCAACTGGGCCATATCTTGGACCGCCCCTCGCAATTGCCCTTGGATGGGGTGTACGCCTCGGGCGGGTTGTATGCACCGACGATTCGTTATAACAGGGGGACGTTCTATGTGATCAATACCCTCGTAGGGGGAACGTCGAAAAGCGGCAACTTCATCGTGACAGCGACAGATCCGGCCGGGCCGTGGTCAGAGCCGTACTGGTTGGAAAACGCCCCAGGCATCGACCCGTCTCTGTTCTTTGATGACGATGGTCGCGCCTGGTATGTTGGCAATCGAATGGCAACAGATAGCCGTTATGACGGGCATACCGAAATTTGGCTCCAGGAGCTAGATCTGGCCGCGATGTGTCTGGTTGGCGAGCCGTGTGTGCTCTGGGAGGGAGCAGCCAGGGATGCCGTCTGGGCGGAAGCCCCTCACCTTTACAAGATCAACGGGCAATACTATTTGATGATTGCCGAGGGCGGAACGAGTCACGACCATGCCGTGACAATTGCGCGCAGTGGAGAGATTACGGGGCCTTATAAAGCGAATCGTCGTAACCCGATCATCACCCATCGCCACTTGGGGCAAGATTATCCAATCGTGGGCACGGGGCATGCAGATCTTGTGGAAACCCAATTCGGCGAGTGGTGGATGGTCCTATTGGCCATGCGACCTTATGGGGGGTATTTCTACAACCTTGGACGTGAAACCTTCCTGGTTCCTCTGCGTTGGGAGGAAGGCTGGCCCGTCGTCGCTCCCGGCAGTGGGCGGGTTGCGCTGGCGGAACGGACGCCGGATTTGCCCGAACAGCGCTGGCCCGCCGTTCCAGCCTGCGACCACTTCGAAACCCAGACTCTTGCACCGCACTGGAACTTCCTGCGCACACCGCGTGATGACTCCTGGAGCCTCTGCGCGCGTCCCGGATATTTACGGCTGCGGCTGCGCCCCGAGCGCCTGACGGATCTGGCCAATCCGAGTTTTGTTGGCCGGCGTCAGCAGCATATGCGCTTTTCCGCCCGGGCAGCGTTGGAATTCAAGCCTCAGCATGATGACGAATGCGCGGGACTGGTGCTCGTGCAGAATAATGAATTCCACTTCCGATTTGTTATCACGGGCGGCGCGACACCAACTGTGCATCTCGTGAAGCGTTCGACGCCGGAACCCAACCCACAGTTGATGCCGATTATCGCTGGCACGGATGTAACCCTGGCCGAACTTCCCATCGAAGGCTCGCGCTTCTACTTCAAGGTGGAGGCGGATGGACAGGATTACAGCTTTTACATCGCCACTGCGCCAGAAGCGTGGCAGCCGGTTGCCGAAGGGGTGGACGGACGCATCCTGAGCACTCCTTATGCGGGAGGGTTTGTCGGAACCTATATCGGGATGTATGCCAGCAGCAATGGGCAACCTAGCACAAATAGCGCCGATTTCGACTGGTTTGAATACCTCGGGCTGGATGAGAACTGAATTTCTGCAAAGGATTCCTTATGACCCAACCTGCTTACCTAGATCCAAATCTTTCCATCTCTGAACGTGTTCAGGATTTGCTTTCACGCCTGACCCTCGACGAAAAAGTGGGGATGATGAACCATCCGGCTCAGGGAGTGCCGCGTTTGGGTATTCCCGATTACAATTTTTGGAGCGAAGCCCTGCATGGTGTGGCCGCCAACGGTCGTGCGACTGTTTTCCCGCAGGCGATCGGTATGGCCGCCACTTGGGACAAGGATTTGATCCATCAGGTGGCAGCCGCCATCAGTGACGAGGGCCGCGCCAAATACCATGCGGCCCTGCGTCGCAACGGTTCCACCGATCAGTTCCAAGGGCTGACCTTCTGGTCGCCAAATGTGAACATCTTCCGCGATCCGCGCTGGGGGCGTGGACAGGAAACCTGGGGCGAGGACCCGTTCTTTACCGGTGAAATGGCCACAGAGTTCGTCAAAGGCCTGCAGGGCGACCACCCCAAATATCTCAAGGCAGCGGCCTGCGCCAAGCATTACGCCGTTCATTCCGGCCCGGAGAAAGACCGCCACACCTTCAATGCCATCGTTTCCAAACATGACCTGTACGATACGTACCTGCCGGCCTTCAAAAAACTGGTCACGGAAGCGAAGGTCGAAGCGGTGATGGGTGCCTACAACCGCACACTCGATGAACCCTGCTGCGGGAGCAAACTCCTGCTCGAAGACATCCTGCGCGGCGAATGGGGCTTTGAAGGGCATGTCGTTTCAGATTGCGGCGCGCTGACCGATTTCCATGTCAACCACAAAGTCACCCAGGATGCCGCCGAAACCGTGACGCTGGCCCTCAAGCGCGGCTGTGACATCGGCTGCGACCATGTTTACAGCGAGATTCCGGAAGCCATCGCACGCGGGCTGATCACCGAAGCGGATGTCGATCAGGCCCTGGCGCGCACCCTTGGCACGCGCTTCAAACTTGGCATGTTCGACCCCGATGAAATTGTGCCGTTCGCATCCATCGGGATGGAGGTTGTCGCTTGCGAGGCGCACCGCCAACTGGCTTATCGCGCCGCCACCGAATCGGTCGTCCTGCTTAAGAACAAAAATAACATCCTGCCGATCAAGCCTTCCGCAAAAAAGATTTTCGTCACCGGTCCCACCGCCACCAGCCTGGAGGCACTGCTCGGCAACTATTCTGGTCTCAATGACCGGATGATTACCCTGCTGGAGGGTCTCACCAGGCGCGTCCCCGAAGGCATGGGGGTCGGATACCACCTTGGCGCGCTGCTCAAACATCCGCGTGAAGTCAAAGAAACCTGGGCGCCCCTCGTGGCCCAGTCCGCCGATGTAACCATTGTCTGCGTTGGCCTCACCCCGGACCTTGAGGGGGAGGAGGGTGCGGCACTGCTCACCCCGCTCAATGGCGACCGCGAGGGCATTTCGCTCCCGGCCAGCCAGGTCAATTACATCAAAGAACTGGCGATTCACGGCGCAAAGATCGTGCTGGTGGTGACCGGTGGTAGCCCGATTGCGCTTGGCGAAGTGGAAGACATGGTCGATGCGATTCTCTTTGTGTGGTACCCCGGCATGGAAGGTGGTCGCGCCGTTGCCGATGTGCTCTTCGGCGATATCTCACCGGCGGGCAAGTTGCCTATCACGTTTCCCAAATCGCTCGAACAACTGCCCCCCTTTGATGATTACAGCATGAATAGCCGCACCTATCGCTACATGACAGAAGAGCCGCTCTATCCGTTTGGCTTTGGACTAAGTTACACTCGTTTCGAGTATTCGGATTTGCAACTCGACAAAACGGAGCTTGCCCTCGGGGAGTCTCTCAACGTGAGCCTGACCCTGACCCATTGCGGCGAATCAGACCCTGAGCGGAGCCGCGTCGAAGCCTCAGCCGAAGTTGCCCAGTTTTACCTGAGCGATCTCCACGCCTCGACCATTGTCCCGCTTCAGTCTCTCATCGGCTTCGAGCGCGTATATCTCAAAGCGGGTGAAAGCAAGACATTACATTTCACACTCACGCCCGAAATGATGTCTTTCTATAATGACGATGGAAAGTTGACACTCGAACCTGGCGAATTCCGTTTGGAAGTGGGCGGATGTTCCCCCTCCAAACGCGGACAGGAACTTGGTGCACCCAAGCCCGTCACTGTCGTGTTTGAAGTGAAGTAATACATCTCGTAGGGCGGGATGGTATCCCGCCATTTTCAAATGCAAAGATCACGATGGGTGCCATATGGTTGTGTGAATCATGTACCCGAACTGATAAAAACCATATAAAGGAATTTCAATGAACCAAAACGCAAGTTCAACGCCTGTATTCAAGGATACAAACAGGCCATTCTCCGAGCGGGTAACGGATTTGATCGGGCGCTTAACCTTAGAGGAAAAAGTAGGCTTGATGAGCCACCCGGCCAAAGGCATCCCCCGGTTGGGCATCCCCGCGTACAACTACTGGAGCGAGGCCCTGCACGGGGTCGCCCGCAATGGCCGCGCGACGGTTTTCCCGCAAGCGATAGGGATGGCCGCCACCTGGGACCCGGCATTAATTCTGCGCGTGGCAACTGCGGTTGGGGATGAGGCCCGCGCCAAATACCACGCCGCGCTCAAACGCCACGGGTACACCCAACAGTATCAGGGCCTCACCTTTTGGTCTCCCAACGTCAACCTGTTCCGCGATCCGCGGTGGGGACGCGGGCAGGAAACCTGGGGCGAAGACCCATTCCTGACGGGGACGATGGCCTCGGCCTTTGTTCGCGGCCTGCAAGGTGATCACCCCAAATACCTCAAAGCGGCGGCGTGCGCCAAACATTACGCCGTCCACTCTGGCCCGGAGCGCGACCGCCACACCTTCAACGCGATCTGCTCCCCGCGCGAATTACACGACACCTACCTCCCCGCCTTCAAAGCACTCGTGATGGAAGCGAAGGTAGAAGCGATCATGGGCGCGTACAACCGCACGCTGGACGAACCCTGCTGTGCCAGCCAGCTTTTACTTGAAGACATTTTGCGCGGCGCATGGGGGTTTGAGGGGCACGTCGTTTCGGATTGCGGCGCGCTGACAGACATCCACGCCCACCACAAAATCACCCACGACGCCGCCGAGTCCGCCGCACTCGCCCTGCAAAAAGGCTGTGACCTGGGCTGTGATTGTGTCTTCGATGAAATTCCCACCGCCATCGAACGGGGATTGATGGCAGAGACGGACGTTGACCGTGCCCTGGCCCGCACGCTGGGGACCCGGTTCAAGCTGGGGATGTTCGACCCCGACGAAGAAGTGCCCTTCACCTCGATTCCGATGGAGGTCGTCGCCTGCCCCGAACACCGGCAACTGGCCTACGAAACCGCCGTCGCCTCGGTGGTTTTACTGAAAAACCAAAACAACATCCTGCCCATCCGCCCGGAGACAAAAAGTATTTTCCTCACCGGCCCGAACGCCGCCAGCCTGGAAGTGCTCCTCGGCAACTACTACGGGTTCAACAACGAGATGAGCACCCTCTTGGAGGGCATCGCGGGCCGCGTGCCCGAAGGCATGGGCATGGAATACCATCCCGGCGCCCTGCTCAAACAACCGAACGAGATCAGCCTCTCGTGGGCACCAGGCATGGCGCAAGCGGCAGACCTGACCATTGCCTGCGTCGGTTTCTCCCCGATGTTGGAGGGCGAGGAGGGTGCGTCCCTGCTCACCCCTCTCAACGGAGACCGTGACAGCATCTCCCTGCCGGAAAATCAAGTGGAATATATCAAACAGATCGCCATGCACGGGGCGAGGATCATCCTCGTGGTCACCGGGGGCAGTCCGATTGCCCTGGGCGAGGTAGAAGATTTGGTCGAGGCGATCCTCTTTGTGTGGTATCCGGGCATGGAGGGGGGTCGGGCTGTGGCCGATGTCCTGTTCGGAGATGTTTCCCCCTCCGGCAAACTCCCGTTGACCTTCCCGAAATCTTTGGATCAACTCCCGCCCTTTGAAGATTACAGCATGGAGGGCCGCACCTACCGCTACATGACCGCCGAACCGCTCTATCCGTTTGGCTTTGGCTTGAGTTACAGCCAGTTCGAGTTCACCGATCTGATGCTTGAGCAAACCGAAGTCGCCGCAGGCACATGCCTGGGGTTCAGCGTCCACGTAAAAAATACGGGGAACTACCCCGCGGCGGAAGTGGCGCAATATTATCTGACCGATGTCGACGCCTCCACCCTCGTCCCCCAACATCACCTGATCGGGTTTGAACGGGTTACAATTGCCCCCGGCGAATCCCACCCCCTACACTTTGTCATCACCCCGGAAATGATGTCGTTCTTCAACGATCAGGGCGAGCTGACCCTGGAACCGGGCACGTTCCGCCTGGAAGTGGGCAGTTGTTCGCCAGGGCCGCGCGGCCAAACCCTGGGCGCGCCCGCCTCGTTGACGGCAGGTTTCAAAGTCATTTAACGTAACTACTCAGCCTAAAGTAGAAAGTTCCGAAAAAAGAGATGAAAGGGGGAAGGCCTTCCCCCTTTCATCTCTTTTTTCGGAGATTCTCCGCATTCCCCCTGAGCAGTTACCATTTAACCATCTCAATCATTGATCCCCAAACAAAAAAGGAATCCCATGTCGAATTATTCACCCACCCCTGAAAACAAATTCACCTTCGGCCTTTGGACCGTTGGCAACATTGGTCGGGACCCGTTTGGCGGCCCGGTTCGAGACCCCAAATCCCCGGCGGACCTGGTTCGCTTGCTAGGGGAAGTGGGCGCGTACGGGGTCAATTTCCACGATAATGATCTGATCCCCATCGATGCCACCCCCGCCGAACGGGACAGTATCCTGCGCGAATTTAAAGCCGCTCTCGCCGAGACGGGGTTGGTCGTCCCGATGGCAACCACCAATCTTTTTGGTGATCCCGCCTTCAAAGATGGCGCGTTCACCGCGAATGATCCCAAAGTCCGCGCGTATGCCTTGCAGAAAACCATGCACGCCATTGACCTGGGCGTAGAACTGGGCGCGAAAATCTACGTCTTCTGGGGCGGGCGCGAAGGCACGGAAACCGACGCCTCAAAGGACCCGATCACCGCCATTAAAAGGTCGCGTGAGGCGATGAACTTCCTATGCGAGTATGCGAAAGACCAAAAATACGATCTGAAATTCGCCCTCGAAGCCAAACCCAACGAACCCCGCGGGGATATTTACAACGCCACCACCGGTCACATGCTGGCGTTCATCCAAACCCTGGATCACCCCGAAATGGTCGGCGTGAATCCCGAAGTCGCACACGAGCACATGGCCGGCCTCAATTTTGTGCATGGCGTGGCGCAAGCGATTGAATCGAGCAAATTATTTCACATTGACCTCAACGATCAGGCATTCGGACGTTATGACCAGGACTTCCGCTTTGGCGCGGTGAACCTGAAGAGCGCGTTTTTCCTCGTCAAACTGCTGGAAGACACCGGCTACACGGGCAATCGTCACTTTGACGCCCATGCCTATCGCACGGAAGATTACGAAGGCGTGAAGGATTTTGCCCGTGGCTGTATGCGGACCTATCTCATTTTGAAGGAAAAAGCCGCACAATTCAACGCGGACCCGGAAATCCAGGCCTTGCTGGCTGAGATCAACGCCGATGATGGTGCCATGAAGGACTTCACGGGCAAATACACCTCCGAAAAAGCCCACGCCCTCAAAGGGCAAGCGTTTGACCGTCAGACTCTCGGTGCACGCGGGTTGAAGTACGAACGTCTCGATCAATTGACCGTCGAAATCCTGCTTGGCGTTCGATAGGCATTTTTCGGAGTAACCCATGTATTTTCTCGGCATCGATACTTCCACGACTTCCAGCAAAGCGTTGATCATGGACGAACAGGGGAACGTGTTGGCCGTCGCTTCCTCGCCCCACACCCTACACACCCCCAAACCGCTCTGGTCGGAGCAGAATCCGCAGGAGTGGTGGGAGGCGGTCGCGGCCAGTATCCGGTCTGCCCTGCAAAAAGCCGACGTGCGCGGGGAAGAAATCGCGGCGGTCGGGCTGACGGGGCAAATGCACGGGCTGGTTCTGCTTGATTCCGAAGGGCGCGTGTTACGGCCTGCGATTTTGTGGAACGATCAACGCACCCAAAGCCAATGCGACGAAATCCATCAGCGGATTGGCAAAGAAACGTTCATTCGCATCACCGGAAATGTCGCCCTGACAGGGTTTACCGCCCCAAAAATTTTATGGGTGCAAGAAAATGAACCGGAAGTATATGTCCGCGCCCGGCATGTGCTCCTGCCCAAAGATTACATCCGTTACAAGCTGACGGATGCCTACGCGATGGACAAAGCCGACGGCGCGGGCACTGTCCTCTTCGATTTACAACAACGGGATTGGTCAGAAGAAGTGTTAGCCGCCCTCGAAATCCCCCGCGCGTGGATGCCGCAAACTTACGAAGGCCCCGAATTCACCGGATATGTGACCGAAGAAGCCGCCTCCCTCACCGGGCTAAAAACGGGTACCCCCGTCGCGGCGGGCGGGGGCGATCAAGCGGCGCAAGCAGTCGGAATGGGTGTGGTCGAGCCGGGCATCGTGGGTCTGACCGTGGGCACGAGCGGCGTCGTGTTTGCCACTACCCCCGCACCCCTCGTTGAACCTGAAGGGCGTCTGCACGCGTTTTGCCACGCGGTGCCCGACCGATGGCATTTTATGGGCGTGATGCTCTCCGCCGCAGGGAGTCTGCAATGGTACCGGGACACCCTCGCACCCCAGATGAGTTTTGACGACTTGTTGATCGAGGCCGAATCCGCCCCCGCAGGAAGCGAAGGGCTACAATTCCTCCCCTACCTGTCAGGGGAGCGCACCCCGTACCCCGACCCGTTGGCGCGTGGCGCGTTCATCGGGTTGACCCTCCGCCACAGCCGCGCGCACATGACACGCGCCGTTCTCGAAGGAGTGGCGTTTGGGCTAAAAGATAGTTTTACCTTGATTAAACATGCAGGGTTGGGGGCCATTACCCAGGTACGAGCGTCTGGCGGAGGCACCAAAGGAGCCTTGTGGCGGCAGATTTTGGCGTCAGTGTTAGAGGCGGATTTGGTGACCCTTAACACCACGGAGGGTGCGGCTTATGGTGCGGCGTTACTGGCAGGCGTTGGGGCGGGAGCATGGACCGATGTCCTTTCCGCCTGCCAGATGTGCATCCAACTCAAAGCCAGCACCTTGCCAGACCCTTCCCATCAAGAGGAGTATCGCAAAGCCTATGCGCTTTATCGTGATTTGTACCCTGCGCTCCAGGAAAGTTTCAGAAAGATGGGTGAAAGTGGGTGAAATCATGTGGCTCTTCCGGAAATTCTGTGAAGAAAACCCAAAGCCACCACCCTCACGGCGCTAAAATCGGCGGCATCACCACCGGCGCATCTGGCTCAAAACTGCGAAGATACGCCACCAACGCCTGCAAATCCTGATCATTCAACCGGCTCCCCCACGCGGGCATCATCGTTCCGGACACGCCCCCTGCGATGATCTGATAAATCGCCGCGTCGGGGGTATCCGCCAGAAAAATCGCGTTATTCAGCGCGGGCGCCATCGGCGAACCAAAAGCCTCTACCCCATGGCAAGTTTTACAGGCGATGTTGAACAACCGCTCCCCCGCCGCGATCATCTCCGGGGTAGAGGCAAACGTCACCACCACTTCGGGGAATTCCACGCCCGCTTGCATCAGGTTCGGCCATTGGTACAGCAGTTCGACGACGGACGTAATCTCTTCGGGAGTCAGCATCCCCTGCCAGGCCGCCATCAAGGTGCCGGGAACGCCTTCGTTCACAAGCGTGAGCAAATCCGCTTGGGGCGTTGCACGCAACGCCTCGGTATCCAATGCGGGAGCGATGACCGTGCCCGCCGCATTGGCCCCGTGACAGGCCGCGCAGTTTTCCGCAAACACGGTTAGCCCTGCGCTCAGGGTGGGGCTATCGGGCAGAGTGGCGAGCGCAGTCAGCATCTCCTCGGTGATTTCCATCTCGATCACCTGTGGGGGCGTCAGGCCCAATTCGTCCACCCGCACGGCGACGAATTCCCAGTTCACTTCCTGCACGAACGTGATCATGGCCTCGATTTGCGCGTTGGACAGCACCCCGCCTTCGTCCACCGCCCACGCGGCCATGAGGGTGTCGTTGCGCCCGCGGGCGATGGTTTTAAAGAGGTCGGTTTCGGACATTTCACGGATGGCGTCCGAGTTCAGAGGGGGGTTGGTCGCGATGCCCTCGCCGGTCGCGCCGTGGCAAACCACACAGTTTTCGGCGTACAAGTCGGTCGCCGTCACCACCGCTTCGGTTTGAAATTCCCGCAGGAGGGTGGCCTGTTGCGTCGGCTCAAACCAGGTATACGCCGGGATAATCAAAACAATCACCAGGGTTGCAAGAAACCCAGTCCATTTTTGTAGGGGGGTCATAGGATATTCCTTTTCACGAACAGCGTTCCTTTGGCGGATTTTCAAGTTCAGAAGTGTCTCTTAAAGAACGCCGTTCGTCGTTACAGATAAACAATGTGTTCGGGACTCACATGGTCCCGTTGAATAGATGTTTGCGTATCCACCAGGATTTCGCCCGCCTCATTGAAGGTGAGCGGGAACAAATCCAGCGGGCGCGGGGCGGGCTGATTTTGCACCTGCCCCTCCATGGTAAACACCGAACCGTGGCACGGACACACAAACTGCCCCACCGCGGGGTCATACGGGACGGCACACCCCAAATGTGTACACCGGCGATAGACCGCTAACAGCCCCCCATCCGGCAGACGCACCACGTAAAACCTTCCCGCCTCCACCGGGGTGACACTCCCCACCGGAAAATTCTCCACCGCCCCCACATTAAACACCCCCCCAAACTCCCCCACCACCGGGCGAGGTGACAAAAACCGCAACCCCACCAGAGACAACTCGGTCAGGGCCACTGCCCCCGCCGCGCCCCAAAATAAACTCAGAAAATCTCGTCGAGATATGTTTTCAGACATGATTTAACTCCTAAACGAATTGTGTATCCCGTAATCCGTAGGTCAAAATACGCAACACGAAATACGCCATACGACTACCACGGCAATACCAACGCCATCCCCGCGCCCCGGAAGAAAATCCCGATCACGGTCAGGGTTACAAACCCGGCCAACAACAGCGTAAACACAGCCTGCCGAGCCTCACAAGTCGTACTTTTGAAGGCTCTGATCAATTCGTAATACCCCATCACCAGCAACAACAAAGCCGCAAGCGGCACCCACCCGTTCGTGATGTAACTGGGCAGAAAAGGCAACCACCCCGGCAAATCCAGCCAGAATTCATCGAGTAAAACCAACCCCACCGTCCCCACTACCCCCAACAGGAAACTGATCCCCGTCTGCCACCGCCCTCGTACAGAGCGGAACCACACGCCTTCGGATTCCATATCCCGGTTCAGATACGGCAGGATGAACATCCCGCCCAACGCCACTCCGGGCACCAGAATCGCCCCAAACAGCGGGTGGAAGTGCATCAGCAACTCTTGAAACCCCATGAAATACCACGCGGCTTTGGCAGGGTTCGGACTATGAGCGGGGTTCGCGGCCTCTTCAAGCGGCGCGTTTACAAACGCCGCCCATACCAGCAGGACCGCCAACCACACCAATGCAAAGACAAACTCCCGACTCACCAGGTGTGGGATCGTGGTCACTTTTTCCGTGCTGGATTTTTCCCCTACCGTTTTGGGCACTGTGATCGTGTCTTTACGGACGCGCCAGATGTGAAAGGAGACGAGGGCGGCAATTGCCAGAGGAATGAGTGCGATGTGCAGACCGTAGAAGTTCGTCAGGGTGGCCGCGCCCACTTCCGGGCCGCCTAACAGCAGACGGGTGAGCGGTTCGCCGATCCAGGGCAGGTAATCGAGCAGGCTCGTGCCCACTGTCACCGCCCAATACGCCAATTGATCCCACGGAAGCAGATACCCCGTAAAGTTTGCGCCGACAATGAGCAAAAGAAGCAGAACGCCCATCACCCAATTGAACTCGCGTGGGGGCGCAAATCCGCCCGTAAAAAACACCCGCAACAGGTGAAGCACCCCCACGATCACCATCAAATTGCCCGACCAGTGGTGCAGGTTCCGAATCAGGTTGCCGAAAAAAACCTCCGTTTGCAGAGCGACCATGCTGGCGTAGGCCGCGTCCGGCGAGGGGGTGTAGGCGAAGATCAGCAAAACCCCAGTGATGGACAGGATGGTAAAGAGCAAAAGGAGCAGGCCACCCAGCCCGAACGTGTAGGTGAATTTCAGGGCGGGTTTGGAGACTTTGGCAGGGTGCAGGTGCAGGATCAGGCTGTTCATCACCACCCGCATCCGGCCCCGGTCATCTTCCGGGGGGAGCGGATCACGTAAAACCGATTCCTTGACCCGGGTCAGGAGAGAAGTTTCGGGGGAGAGAGGTTCGTCAGACATGAGATTTCCTTCGTTTTAAATGCCCTGGCAGGCTTTTGCGCCTGCCAGGGATCGTTAGACTTGTTGTTATCCATCACCACTTGTACCATTGCCATTGCCGCCCCCTCCATTGCCGCCACCATTCCCACCACCGCCGTTGTTAGACGAACCTGCCCACAGCGGACGCCCGTTCGGGTCACGTAAAAGCACACGCAACCCCGTCGCCACCTGGGTAATATCGCCAGCGGTGAATTGTTCGGCCTGGTAAAACCCGACGACAATCACTTCATCCCCCACCTGGAAGGTCACACCCTGATCGGCGAAGAAACGAGGTTGCCCGGTTTGAAAGGTGACGATCTCCCCATCCGCTGTGGCAACGGTCATCAGATTGCGGTCGTAGGCCATGAGCGTGCCTGTGATCGTGATCCATTCATCGACCTGGACCTGTGGTGCAGGGGTCTTGGAGCCGTCGGCAGACCCGGTCGCGTTGCCCTGCCCCTGCCCGTTTTCCGCGCCGCCCGACCAGAGGGGTTGCCCGGTTTCGGAGCGTACTTGAAGGGTTTGCCCGTCCGCGAGCTGAACCTGGTTGGCGTGGATCATGCCTTCGTTGTTTGTGCCTACGACGGTGATCGTTTGCCCAACTTCGAGCGTGATGCCCTGCGCCTGCCAGTACGTGGGCGGGCCAAGTTCGATGTAAACGGATTCGCCTGTGGCGAGGGTCATATCAAACCCGAAGTCGTCGAGGGCGGTGATGGTTCCAGTGGCCTCGTAGGGGTCGCCGGTAGCGCCCTGGGCGGCAGGTGTGCCCTGATTGGTGGCGGCGTTGCCGTTTCCGTTGGCCTGGCCGTTGCCATTATCGTTGGGTTGGTTTGTGGGTTGGTTGGCCGCAAGGGGGTCAAGAGCGGTAGCAGTTTCGGCGGAAGTTTGAGAGGCCTGGTAGGCGTAAGCGGCGACGCCCGCACCGATCACGGTGATGAGCAGGATGCCGAGGAAGATTTTTTTGAACATGAGATTACTCCTTTGAATGTCTGTGTCCGAGGGATGTCCTCGAGAAAGTTTTGATTTGTGTTCATCTTAGTCCCCAGATTTGAAGGAATAGTGAAGAGCATGTGAATTCTGTGTGGATGTCATCTTCTGTTCATCTGGCTGTGGTAGCAGATCAGCCGAGCAAGAGGCGACCCAAAGAGACGCCATTCATTTTCTGAAAAGCGTCTTCAAAAAAAGTGTGGTTTTCGATTAAGGGGTGAGCAAGGGGGTAATTTTTTCCTCTAACATGGCCGCAGTCAACATGCCCACATGAATTTCGTGAACGGCGCCCGTCCGGTCCACCAGGATCGAGGTGGGGAAACTGTGAACCCCCAGTTGGTTTAAGACCGCTTGACCGGGGTCCAATAACACGGGAAAGGTAAAGCCCATTTCAGCGATAAAGCTTTCAACGGGAGAACTGGTCTCCCCCGCATTGATCGCCAGGATCACAAAGCCCTCCGCCTGATGGTTCAGGTAATAGGTGTGAAGATCGGGCATTTCGGCGCGGCAGGGGGGGCACCATGTGGCCCAGGCATTGATCAGGATCGGGCGTCCGGAGAAGGTGCTGAGGCGGACAGTGTCCCCCGCCAGATCGGTCAGGGAGAAGTCGGGCATCGGTTCCCCCGCGCGAGCCGGACCACTCACTTTGGGTCCCGGATTGGAGAAGGCGAGGGCGATCAATCCGCCCAAAATCAGCAATCCGAGGCCGATTTTGAGGAGGGTGTGTAAAATTTTTTCCCGGCGACGTAGGGCGCGGCGTTGTTCCCGGCGAGGATTGGTATGAGTGGCCTGCATGAGCGATCTCCAAAAGGTGGAATGTCTAAAATGCACTGGTTGTCTTTGTTTGGATGCCGCGAAACGCCAGGGGTTACAAATTCAGGGTTTTTCTGAAAATACAGTGGAAGTGAAATTTTGAAGGGGGAGAATGTACATTCTCCCCCTTCAAAATTTCGACCCTCTCACGCCCAAAACGGTAGTGATAAAGTAACTACTCAGCCAGGGTAGAGATTAGCCCCAAAAAAAGGGGGAGCAGTTACGTGCTAAATTCAGTTAAATCATGGTTGACTCAAACTTTTAAATCCTGTAAACTATAGTCACTCCGATGGGGAGTAGCTGCCCGACTTTTCGGGATGGACAGTCGTCAAGACGGAAAGAAATTTCCCGGCTGTCTGAAAGAAAAAGCAAGACCATCGCTAATCGATAGCGATGGTCTTTTTTTATTTTGGGTCTCTTTACGCAGAGGTACCGTGAAAACGCCTCCGAAAAATTCGGCCTATGTCCCGCTCCAAACGGAAGTGCTTGAAAAGATCATGAAACCAAAAACCCGTGGTGAAGCCGAAGCAGAAATCACGCAAACCGTGATCAAGTTCGAGAAGGAGTATCTCGGACGGGGGCCGTTGGATGCGCGCACGTTTTTCGTCAATGACATGATCCTGGTGCGGCTCCGCGGGGTCCTCACTGCCGGAGACCGAAAACTCGCGGAGACCCGCGAGGGGCAAGCGCTTCTCAAAGAGACGCGCCGCCAACTATTTGAAACGTCCATCTCCCATTTTGAGGAGATGATCATACACATTTTAGGGTGTAGGCTGATCAGTTTTCACACAGATATCAGCACCAAAACCGGTGAACGTATCCTCGTCCTGACGACCGATACCAATCTGGAAACACTCTACCGATAAGGGTGCATTTCATTTCAGTTAGAACGATTTCCGAAAAAGGGATGGGGGTGTACACCCCCCACTCATCCCTTTTTCAGAGCTTCTCAACTCATGTGAAACACACCCTATCGAATAATCGTTCCCGGAAGACAAGGCAAAGCGCAAACTTCCAATAAAGCAGGCGAGTTGCAAGGTAAGCCGGCATTTCTCCCACAGGATGGGAGCGATGCCGGTTTTTAATTTCCGGTGAATAAGTTTTGTTTGAAAGGAGATGCCCATGACTACCCATACGAACCCTCCCCCTCGTCTCCCCATGGTTCGACGGTTCTGGAAACCCGCCTTCGCCACAGGGGCGGGGGGTACAGCCGTTGTGCTCTGGTTGGATGAAATCTTGTTATTCGGCGAAGAAATCCTGGCCCTGATTTTCCTCCCCATCCTGGCGGGAGTCCTTTATCTGCTTGATATATTCATCTTCAAATCCCAAATGCCACGCCGTGAGGATTTGATAAACCCTACCGACAAAGGAAAAGCAACCTGATGGAACTCAAACCCTGGCACACCCAACCCCAAGCTGAAGCCTTCGCGCACCTGCAGAGCCACCCCGACGGCTTGAGCACCCCCGAGGTGACCAAGCGCCTGCAACAATACGGACCTAATGAACTGCAAGCCGCCCACCGCATTTCGCCATGGGAAATCCTGCTAGAGCAATTCAAGAATGTCCTCATTTTGATCTTGCTTGGCGCAACCGCTATTTCGTTATTTCTGGGGCATGGGGTCGAATCCATTGTGATCGCCGTCATTGTCCTCTTTGCGGTCGTGCTGGGGTTTGTGCAAGAATATCGGGCGGAGCGCGCCCTGGAAGCCCTGCGAAAAATGGCCGCGCCGACCGCCACCGTTTTGCGCGATGGGATTGAAGTCAAAATCCCAGCGCGGGAATTGGTTCCGGGCGATGTCATTCTCCTCCACACCGGCGACCGTGTTCCGGCGGATGCGCGCCTGACCGAGACGTTCAACCTGCAAGTCGAAGAGGCCGCACTCACAGGCGAATCGGTTCCGGTGGAGAAGTATGTTCGAGAACTGGCCAATGAGGACCTACCCATCGGGGATCGCAAAAATATCGTCTATGCCGGGACCGCGATCACTTACGGGCGCGGGCGCGCGTTGGTGGTGGCAACGGCGATGCAGACCGAGTTTGGCAAAATTGCCCAACTATTGCAAACCGTCGAAACCGGCAAAACACCCCTTCAGCAAAACCTGGATAAAGTGGGGAGCCTGCTTGCCCGCGCCGCGTTTGTGGTGGTCGCCATCATTGTTAGCCTGGGATTGTTGCGAGGCCAACCCTTTATCGATATGCTCATTTTTGGCATTGCCTTGGCCGTGGCGGTGGTCCCCGAAGCCCTGCCCGCGGTGGTCACCATTTCGCTGGCGATTGGCGTGCAAAAAATGGTCAAACGGCACGCACTCATCCGTCGTCTGCCTGCGGTGGAAACCCTCGGCAGTACCTCGGTGATTTGCTCCGACAAAACTGGAACCCTCACCAAAGACGAAATGACGGTGCGGAAAATATTCACCGCCGGGCAAATGGTCACAGTGTCCGGCGCGGGATATACCCCGAAAGGTGAATTTTCCGTCAACGGTACAACTCCGATGACGCCCACCGACGCCATAAAACAAACATTGACCGCCGCGACCCTGGCATCCGATACTCGTCTTCTCAGAGCGGAGGAGCCGTCGGGCGATGGGTGGGAGATCAAAGGCGATCCGACCGAAGGCGCTTTGATCGTCGCCGCGGCAAAGGCTGGGTTACAGAAAGCGGCCCTGGACGGGGACGCCCCGCGGGTGCATGAAATCCCCTTTTCCTCTGAAACCAAACGGATGACAACCCTGCACGAAATCCACGGGAGTTTGACAGCCTATGCCAAAGGCGCGCCCGAAGTTATTTTAGACGGTTGTGATTTTACGCTGACCGAAAATGGGGTTGTTGCCTTGGACGCCGATGGACGAGGTAAAGTGTTGGCACAGGCACAAGGCATGGCGAGTGAGGCCCTGCGCGTGCTGGCAATTGCGTCAAAGCCCAATGTCACCCCCGAAACCGCTGAAACCGGGATGACTTTTTTAGGGTTGGCGGGCATGATCGATCCCCCACGCCCCGAAGCGAAGGCGGCGATAGCGGTGTGTGTCGAGGCGGGTATCCGTCCGGTGATGATTACCGGCGATCACCCCCTCACCGCGCAAGCAGTCGCCCGCGAGTTGGGGCTACTCCGCAATGGCGGGCGGGTGGTGCCTGGTGCGGAGTTGGAAGACATGTCCGATGAACAACTCCATCGAGAAGTAGAGGATATTAGTGTGTATGCACGGGTATCCCCCGCCCACAAGTTGCGCGTGGTCACGGCCTGGCAAGCGCGAGGCCACATCGTGGCCATGACCGGAGACGGCGTGAATGATGCCCCCGCGCTAAAAAAGGCAGATATCGGGATTGCGATGGGCATCACGGGAACGGATGTGACGAAAGAAGCCGCCGCGATGACGCTGACGGACGATAATTTTGCTTCGATTGTCGCCGCGGTGGAAGAAGGGCGCGGGGTCTTTGGTAACATCAAAAAATATTTGATGTATCTGCTCTCGTCGAATATTGGAGAAATTGGCTTGATGGCGGGATCGGCCCTGCTGGGCTTGCCGCTTCCGCTGACAGCGGTGCAAATCCTGTATGTTAACCTGGCGACCGACGGGTTACCCGCCCTCGCGTTGTCGGTTGACCCGCCCGAAAAGGATTTGATGAAACGCAAACCGCGCGATCCGCGCACGGGCATCTTCACCCGCCCGGTGGTGCTGTTGATGGTGCTTGGCGGCCTTTGGTCTACCCTGATCAATTTGGGGTTGTTCACCTGGGCCATCAATTCAGGGCGCAGTCTGGAAGAAGCAATGACGATGACGTTTGTCTCGTTGGTATTGATTCAGTTTTTCAAAGCCTACAACTTCCGCTCCGACCGGCACTCGGTCTTCCATAAGCCATTTGTCAACAAGTGGTTGAATCTCGCGGTGGGGTGGGAGATCGTTTTACTGTTGTTGATTGTATACCTGCCGTTTTTGCACGAACCTTTCAACACCTACGCCCTGCCGTTGGTGGACTGGTTGATCGTCTTTTTCCTGGCTTTTAGCGTGATGCCTGTGCTGGAAACGGCCAAATGGGCCACGCGCAAAGGATGGTTGGGCACGGTGGAATAAACGAGCGCACCGCCGTTTACTTCCTTCCGAAATCCGCCGGGATTTCCCCCCACTGATCGGTTTTCCACTTCAGGATGGGGTTGGAATACGTGTTTTCGGCGAGCCATTTTTCCGCGCGGGCGATCAAGTCGAAGATGTCCACGTTGCGCGTGGTGCGTTGGAGTTTTGTCCGGCACCGTTTGAGTTTCACCCACAACAGGGCATTTTCGGAATCGGAATAGATCGGGGCATCGCTCCCCATTTGTTGAAACCGCGCCAGCGCGTGAACAATGGCGAGAAACTCCCCGACATTGTTCGTCCCGTCCGCGTACGGGCCTTGATGAAAGAGAGGTTTGCCGGACAACAGATACACCCCGCGATATTCCATCGGCCCGGGACTCCCACTACAGGCGGCGTCCACGGCGACCGCGTCCGGGTGGGTAATGCCGAGGACGCGAATGTCTGGGGGAGAGAGAAGGCGGGGTGGCGTTTGCCCTTTATAATCCGCATATCTTTTGGAAAAAGCGGTTTCCGCCTCGGCCTTTGTGGCAAAGGATTTGTATTCTGCGCCGGTAAAGCCATCGACCTGAGCTTTGCAGATATCCCAGTTGGAATAAACGCCCGGTTTGCGGCCTTTCCAGACGACATAGTATTTTTGTTTGGACATCCTGTTAGTGTACCGCAAACAGAACCGGAATAAGCCGAAGGAATCTAAAAAAAGGGTAACTACTCAAGCAGGAGATTAGCCCGAAAAAAAGGAAGGATGGGGGAGGGTTTTCCTTGATCCTTCCCCTGTTTTTAGACAGCCATTCTCAGCTTGCGACGAACGGCGTTCCTTCATGGGTATCCTTTGAGTTCAGCGAGGGTGTTTGAAGGAACGCCGTTCGTCGGCTCGTTTCCATATTGAGAATTGCTGGTTTTTAGAATTTCCTGTGACGAAATGTAAAAAGCTGTGATATACTGCTCCGCCGTCCAGCGTTGGACTGGACAAATTTTAAAATTGCGAGTTTTGAACATTCCAAATGGTGCCCGACTTTTTGGTCGGGCGTTTTTGTTGCATATAGGTAGGCTCAACCTTGTGGGAAGAGTTCACCGATGAGGGCTGAACCTCCCGTTCAGTCAAGCAACAGGGGCAAGGCCTGCAAAGGCTTTGCATGCGGTTTTGGCAAAACACAAGGTTTTGACAGAATAAACGTAATTACTCACAGATGATGTTGAGGATTCTCCCAAAAAGGATGGAAGGGGGGATGTACATCCCCCCTTCCATCCTTTTTGGGGAACTTTCCTACTTGAGTAGCTACGAATAAACTGTCAACGTTTGTGCCCTTAAAGGGCGCAATATAGGAGCATCGAGATGACAACTGAATTTTCCTCTTTAACCCTGCACCAGGATTTGGTGCAGGCCGTAGCTGATCTTGGCTACCTTGAGCCAACGCCGATCCAGGCCGCCATCATTCCCGCGATGGTGAAAGGCGTGGACGTGATCGGCCAGGCGCAAACAGGCACCGGCAAAACCGCCGCGTTCGCCCTCCCCATTTTACACAACATCAAACTGAACCCCCAAACCGAGCAAGCGGGGTCCCCCGTCCAGGCATTGGTGCTGGTTCCGACGCGGGAACTCGCCATCCAGGTCGCGAAGGCAATGCACGATTACGGCAAAATTTTGCAGGTGCGTGTTCTGCCCGTGTACGGTGGCAATTCCTACAGCAGTCAGATCAACCGGATTCGGCGCGGCGTGGACATCGTGGTCGGCACGCCCGGACGTTTATTGGACTTGATCCAGAAGAAAAACATTCTGGATTTGAGCAGTGTCCGCACCGTCGTGCTCGACGAAGCCGACGAAATGTTGAGCATGGGTTTTATCGAAGATATTGAAAGCATTCTGAAAGAAACCCCGGAAAATCGTCAAACCGCCCTCTTCTCTGCGACCATGCCCAACCCCATTCGGCGGCTCGCGGACAAATACATGCACAACCCCCAGGCATTCACCATTGAGCGCAAACAAATGACCGTGGAAGCCATCGAACAGCGGTATTACCTGGTCAATGAACACGACAAACTCGCCGCCCTCACCCGGTTATTTGAAATCGAAGACATCACCAGCGCCCTGATTTTTGCCCGCACCCGCGCGGGGACCGCGGAACTGGCGTCGGAACTGAACGCGCGCGGCTTCCCCGCCGAACTGTTGAACGGCGATCTGAATCAAGAAGCCCGCGAACGTGTCATGAACCGGTTTCGGCAGAATCAGATCACGGTCATGGTCGCCACCGATGTCGCGGCCCGTGGCCTGGACATTGACAACATCTCCCACGTCTTCAACTACGACCTACCCGACGACCCGGAAGTGTACGTCCACCGGGTGGGGCGCACCGGACGCGCGGGGAAAACGGGCATCGCGCTCTCCCTGGTCACCCCCGCCGAACAGGGGCACTTGCGCCGGATTGAGGGATTCGCCCGACAGCGGCTCACCCGCGCGGCGGTTCCCACCGAGGAAGAAATTCATAAGCACCGGGAAAGCGGTCTGCTCAATCGGTTAATGATGTGGTTGAACCGTGATCGGTATAAACGTGAAAAAGAAATGGTCACCACGCTTGTGGAAGAGGGGTTTGACCCGATCAATATCGCCGCCGCCGCCTTAAAACTGGCCCGAGCGGAAGAGAAACAACGCCCGATTTATGGGGTGAGCGAAGTGATGGATGCGGTCTCGCGCAAGTCCCGCCAAAACGAACGCAGTCGAAATCGTAATACGTCCGAACGGCGTTTTGACGGGGAACGCCCGCCACGCTTGTCGCGGAGTTCAGTCTCGCACGAACCCGGCATGGTGCGGTTATCTGTCAGCCAGGGGAAAGTACATGGGGTGCGTCCCAATGAAGTCGTGTCCACTCTAGCCTATTATGCGGATATTCCGGGGCATTCCATTGGCAAAATTTTGATCGAAGATCAACACACATTTGTGGATGTCCCCGAACAGTTTGTCGAAAAGGTGTTGGCGAAAAAGGGGAATTATCGGATGCGGAAGCAGGCGGTTACCATCGAGTTGGCCTGATTCAAGGGTTCGGTCCTTTCAGGTGTGAGAAGGTTTTTACCTTCTCACACCTTTTTTAAATCACCGATTCGGGCTGTAGTGACGATTTCAATCGTTAGATATCGGGTAGCACCCTGAGTGGAGGCTCGTGGTCGAAGGGGGCGGGGCGGCTGACAACGATGCTGGCACACTAGGAAAAGAATAGGAGTTTCTTTTTTATATGGGTGTTGTATAATCATAGCGTTTGCACCTATGATCCTGGAAAGGAGACCTTGAGTAGCGTTTTTGGGTAAAAGCCTGCCATTTCCTGGGTTTTTAGACATTCATAGGGCGGGACTTTTACCTTCACAAACATCTCAGGTCGATAATTTTTGATTTTTAGCAGGTAAACTCTCTTGCATCGAGATTTCAACAGCGATTTTAAAGCCGAACGTCGAGTCATCCTTTTTTCGATAGTGGCAGAACTCATCCTCGTCGTGTTGAGCGCGGTGATGATTTCGTATTCCCATCGGATCAATTTAGGGTGGGTGGTTTTGGTTTGTTTATTGGGGATGTTGATCGGCCTCATCAGCGTGGGAAGCTATTTATGGACGCGTTATACGGTCCAGCCTGAGGTCGAACAAAGAGAAGCGTTAAAGCAAGAGAAGGTGGATTTGAATGAAAAAATGCACCAGACCCTCGCACAAATTGGGCGGTTAGAAGAAGAACGAAACATCATTGACCGAGATGAGCAAAATGCCATCTCTAACCGCAATCTGCTGTTTCAACAAGAAATTACCCTCATCCTGGATCAACAGAGCCAAACAGAAATCACCTACCGCCAAACCCTTCAAAATGCCCTGCGGCAATTTCAGCTCACCCATGTTCGGAACGGTTTACTGACTGAAAAACTTTCCGCCGCTCACCTGCCAGGCATCCGGGCCGATCAACTGCCGAGTGACTGGCTTCAATCTCTCGCGAAACATCAGATCGTTAGTGCCAACGACGTGATTCCCGAATGGTTGTCACAAGCCGGGGTGACAGAGGCACTCGCACAAGCCCTATTGCAATGGCGCGAGGAAGTAGAAGCTGAGTATCGCAACACGCAACCCTCTGAACTTCCAGAAAATGAGCTTCAACTCATCATGCAGGAATATCAGGAAAAAAATGCACATCTCGAAAAAAACGAGATCATCGCCAAAGCCGCCTCGGAGAAAGATTTTTTTGAAATTCGCGAGTCTTTCGGAAAACAACGCGAGCGCAATCGAACTGGCTTGTCCGCCGCCCGCAGTGCTTTAAGAGGCTTAGAAGAAAAACAAAAAACAACGATCAAACTGGAACAGACCTACACAAACATCCGTTTCCAGCAGTTTTTTATCCTTGCTTTGGGAAGTGCTTTCGGAAAAAACAAACCCAGAAGTGCAGTAAGGGCGGGGCTGGTCAATTTCCTGGTCTTAGGGTTACTTATTTTTCAGGGGGCATTAGGGGTGCAGGCGATGCGAAATCTGCTTTCGGGCGGTCCCACGCCTGAGCTGGAACACATCCCTGAGCCAAGCATTGACACCCCCTTGCCGCCCGCCTCTGAATTCAGTTGTCTCCCCACAGATAGCCCCCGCCAAACCGGCATCGTGACCCGCGTCGTGGATGGGGATACCATTGACGTGCAAATTGACGGGCAAGAGTTCAGAGTTCGGTATATCGGCGTCGATGCCCCAGAGCCAAATGAATATTACGGGGGTCTTTCGTTGAACCGAAATATTCAATTCGTCGCGGGAAAAGAAGTAACCCTGATCCAAGATGTCTCCGATACGGATTCGTTTGATCGACTGTTACGGTACGTTCTCGTCGATGACTTTTTCGTCAACTACCAATTGCTTCTTGACGGCGATGTCCGCGCCTCGGCCTACCCACCGGACACGGCCTGCAAAGCCACCTTTGAAACCGCTGAGGAAATCTCACGCGCGCAACAAGTAGGATTGTGGCGACAGCCTGCCACCCCCGCCGCAACGCCAACCATCCCCCCCTCCACCGGGTTGACCGAAACCCCAAACCTTGTCGCCCCCCCATGCAGTTGCACAGCAAACACCCTCAACTGCCCCGATTTCACCACGCACGATGAGGCACAAGCCTGTTATGCCTACTGTGTCGAGCAAGGCGCAGGCGACATCCACCGTCTCGATGGAAACGGCGATGGGCAAGCCTGTGAATCGTTACCCTGAAACAATTCCTTTTCGTAACTTTCTACGCCAGGCTGAGTAGTTACCCCATTTCTTTTAAAAGCAACCTCCCCTGCCACAAGAAACCTGCCCCGAATGTGGCGCGACCGCCCCGGACGGGATGACGTGCTGGGACATGTTAGGCGCCCTCATCGCATGGGAATCCGATGACCCGGAGCTGATGGCGCAACACTTCCTGACCGTTGCCTCGTACAACCTCCAACACCCAACACAATTCACAGACCAAGCCCTCGCGGGGTTACGGATCGCGGTCATTGACTACCTCGATCATCAGGTCTCCGCCAGTGAACTCCGTCGCCGCGCCTCACGCGCCTACGAAGGCAACCGCCGCGTCCTGAAACCCAAGCCCGAACGCCATCCCACCCTCCGCCCTTGGCCGATGACCATCGCTGACGTGTATATCCCCGATCACCCCGAAGGCGCGGCGGCGCGGGTAAAAGCCTGGGGCGAAAGCATTGCGGTCAGCATCCGCCGTGAACTTTAAGACCTGTCCTCCAGTAATACCACCATGAACCCCTCACCCACCGCCCCCATCCTTGTCACTGGAGCCAGCACAGGCATTGGCAACCATCTCACCCAATATCTTGCCGAACGCGGCCACCTTGTTTACGCCACCGCCCGCAAAGAAGCCGATCTCGCCGATCTCGCCAAAATCCCCAACGTCCTCCCCCTCCAACTGGATGTCCGCAACCCGGAAGACATCCAGCGCGCCCTCACCTTCGTCACCGAACAAGGCAAAGGCCTCTACGGCCTTGTCAACAACGCCGGCGTTGGCGAATTAGGCATGTTCAATACCTGGACCGATGAAGAGATGTACAACATCTTCAACATCAACGTCTTTGGCCCGCACCGGATGACCAACGCCTTCGTCCGCTTGCTCATCGAAGCCCAAGGCCGCATCGTCAACATCGGCTCGCAAGGGGGCATGATCACCTTCAAATATTACGGCCCGTACACCATGACCAAACATGCCCTGGAAGCGTACACCCAATCCCTGAACATGGAACTGGAACCTTACGGAGTCTGGGTCAGCATCGTTCAACCGGGCGGGATCGTGACCCAGGTTGGAGAAAACTCCGCACCGGGCACTCTGGCCAAGTTCAACCGGGCACAGCCCCCGTTCAAAGACGAAGCCGATCAAATTCTCGCCGCCTTCCAACAAACTTACCAACCCCAACCCGACGAACCCGAATCCGCCACCAACCGAAAAGCCTCCTCCCCCGAAATTGTATCCGTCGCCGTCTATGATGCTCTATTCTCCGAAAAGCCGAAAATGCGGTACCTGGTCGGCACACAATGGGAGGGAAATCGAGTTCTTAACGCCCTCATCGAAAAACTCCTTGATGAGAACAACAACCCCATGCACAACTATTCGCGCGAGCAATTGATCGCATTACTGGATCACCATCTCACCCAAAAAATGAGAGAAGATTAATTCAAAAACGCCCTTGACACATGTGGTTCAAGTGATAGAATGTACAACGTTGACCGCCAGGGTGCCCCCCTCACCCTGGCGGTCAACGTTTAAGTCAGGGGTGAATATACT
>WBZL01000744.1_pt1 | contig 36070 bp, 32 predicted proteins | sample 5204291 | NCBI WGS metagenome assembly WBZL01 (sample SAMN12344345, study PRJNA552823) | activated sludge metagenome | biome: Activated sludge suspended growth; feature: Nitrification reactor; material: Wastewater; isolation source: activated sludge from nitrification reactor of wastewater... | reverse complement strand
AGCGGCCACGTCAGCGGTGCGGTTTCGCTGGTGGGCAGGTTGGCACTCAGCAGGGCAACGGCTTCGGCTTGCCGCATTGCGTCCACGTCCACCATCTGCACTGCTGGCGGCAGCGTCTCCCGGTTGCGGGTAGTGATCAGCCGCGTGCAGCCGCTGCCGCCGCGCAAAAACGGCCGCAGGTGCGCCTCGTTCCACACGTCATCTACCACCAGCAAGCAGCGTCGTTCCCCCCACGCCTGCGCCAGCGCCGCCGCCGCCGCGTTCACATCCACAAACCCCGGTCGCTCCCCCGTCAGCGCATAGACCACATCCTCCACCAGCCCCGGCAGGTTGGTGGGTTTTTCCCCCAGCGTAATCCACAAAATCCCCTGCGGAAAGGCGTCGCGCACCCGCTGGTCATGGCACAGTGCCGCCGCCAGCGTCGTTTTGCCATAGCCACCCGCTCCGCGCAGCGCCGTGGTAATCGCTACCGGCTCCTGCTCCGTTGCCCCCAGCAGGTAGCCCCGCAGTTGCTCAAACTCATACGGGCGCGGCACAAAGTCATCGGGCGGCTCCGGTGCCATCCAGGGGATAGGGATTTCTTTTGGTTCAGTACCCACGGTTGACTTGACAATGATCGTCGAATCCCGGATGTTCTCGATTTTGATGTTGTCACCGCTGTTTTGATCTGCCATCGCTACAACCAGTTATGAGGGGGTTGGATTATTCAACGCCTGTAAAAAGCATGTCATACCCGCGTTTGAGTGTTAACAATTTATTTGGGTAAACAACAAGGTCATTTCGACGAGTCTTCGAGGAGAAATCCCGCTTACCGGGCTGTCGCTAACGGGATTTCTCGGAGGATCTCGAAATGACATGTTTACCCGTTTGTTTTGTTAACCGCCAATCGCGGGTATGACGTGCCTACTTCGATAATATCCATGACAACATATGGATACCCGCTTTCGCGGGCATGACACCTGGGTGGTTCAGTGAGCATTTTAACCAGCCAGGCCGACAATTCGCCCGATTGTGGCGACAACTTGCAGCGCAATTTGCAGCACGGTTGGCATGACATCTTTAATGTCTTCGGCTGCCTGTTTCAAGTTGTCACCAAATCGTGTAACCGATTTTTGATTGGGGGTTTCTTTGTTGGCAGCATCAACAACAGCCTCGGCCGCATCGGCTACCGCTTCGGCATCTTCTTTTTTATCCGCAGGTGCTTTTTCAAGCTCCTGACTTAGTTGCTCAATCAACGACTTCAGGGTTTCTTTATCAGACTGAGTGCCATTTGGCATGGCTCCGACAGTTTGTGAAACATTGGTCAATGTTGATTTAATGTTTACATTTGAACCGACAATATCTCTAATGGTTATGGTGTCACCCATGGTCACATCTCCTTGTGGTTGGTTAACGGTGGTTGTGCCATGAAATGTTTGGTTAATGGTTGTGGTGGGTTTGTTGGCGGCAGAAACGGCCGTTTCCAAATCCACCTGCGAAATATCCGGCCAGTCCACATGCTGCCGCTGCTCCCGCACCAGGGCCAGCAGCTCCGGCATTCTGCCCGTGCGCCCCAGGTGGACAATCAGCGATTCCACCAGCGCCGGTTTATTGCCCGTGTCCAAACTTTCATGGTCAATGCGGAGGTCGAAACAGATGGTTTTGAGTTCCCCCAGGCTAAAGTAACGGTTTAGCTTTTCACGCAGATCGGTCAATTCATTCGACATGTACACGCTCCTTGTCTATGGAAGCTTTGGAAGCTGCAAACATTGCCTTACGCAACTGGCTGCAATCATACACAATTAGACGGCATAACTCAATCTCTTTGCTACAATCCCCGGCATGACACAACGCTTGCCCAAACCCGAAATTATGAGTCCGGCCGGGCATTGGCCGGAACTCAACGCCGCCATTGAGGCGGGAGCCGATGCCGTCTACTTTGGTCTGACCCACTTCACCGCCCGCGCCAAGGTCGGCTTTACGCTGGCCGAACTGCCGCAGGTGATGCAAACGCTGCACCGGCGCGGCGTGAAAGGGTATGTCACCTTCAACACGCTCATTTTTGACCACGAGCTGGCCGAAGCCGGTCGCACCGTGGCCGCCATCGCCGCCGCCGGAGCCGATTCAATTATTGTGCAGGACATGGGGATGGCGCAGTTGGCGCACCAGATTGCCCCCGACCTGGCGATTCACGGCAGCACGCAGATGAGCATCACCAGCGCGGAAGGGATTGCCCTGGCGCAGCAGGTGGGGGTAAGCCGGGTGGTGCTGGCGCGGGAGCTGGCGCTGAAGGAAATCGGTGCCATTCGCGCCGCCACCGATTGCGAACTGGAGATGTTTGTCCACGGGGCCCTGTGTGTCTCCTACTCCGGCCAATGCTTTTCCTCGGAGGCGTGGGGGGGACGGAGCGCCAACCGGGGGCAGTGTGCCCAGGCGTGCCGGCTGCCATATGAGCTGCTGGTGGATGGGGAAAAACGGCCGTTATTTGATGCCCGCTACCTCCTCTCCCCCGGCGACCTCTACGCCCTGCAACAAATGCCCGACATCGTGCAGTTGGGCGTTTCGGCACTCAAAATTGAGGGGCGGTACAAGGATGCCAGCTATGTCGCCCTGACCACGCAAGCATACCGCCGCGCCGTGGATGAGGCATGGGCGGGGCTGCCCCTGAGCATTAGCCGCGCTGAGGAGCAGCAGCTTGAGCAGGTGTATTCGCGGGGGCTGGGGCCGTATTTTGTCACGGGGACGAATCATCAGGCGGTGGTAAACGGCCGTTTTCCTCGGCATCGCGGCCTCCATCTTGGCAGCGTCGTCCGCGTGCTGCCCGACCGCGTGGTGGTGGCTCCCCAGCCCGATGCCCCTGCCTTCAAACCTGGCGACGGCGTGGTGTTTGATGCCGCCGACTGGCGCAGTCCCAACGAGCCAGAAGAAGGGGGGCGCATTTACCACGTCATGCCCCAGCGCAACGACCATGTTGTCCTTACCTTTGGCAATGGCACCATCAACTTTGGCCGCATTCGCCCCGGCGACCGGGTGTGGCGCACCCATGATCCCGATTTGGACAAAGCCGTAAAACCGCTGCTGCAAGCCGCCGACCCTATCCACAAACAGCCCGTCACCGTCCACCTTTCCGCCCAGGTCGGCCAGCCGCTGACCCTGCGCTGGACGCTGGCGAACCAGCCCCACATCACCGCCACCGTGCAATCGCCGGAGCCGCTGGTGGCGGCGCAAAACCAGGGATTAACGGCCGTTTTTGCCACCAAACAACTCGCCCGCCTCGGCAACACCCCCTATGAGTTGGTTGAATTAACGGCCGACATCGCCACCCCACACCCCACACCCCACACCCCACCTGCCGCCCCCTTCGTCCCCAGCTCCCTGCTCAACACCCTGCGCCGCGAAGCCATTGACCAACTCATTGCCCAGCAAAGCCAGCTACGCCAACGCCCCATCCTCGACCCCGCCCCCCTGCTCACCAACGCCCTCCCCCCTGCCCCCCTGCCCCCCAGCACCCCCGCCTCCCCGCAGCTCCACCTCCTCGTCCGCACCCCGGAACAGCTTGAGGCGGCAATTGCCACGCGGCCGGCCAGCATCACGCTGGATTATTTGGATTTGTATGGGTTGAGAACGGCCGTTGAGGAGGTGCAGGCCAGCGGCATTGAGGCACGGGTTGCCAGCCCGCGCATTCTGAAGCCGCAGGAGCAGCGCATCGTCACCTTTTTACGCAAGCTCGACTGCCCGCTGCTGGTGCGTTCCGGCGGCTTGCTCCACGCCCTGCGGCAGGAAGCCCACCCGCCGCTCATCGGCGATTTTAGCCTGAACGCCGCCAATGTGCTGACAGCAACCACGCTGCTGCGGCAAGGACTGGTGCGGCTGACCCCCACCCACGACCTGAACGGGGCGCAAGTGGCGGCGCTGGCGCAGGCGATTGGTGGCGACAAGCTGGAAGTCATTGCCTACCACCATTTGCCCGTTTTCCACACCGAACATTGCGTTTTTTGCCGCTTTCTCTCCACGGGAACCAGCTATAAGGATTGCGGCACGCCGTGTGAGCAACATCGCGTGGCATTGCGTGACGTTCATGGGCGCAGCCACCCGGTGCTGGCGGATGTGGGGTGTCGCAACACCGTTTTTGGGGCGGAGGCGCAGGAGGCGAGCCGCCATTTGGCAAGCTGGCTGGCGGCGGGAATCGTCCATTTTCGGCTGGAGTTTGTGCATGAGTCGGCCGATGAGGTGGCGCAAGTGAGTGAGGCGTTCCGGCGGGTGTTGGCGGGGGAGATGGGGATGGGGTGGCTAAACGGCCGTTTGCGCCAAATCGCCCCCCAGGGAACCACCGACGGCAGCCTGTACGTGCCGGATGATTATTTGCTGCTGCCAGTGCTGTAATGAGTCAAAGCCAATTGCCCAAAATGCGCCAAACCAAGTACAATGGACAAAATGAGTATCCTTTGCCAAACAGGAAATAGATGATGATAGCAGCTGACGCTACCGTTTCTGACCGTGTTACACAGATTTTCAAAACAACTCGCGTTTTGACAACCTCAGAACGCCTTGTGCTCGCCAAGCTCCTTTTAGATAGCCTCATTGAAGAAGAACAAGAAGCAGAACATGATTGGCATAGAATGGGCTTAACCGCTTTTGAAACCGAGTGGGACAACCCTGAAGATGCTATTTATGACAACTGGAGAGAGCATTATGGCATTTCATCGCGGTGATATTGTTCTCATTCCATTTCCTTTTACAGACCTGTCTGCCAGCAAAACGCGCCCAGCCATTGTCATCAGCAGCGAGGTATATCACCAGCATCGCTCGGAACTGCTTCTGGCTTATGTTTCGTCGCAAGTCGCCAAGGTAGATCCGGAAATTGATTGCTTGTTAAGCAACTGGCAGGTGGCTGGTTTGCTAAAACCATCTTTTGTGCGCCCCAAAATTGCGGCCATTGAGCCAGAATTAGTCGTCCATACCATAGGAAAATTGCAGCCAAATGACCTGGCACAAGTTGACAGCAGCCTGCGCCACGCTATGGGTTTGCGCCAAACTGTTTTAGGCGACATCCTCACAGACGTAAACCTATCTACACAATCTGTAGACTTGCTTCAAGCAGCGGCAGAAAGATTGATAACGGTTTTAATGGCTGTATCAGGTGAACAGGCGCAAGGGGTGGGTATTGATAAACTTCGGCGTTTATTTTCTGCACCAGGCAAGCAACAAGATGAGGTGGGGTTACCTTGACTGTGGGCTGCCGCAACCTTGTTTTTAGAGTAGCGGCAGGGGGAGATGGGGATGGGGTGGCTAAACGGCCGTTTGCGCCAAATTGCCCCCCAGGGAACCACCGACGGCAGCCTGTACGTGCCAGATGATTATTTGCTGCTGCCGGTGCTGTAGAGAGTAGAGGGGAAAATAAACCCTTTTGACATAACACGCGAAACCCACAAAATTCTATACATTCCAAAAAACAAAAGGACAACATGAACCACACAATGAACCGACGACACTTTTTGCAAACAACCACGCTTGGGCTGGCCGGGCTGCTGGCCGCTGCCTGCGGCGGTACCGTCGCTGAACCCAAACAACAGCGGGTGCTGATTGTGGGGGCGGGCATGGCCGGGCTGACGGCGGCCAGAGCATTAAAGCAGGCGGGCTATGAGGTGCTGGTGCTGGAAGGGCGCGACCGGCTGGGGGGGCGCATCTGGACGAGCAGAGCATGGGACGATGCGCCAATGGATTTGGGGGCTTCCTGGATTCACGGCACGGAGGGGAACCCGGTGACGGCTCTGGCGAAAGAAAGCAAGGCGCGCACGGCGGCGACGAGCTATGAGCGGTCTGTGATTTATGACAGCAACGGCCGTTTATTTACCACCCAACAAGAACGTCAGCTTGAACACCTGTTTGAACAAGTTGAGGAGGCCATTGTTGAGGGACAGGATGCGGATGAGGATGTGGCTGTGGAAACGGCCGTTAAAGAGACCCTCGATTGGGAAAATCTGGATCCAGAGGAGCAAAAGCTGGTAGATTTCGTCCTCAACAGCACCCTGGAACAAGAGTATGGCGGCAGCACGGAAGAATTGTCCACCTATTGGCACGATGATGGGGAAGCATTTGATGGCGAGGACGTGCTGTTTCCCGACGGCTACCACACGCTAATTGCCCATTTGGCCGATGGCATTGATGTCAGGCTCAACCAGGTGGTGCAGCGAATTGAGTGGGGGGAGGGGAAAACGGCCGTTTATACCGACACCGACACCTACACCGGCGATGCCATCATCTGCACCCTCCCCCTGGGCGTGCTGCAGGCCGGCACCGTCACCTTTACCCCCTCCCTGCCCGCTGCCCACCAGGAAGCCATTGACACCCTGCAAATGGGGCTGCTCAACAAATGCTACCTCCGCTTTCCCACCGCTTTTTGGCCTACCGATGTAGATTGGCTGGAATATGTTCCCACCGAAAAAGGGCAGTGGGCTGAATGGGTCAGCTTTGCTCGTCCCAGCGGGCAGCCCATTTTGCTGGGGTTCAACGCCGCCGATTTTGGCCGCGAAATTGAGGCGTGGGAGGATGAGGAGATTGTGGAAAGTGCCATGGAAACCCTTCGCACCATCTTTGGCGACGACATTCCCGACCCCACCGATTACCAAATTACCCGCTGGGCTTCCGACCCCTTTGCCTATGGCGCCTACTCCTTCAACCCGCTTGGCTCCACGCCGGAAATGCGCGACCAGCTTGCCCAAAGCGTGGGCAGCCGCCTCTTTTTTGCCGGGGAAGCCACCGAACGGAGCTATCATGGCAACGTCCACGGGGCGTACCTGTCCGGCGTGCGGGCGGCCGAAGAGGTGGAGACAGCGTTAAGCAAGGCGTAGGGTCAGAGCCGCATGGTGATGGCACACGATATTGACCAGAAAACGGCCGTTTCTCTCATCACCAGCCAGTTTCCCCACCTGCGCCCCGTGGTGGCTGAACTGCTGGGGATGGGGTGGGACAATGTGGTGTGGCGGGTAAACGGCCGTTTTGCCTTTCGCTTTCCCCGGCGACCAATTGGAGTAGACTGTTTGCAGGCCGAGTTGGCACTGCTGCCCACCCTGGCTCCACTACTGCCGCTGCCGGTGGTGGCACCCACGCTGCTGGGGCAGCCAGGGCAGGGGTATCCGTGGCCGTTTGCCGGGTATGCGCTGCTGCCGGGGCAAATGGCATACACGGTGGGGCTGACGGCAGCAGCGCGGAATGCGCTGGCGGTGCCGCTGGCACACTTTTTGCAAACGCTCCATGCCTTTCCGCCGGAACAGGCGCGGGCATTGGGTGCGCCACCGGACCGGCTGGGGCGGTTTGCGATGGCAACGCGGGTGCCACAGCTACAGCAGCTTTTGCAAGAACTGGTGGCGCGAGGGGTGCTGCCGTCGCTAGAGCCGTGGCTGGGGGTGATAACGGCCGTTTCGCCAAGCCCAACCCAGGCCATTTCTACCCCGCAAGTCCTCGTCCATGGCGACCTCAACGTGCGCAACTTTTTGCTCGACGAGGCGGGGCAAATTTCGGGCGTCATTGATTGGGGTGATTTGCACGTGGGTAACCCGGCGGCCGATTTGGCACTGGCGTGCAGCTTTTTGCCCCCCGTCGGCCAGGCCATTTTCCGGCAAACGTATGGGGCAATTGATGACGAAACCTGGCGGCTGGCGCAGTTTCGGGGGCTGCATTTAACGGCCGTTTTGCTAGGCGATGCCATCACAGCCGGGGACGCGGCATTGGCGCAAGAGTGTCGGCTGGGGCTGCAATACATCCTGGGGGCGTGAAACGGCACATGGTATTGTCCGAATGCTCGCTTGCCCAGACAGTGTGCCATCCGCCCATCGCCGCCAACCGCAACTTGTGAAACAATAACGTCAGCTCATTACTATACTCACCAAGGTCATAAAATTATAATTTCTTACTTGCAGGTAGCAAGTGGCAAGTGGCAAGTCTGGTCGGCAAACCAGACTTGTTACTTGCAACCTGCTACTTGTTACCCATGTGAAGGAGAGACAGAATGCAATCGTTTCATGAAGCAAATCAAATTGTCGGCCGGCACCGCGCAAAAATCAACGCCCTGCAAACCCCATCCGAAGCCACCATTGAATATGCCAAAAGCCTGGTGATGCACGTGCTTGGCCCTGGCGAAGTGGCCGAACGGGAATGGGCAGCGGCCGGGCTGCGGATGCCCAATCTGGAGACCATTCGCCAATACCGCATTGGCCGCGTGCGAGCCGAGCTGCGGCGGCAAAATCTGGCCGGGATTGTGCTGTATGACCCGCTTAATGTGCGCTATGCCACCGACAGCACCAACATGCAAATCTGGGTAATGCACAACGCCGCCCGCTACGCCTTTATTGCTACCGAGGGGCCGGCGATTATTTTTGAGTTTGACAACTGCAATTTTCTCAGCGGCCACACGTCGGTGGTGGATGAGGTTCGGCCGGCGATGTCGTGGTTCTACTTTGTCTCCGGCGACCGCATTGAGGAACACGCCGGGCTATGGGCGGGGGAAATTGCCGACCTGGTGCGGCAGTATGGCGGCGGCAACATGCGGCTGGCAATTGACCGCTGCAACCGCGAGGGGATTGTGGCCCTGGAAGCACTTGGGATTGAGCTGGTCAACGGCGAAACGGTGATGGAACTAGCGCGGGAGATCAAGTGTGAGGAAGAGATTGTGGCAATGCGCTGCGCCATTGAGGCGTGCGAACGGTCTATAGATGTGATGAGGCAGCATTTGGTGCCGGGGATTATGGAGCAGGAGTTGTGGGGGCATTTGCACGCCGCCAACGTGACGCGGGGCGGGGAGTGGATTGAGACGCGGCTGCTCTCGTCGGGGGAACGGTGCAACCCGTGGTACCAGGAATGCTCCAGCCGCAAGATTCAAAATGGGGATTTGGTGGGGTTTGACACCGACCTGATTGGGGCGTATGGCATCTGCGTGGATATTTCGCGCACCTGGCTGTGTGGCAACAAGCCGCCCACCCCGGCGCAGAAGGAGATTTACCAGATGGCGCATGAGCAGATTATGCGGAATACAGAGTGGCTAAAACCGGGGCTGAGCTACTATGACCTGACGCACAAATCGTTCCAGTATGACCCGCATGAGTTTCGCAACTATTCGGTCATTTATCATGGGGTGGGGCTATGTGATGAAGCACCGTCCATTTATTTCCCCGAAGTTTGGGCAAAGTATGGCTATGACGGCCACCTGGAGCCGGGTATGGTGGTGTGTGTGGAGAGCTATGTCGGCCGGCGGTCTGGTGGGCCAGGGGTGAAGCTGGAAGACCAGATTTTGATTACAGAGACGGGGCATGAACGGCTAAGCAGCTATCCGTGGGAGGAGGTTTTGCTATCCTGAAAATGGGACACGAACGAACACGGACGAACACGGATGAACCTTGGCAATTAAATTGGATCAATTCAGGCAAATTTGGAAGTTCAGGGCACTGACGGCAACCGTAGGGGCGTATTGTTGGGCGTTTACAAAATAAGCGGGTAGAAAGGTGATGTGCCTTTTCATGTCATTCCGAGGTCCTCCGAGGAATCTTCCTGTTTTTCTGAGGCGAAAGATTCCTCGCTCCGAAGATTTCGCTCGGAATGACATTTGCCCGATTAATTTGTTAATCCACTTGCATACGTCCTTTCCCAACCCCGCGAAACCCTGAAGCGTCAATTTTGCAAGCGATAACAGATAAAACCTGGACAAGCCAGAACTAAAAAGGTAAACACGGATAGGAAAAACACTGATTTTCAAAAGACCCCTAGCTGTGTTCTTTCCATCTGTGTTTACAACATTTTCTTGTTTGTTATACAAGAATTTGACTGAAAAGGTACTCATGACCAGCAAAAACTTTTCTACCCTTGCTATTCACGCGGGCGAAAGCCGCGACCCCAGCACCAACGCCCACAACACGCCCATTTACCAAACGGCGACCTTTACGTTTGAAGATGCGGAGTCGTTGACGGAGGCGATTAATGAACCGTTTGACCATTTTTTCTATTCGCGCACGGCTAACCCAACAACGGCCGTTCTTGAGAAAAAACTAGCCGCCCTTGAAGGCACCGAAGACAGCCTCGCCACCGCCTCCGGCATGGCCGCTGTTGCCATTGCCGTCATGATTTCCGCCCGTGCGGGCGACCACATTTTGGTAGACCACGACATCTTTGTCATCAGCCGCGAATTTTTCAGTCAGGATTGCCCGGCCATGGGAATTGCGGTGGATTATGTAGACGTGCGCGACCTGGAGAGCGTGCGCCGCGCCATTCGCCCCAATTCCAAACTGCTGTTTGCCGAAACCGCCACCAATCCCAATATGTATTTGGCCGATTTGGCAGCCCTGCGGCGGTTAGCCGATGAACACGGGCTACAGTTGATTATTGACAACACCTTTCTGAGTCCTTACCTGCTGCGTCCCGTTGAATATGGGGCTGACCTGGTGGTGCACTCGGCGACCAAATATTTGGGCGGCCACGGCGACACGGTGGCCGGGGTGGTGGCTGGTTCCAAAGAGCGGATGCGGCAGGCGCGGCTCAAGCTCGATTCGTTTGGGCAATGCCCCAGCCCGTTTAACAGTTGGCTGCTGCTGCGCGGCATTCGCACGCTGCCGCTGCGGATGCGGCAGCATAACGCCAACGCGCTGGCGCTGGCAACGTTTTTGGAAAGCCACCCGGCGGTGGAATGGGTGCGCTACCCCGGTTTAGCCAGCCATCCGCAGCACGAGGTGGCGCTGGCACAGCTAACGGCCGGTTTTGGCGGGATGCTCTCGTTCAAAGTCCACGGCGGGGCGGAGGAAATGTACCGCTTTTGCAACGGGGTGGAGCTGTGTGGCATTGGCGTGAGTTTGGGGGATGTGTGTACGCTGGTGTATCCTAAACCGAAAAATGGCAACCTGATTCGGGTGTCGGTGGGGTGTGAGGACGTGGAAGATATTGTGGAGGATTTTACCCTGGCGTTGGCGGGGATTTAGGCGGGAAGGGAGTGATCTGAATGGCATAGAGATGCAGGGGTTCAGAATCATGAGTCAAGCAAATGGTTTGTTCGTAAGTCATGCCCAATTACTGGAGGAGGTTGACGGAGCAGTGGTTATTAACGGCCGTTTCTCCCCCTGCTCCCCTGCCCTAAAACGGCCGTTTTTCCCCAAAAAATCTCACAACTACAGATAAACACGAATGAAAACAGATAACAATCCGTGTTTATCTGTGGTTTCAAAAAACGGCCGTTTCTTCTCTAAAAGATGACGACGATAGTGTACTTTACCAGACTCAATGCTTGAAGCAATTGCCGAGCAAGGGTGAAGTAGACACTCGGCTACACCCAACCCCAAAAGATGAAAGGTAGGGACAGGTAAGCACAAGGTGAACAAATAGCGTTATCGCCATGCCATCTCGCCCTGGTGTTCCGCAAAACGGCCGTTTTCGGCACAGGTTGCCAGCAACAAACACTACAAGGGCAAGACAAGAGAAAGCGAGGAAAACAGGGTCAATCTCTGCGATCTTTGCGGTGAAATCTGCTTCTTTTTGCTACTCGCCTCTACCCATTTCGGTGGTTAGGCCAACTGCGGTTTGTAAGCGCGGGTCAGAGGGTCGGCGTCGCCCAGCAGGGTGAGGATGGCGGCCATGACCGGTTTGGCCTGGCTATTTTGTTCCTGATTGGCGGCCAGCAAAAGCTGGTAAAGGGCGGCACCGTAGTCGCCGCGCTGGGCGGCAGCGGCAGCCTGCTGGGTAGTGCCACTGCCCTGCCCACCCTGGCACAAAAAGCTCGCCAACGGCCGTAATTTCCCCCCCTCCACCTGCTCCACCCCGCCCAACCGGGTCAACATCGCTTCCGCCTCGCAGCCGCGCCCCTGCCGCAACAGCTTTTTGGCCTCGGCCAGGCTGCCGGAAGCGGGGGTGGCGGCGGCCTGCGGCGCACCCTGGGCGCGGGGCAGCCCCTGGACAAATTGGCGCACGCGGGGTTCGGGCTGGGCACCGACAAATTCATTGACTAAACGGCCGTTGACAAACGCCTTCACCGCCGGAATCCCCGACACCTGAAACCGCCGCGACAGCTCCGGGTTGTGGTCAGAGTTGACCTTCGCCAGCACAAAGGGGCTGTTCGGTTCATTGGCTAATCGCTCCAAAACCGGCCCCAACATCCGGCACGGGCCACACCACGGTGCCCAAAAATCCACCACCACCGGCACGTCATACGACCGCTGGATAACATCTTTTTCAAAGGTTGTCTGGTTTACATCAAATACACGTTGCATGGTTCTTTCCTACAAGTTGAGATTGGAGATTGGAGATTGGAGATTGGGCTAATCTCCAATCTCTAATCTCCAATTACTTTCCCCCATTTTACCCACCCCCCGTTAGATTTAGGTCAACATTAGCCAGCAAAATGGGGTTCGGGCCGGCCGCGCACGGTGGTGCGAATGCGGAAGAGGTCGCCGGCCTGGGGCTGGGCGGCACGCTGGGCAGTGGTCAGACCAATGGCGGCGGAGGTGATATAGAGGTCGGTGAGGTCGGGGCCGCCGAACATGCAGCTTGTGGGGCGCTGCACCGGCAGGGGAATGGTAAGCATGACCTTGCCATCGGGGTCGTAGCGGGTGATGCGCCACCCGTCCCAGTGGGCGCCCCAGAGGCAGCCTTCACTGTCTACGGTGTGGCCGTCGGGGTAGCCTGCTTCGGGCGGAATGATGGCAAACGGCCGTTTTTCCCCCATCCTCCCCGTCGCCACATCAAATTCATACGCCGCAATCATACCGGTGCGGGTGTCGGTATAGTACATCGTCCGCTGGTCGGGCGACCAGGCGATGCCGTTAGAAACGGTGATGCCGGTTTGCATGGTGTGGAGCGTACCGTCGGGGTCGAGCCGGTAGAGCGCACTGACCGGGCCGCCCTGTTTGGTGTCCATGGTACCGGCCCAGAAACGGCCGTTTGCGTCCACCGCCCCATCATTAAAACGGGAATCAGGTCGGCCGGCCTCCGGGTCAACCCAAAAATCAAGCCGCTGCGTGGCAAAATCCCAACTGGCAAAGCCGTCACGGGTTGCCAGCATCAGCCCACCCCCCTGCCGAAAGACCACCGTCCCCACCAGCACCCCCACGTCAAACCGTTCCACGGTGCTGCGGGAAGGAGTGTAGCGGTAAAGACAGCCGCTGTTGATGTCTACCCAATACAGTGTCCGCTCCCCCACGTGCCACATCGGCCCTTCCCCCAGCACATTGCGTACTGCAAAAACATGTTCTACTTCCATCATTCGTTCTTTCTCCAGCAGCCTGCTAATGATGAGTCGCTCTTTTTAGTTACGCAAGAAGTTCAACTTCTTCTGAGAAGTTGAACTTCTAAGAAACTGTCTCTAAATGGGCAAGTTATTTAATTCCTACCCCTAACCACGAGCAGCCAGCCACCAGCATGACCAAAGTTTTTGTGAGACTATCAGGTTGAAATTTTGCCAGGGCAAGGGGATAATGAAACCAATGAGCGCACATGACACTTTTTGGAATCACCTGGCTTTTCTGTATGGCAACAAACGTACCGCACAGTTATTGTCTCGCCTGCAAACCCTGGCAGACAAGTATGCAACCCGGCTGCGAACGAGGCAACAATCGCCCACTTTTTCGCAGCGTGATGCCATTTTGATTACCTATGGCGACATGGTGCAGGCAGACGGGGAAACGCCGCTGGCGACGCTGGCCGATTTTTTGCGCCATACTGTTGCCAACGGCATCAACACCGTCCACCTTTTGCCATTTTATCCCTATACGTCGGATGATGGGTTTTCGGTGGTGGATTATACGGCCGTTAATCCCACCCTCGGCAACTGGTCAGACATTCACCAACTCGGCCACCACTTCCGGCTGATGTTCGATGCCGTCATCAACCACATTTCCGCCCACAGCGACTGGTTTCAAAAGTTTCTGGCTGACGACCCGGCTTACCAGGATTATTTTACGGTGGTTGACCCGGCAGTGGATTTAACGGCCGTTTTTCGCCCCCGCGCCCTGCCACTGTTGACTGAGGTAAAAACGGCCGTTGGCTCCAAACACGTCTGGACCACCTTCAGCGCCGACCAGATAGACCTCAACTACGCCAACCCTGACGTACTGCTTGCCGTTCTCGACGTGCTGCTCTTCTACGTCGAACAAGGGGCAGCCCTCATCCGGCTCGATGCCATCGGCTTTATGTGGAAAGAGATCGGCACAAGCTGCATTCATTTGCCCAAGGCCCACCGCGCCATCCAGCTCATACGCTCCGTTCTGGATGCCGTCGCCCCCCACGTTGCCCTCGTCACCGAAACCAATGTCCCACACCGCGACAACATCGCCTACTTCGGCAACGGCCACAACGAAGCCCAAATGGTCTACAACTTCTCCCTGCCCCCCCTCACCCTCCACGCCTTCCACAGCAGCAATGCCACCGTGCTTTCCCAGTGGGCCAGCACCCTCGACCTCCCTTCCGACCGCACCACCTTCTTCAACTTCCTCGCCTCCCACGACGGCATTGGCCTCATGCCCGCACGCGGCATTTTGCCCCAAGCCACCCTCACCGCCATCGCCCAGCGCGTAGAAGCGTTGGGCGGTCTGGTTTCCTACAAGAACAACCCTGACGGCAGCCAAAGCCCCTACGAACTCAACATCAACTACCTCGATGCCCTCGGCGACCCCGCCGCCGCCGAAGACGACGACCTCCGCGCCCGCCGCTTTTTGGCCGCCCAGGCGATTATACTTGCGCTGCGCGGCGTTCCGGGCATCTACTTCCACAGCCTCTTTGGCTCACGCGGCTGGCGCGAAGGGGTGGCACAAACGGGTCACAACCGCACCATCAACCGGCAAAAGCTGCCCCGCCGCCAGCTTGAAGCCGAATTAGCCAACCCCAACTCACTACGCGCAAAAGTGCTGCGCCCTTATCTTCACCTGCTGCGGCTGCGGAGCAATGAGGCGGCGTTTCACCCAAACGGCCGTCAAACCATCCACACCCTCCACCCCGCTGTTTTCGCCGTCGAACGCCGCGACCCCAACGGCAACTACCCCCTCCTCTGCCTGCAAAACGTCAGCCGCCAACCGTGTAGCCTGGACTTGTCACCGGCCGGCCTCGGCACCCGGTTCACCAACCTGCTCGATGCCGCCCCCGTCCACAGCAACCCCTTTACCCTTCCCGCCTACGCCATCGCCTGGCTCAAACCCCTGTAGGGAGATTTGGCAAATCGCCCTACCCATCAAGAAGTTCAACTTCTGTGAGAAGTTGAACTTCTCACAAAATAGTTTGATTTTATGGAACACCAGCCCCCCCTTCTCATCGCCTTTGTCAGCGACCTCATGTTCAGCAGCAAAATCAGCAGCGTCGTCCACCGCCTCGGCTACCGCATCGAGTGGATTGAACGAGCCGACGGCATCACCCCCGACCACACCGCCCGTCCCGAACCCCCCGGTGAAAGCCTGCGCGGCCACAAGGGCAAGCTGTTTGAACAAATCGTAGCCCAACAGCCCGCCCTGCTTTTGTTCGACCTCACCAACAACGCCATCCCCTGGGATGACTGGATTGCCACCCTCAAATCCTCCCCTGCCACCCGCCGCATTCCCATCATGGCCTTTGGCCCCCACGAAGACGTGGAGCGGCTGCAAACGGCCAAAAGTGCCGGAGCCAACTTTGTTTTTGCCCGCTCCCGCTTCTTCAGCGACATGGCCGCGCTGCTGCAAAAACACGCCCGCATCCCCAACTATGACGCGCTAACAGCAACGTGCCAGCAGCCGCTACCGCCATTGGTCATCGAGGGGTTGGAATTGTTCAACCAGGGGGAATATTACAAATGCCACGATGCTTTGGAAGCGGCCTGGAATGAAGACCAAACGGCCGGCCGAGAGCTGTATCGCGGCATTTTACAGGTGGGCATCGCCTACTACCAAATTCAGCGCGGCAACTATCGCGGCGCGGTCAAAATGCTGCTGCGCGTCCACCAATGGCTCGACCCCCTGCCCGACTGGTGTCGCGGCATCCACGTTGCCAAACTGCGCCAGGAAGCCGCCACCGTACAGGAAGCCCTCACCGCGCTGGGGGCAGATAGCGTGGGGTCATTTGACCAGCAGCTATTTCAACCTGTTGAGTACAAGATCACAAATTAAGAGATTGAGAGATTAAGAGATTGGGATAATCTCCTAATCTCTGCTTTCAGCATCAAACAAACGCCTTTAGCCCGGTTTGCAGGCTGGAAATGACCAGCTTTTGCACCTGCGATGTGCCTTCATAGATGGTGTAAACCCGCGCATCCCGGTAGAGCCGCGCCACTTCGTACTCCTCAAAAAAGCCGTAGCCACCATGCATTTGCAGCGCCCGTTCGGCATTGCGGTTGGCAGCTTCGGTGGCGTAATATTTTGCCATAGATGCTTCCTTGGTAAACCGCTGGCCGCTGTATTTGGCAACAATCGCCTTATGCACCAGCAGCCGCGACGCTTCCGTTTCCACCACCATGTCGGCCAGCATATCCTGAATCATCTGAAATTGGCCGATGGGTTTGCCAAACTGCTGCCGTTCCTGAACATATTTGGTGGTCAGGTCTACACAGGTTTGGCTGGTGCCAACGGCAGCAGCGGCGAGGGAAATACGGCCGTTATCCAGCGTCCCCAGCGCCACCTTGAACCCCTGCCCCACTTCGCCCAGCCGGTTGCTGTCCGGCACCACCACATCCTGCAAAAACACCGTCCCCGTGTCCGATGCCCGCAGCCCCAGCTTGCCCTTGAGCGGCGTGGTGGCAACCCCCCACTCCCGTTCCACCAGGAAGGCAGTGATTTGGCGTTCGTTGGGATTAACGGCCGTATTTGCAAACACAATAAACAAACGCGCATGGTTGGCATTGGTAATAAAAATCTTCTGCCCGTTCAGCACCCAGTTGTCGCCATCACGCACCGCCCGCGTCTGCATCGCCCCCGCGTCGGAGCCGGAACCGGGTTCAGTAAGGCAATAGGAACCCAACCATTGACCCGAAGCCAACAGCGGCAAATAGCTTTCCTTTTGCGCCGCGCTGCCAAAGTAAATCAGCGGCGAGCAAACCAAACTTTGCTGCGCCGTCAGCGTAGCGCGAATCGAACCATAACGCCCCATCTCCTCCAAAAAGGCGGCATAGCCCCAATAATCCAGCCCCACGCCGCCGTACGCTTCGGGAACAATGAGGCCAAAAAAGCCAAGCTCACCCATTTTTGCCACAAGCTGCATCGGCAACTCTTCCTTTTGCTCATACGCTTCCAGAATCGGGCGCACTTCACGCTCGCCAAACTGCCGCGCCAGGTTGCGGATTTCTTGCTGCGGGTTTATATCAACAAACTCCATCTTCCTGCTCCATTTTTATTTAGGAATGGGAATTAAATAACTTGCACATTTAGAAGTTCAACTTCTCAGAAGAAGTTGAACTTCTTTCATAACTTATTTACTCCTCGTTCCATACCAGGTTATCATGCTCCCTACCCATCCTTCTGCTTTTGCGGTTATAATCTGATTATAACAGGGAAGAAACGATGCACGAACTGATTGGCAACATGCACATGCACACCCCCTACAGCGATGGAGAAAGCTACCATGCTGACATTGCCGCCGAGGCACTGGCCGCTGGGCTAGACTTTATCATCATCACCGACCACAACATTTGGGTGGACGGGCTGGAGGGGTATTATGAGAAAGACGGCAAGCGGCTGCTGCTGCTGGTGGGGGAGGAGGTGCATAACGTGCGCCGCGACCCACAGGCGAGCCATTTCTTGGTGTATGGAGCCGAACAGGAGATGGCAAGCTATGCGCCCGACCCGCAGGCGTTGATTGACGCGACCAATGCGGCAGGAGCCATTGGCTTTTTGGCGCACCCACACGAAAATGATTTGCCTTACTTTAATGACCCCAACTATGGCTGGCACGATTGGGAAATTGATGGCTTTACGGGGCTGGAAATCTGGAACTATATGTCGTCGTTTAAAAGCCGGCTGGCCGATGCGCTGAACGGGATGCGGTGGAAAAGCGGGATCAATGCGAATTTAACGGCCGTTTCCCACGCCTTCAACCCCGAAAAAGTCATCACCGCTCCCGAACCCGCCACCCTGGCTCTGTGGGATGTGCTGTTGGGGCAGGGGAAGCGCATAACGGCCGTTGGCAACAGCGATGCCCACGCCACCCCCATGAGCCTCGGCCCCATCCAGCGCATCATCTTCCCCTACGAATTCCTCTTCCGCGCCGTCAACACCCACATCCTCGCCCCCACCCCCCTCACCGGCGACCTGTCCGCCGACAAACGGATAATTTTAAACGCTCTGGGGCGCGGCAACAGTTGGGTGGGCTACGACATGCCCGCCAGCACAAACGGCTTCCGCTTCACCGGCCAGGGCATCAACAAAGGCATCATGGGCGACGACATCCGGCTCGATGCAGGTGCTACGCTCCAGGTTTCAGTGCCACAGCGCACCCACATTCGCCTCATTCGCCACGGCCAGGTGGTAGCCGAAGAGCCAAACGGCACCAACCTGACCCATATCCCCATCGAACCCGGTGCCTATCGCGTTGAATGCACCATTCCTTATCACGGCCAACAGCGCGGCTGGATATACAGTAATCCCATCTATCTTCGCTGAGGTAATCCCATGCACGTTATTCGCGGCTACTACCGCCTGACCCTTGCTGCCTTTTTGCTCATTTTTTGGGGGACACTTGTTGTTATCACCTCATGGTTCCCTTTCAGCGTGCGCAACATCGCCCTCCCCGGCTGGATGACCTATTTTGCCGCCAAAACGCTCGCCTGGGCACTGGGTTTCAAAGTTCATTGCGACCAACAGGAGACTATCAAACAGCACGAAGGCTTTCTTTTTGCCAATCACGTCTCGTTTATGGACATCATTGTGCTGGTCACAGTGACCCCGCTGCGCTTTGTTGCCAAAATTGAAACCCTTAAGGTGCCGATCATCGGACAGGCAGCAAAGGGGATCAAGTGCGTCTTTGTAGACCGCTCCAACAAAGCGTCACGCCATGCGGCCCGTGACCAAATTGCCGCCGCCGAAAAGTTCCCGGCCATTGCCATCTACCCCGAAGGGACACGCGGCTCTGGCAAGGAGCTGCTGCCGTTTCGCCACGGGGCGTTTGAATTGGCACAGCATGGGCAGGTGCCGATTTTGCCGGTAGCAATTAAGTATGACCCACCAACGGCCGTTTCCTGGGGCAACGAGGGGCTAGTAGCCGGAGGCTGGCGGCTGGCCAGCCAATACCAGCGCGTCTACGTCACCCTCACCCCCCTGCCCGTTGTCACGCCGACCCCCAACGACGACCCCACCCAGCTTGCCAACCAAATGCGCGATGACATTGGTGCCATTGTATACCCAGCCATAACCTCCCCAAATCCCGAAAAAAGCGAAAAACTATGAACCTTATTCGCGGCATTCTACGCATCACCAGCATCTTCATCATCCTCTTCCTCATCAGCATCCTCATCCCCCTCACCTCGTGGATTCCCATCCGCTATAAGCGGGTGCGGCTAAGTGCCTGGTTTGTACCATGGGCCGTGCGCCTCTTTTTCATCATCCTCAACGTCCGCTTCCACTGCGAAGAGCCAGACCGCTTCCGCCAGCATGAAGGGTTTGTTTTCCCCAACCACGGCTCCTACTTCGACATTTTGATGTTGATGCACATCATGCCTATGCGCTTTCTGAGCAACCACAAGGTGCGCCGCTGGCCGGTGGTGGGCTGGATTGCCATTGCCATTGGCACCCTTTTTGTGGATCGCGGCAACAAAGGGTCGCGCCACGAAGCCCGGCTGGCACTCGCCCACGTAGACCATTATCCACCCATTGTGCTGTTTCCCGAAGGGGGCATTGACCGCACCGGCAAGCTGCAATCGTTCCGTTTTGGGGCGTTTGAAATTGCCGCACACGGCAGCGCCCCGTTTATTCCCACCGTCATTTTTTATGACCGGGCCGATATTGTGCGCTGGGGTGACGAATCCATTTTTGCCGCCATTTGGCGGCTCGCCAGCCGCAGTGGCGCCATCCACGCCTACCTCATCCCCCTACCCACCGCCCACCCCACCCCGGCCGACAACCCCCAGCAGCTTGCCGAAGCGGCGCAGGCGGCGATTGGCGCGGTGTTGGCAGAGAAGAGTAACCAATAACCAGTAATCGGTAACCAGTAATCGGTAACCAGTAATCGGTAATCAGTGATTCTACCGATTACCGATTACCGAACACTGAAATATATGACTCAACAAACAATACCCCAAACTCGCCCCCTGGAACCGCAAAAACGCGCCATTGTCATTGGGGCATCATCTGGCATTGGCGCGGCACTGGTGCGTGAGCTGGTGCGCCAGGGCTACTATGTGGCGGCACTGGCGCGGCGCGAAGAAAAGCTGACCCAGCTTTGTGAACAGATCAACGTCGCTGCTGGCGGCGACCAGGCGCGGGCGTATGTCCATGATGTGACGGATTTTACGGCCGTTTCTCCCCTCTTCCAGCAAATTGTCGCCGACCTCGGCGGGTTGGATCTGGTGGCCTATGTAGCCGGGGTACAGCCGGCCGTCGCGTCCAACGAATACAACTTTGAAAAAGACAGGGCAATGGTGGAAACCAACTTGCTGGGGGCAATGGCGTGGCTGAACGAAACGGCCGTTCGCTTTGAACGCACCGGCAGCGGCCACATCGTCGGCATCGGCTCCATCGCCGGAGATCGCGGCCGCGTGGGTGGCCCCGGCTACAACAGCAGCAAAGCCGCCCTCGCCACCTATTTAGAGGCACTTCGCAACCGCCTTTCGCGCCACGGTGTCACCGTCACCACCATCAAACCCGGCTTCACCGACACCGTGCTGCTGGCAAACGCCCCCAAAACCTTCTGGGTCATCTCCCCCGCCGAAGCCGCCGCCCAAATTTACGCCGCCATCGAGAAAAAGAAGCAAACTGTCTACGTTCCCGCCCGCTGGGGCCTCGTCGGCCTCATCATCCGCCACATCCCGTCATTCATTTTCCGCCGTCTCAGTGTATAATATTCACGAGATCATTTTTTCTAGGGAGAAAAACCGATGGCCTGGCAAACATATATCCACTCTGATCCAAAAACCTTGAATGGCAAACCTGTTGTCAAAGGAACCAGATTATCTGTTGAATTCCTCCTTAGCTTGTTTGCAGCAGGCTGGACAGAGCAACAAGTCTTGGAAAACTACCCAACACTGACGATGGAATCGCTACGTGCTGTTTTTGTCTATGCAGTTGAGGGAATGCGTGACGATATGTTGTATACAGTCGCTTAGGTACGCCCATGCAGTTTTTGGCTAATGAAAATTTTCCGGTATCTAGCATTAAGAAGCTGCGACAGGCTGGCATAGATATTGACGCTATCATTGAGATGATGCCTGGAGCCAAAGACCAACAGGTATTAGACTCAGCCTATAAGACAGGGCGCATTATCCTAACGTTTGATCGCGATTATGGAGAATTGATTTTTAGACATGAGCTACCTGTTCCAGCAGGAGTGGTCTATTTTCGATATGCGCCCTCAACACCTGAGGAACCGGCTGAGTATCTGTTAAAGCTACTTGCAAAAGATAATATTGTCCTATTAGGAAGGTTCACAGTCGCCAGGCAAGATCAGTTAAGGCAACGTCCCCTGCCAAAATATGAGTAAACAACTAAACCAAGACACCCTTTTAGCAGCTAAACGCAGCCAAAACGGCCGTTTTTCCCCCCACCTCCCCAACGAACGGCTGGAAAAGCTGGTCGCCTGGGGACGTGCCAGCAGCAGCGTAGCCTATGTCTACCGCCCCAGCAACGTGGAGCAGTTGGCCGAACTGTTTGCCCTGGCGCGGCAAACGGGGCGCACCATTGGCTTTCGCGCCGGGGGCAACAGCTATGGCGATGCCCCGGCCAACAGCGAAAACATCGTCATCAGCCTGGCACGCATGAACCGCATTCTCGATTGGAACCCGGAAAACGGCCGTTTGCGCGTCGAACCCGGCGTCACCCTTCAGCGCGTTTGGGAATACACCCTCGGCGACGGCTGGTGGCCGGCCATCTGCACCGGCACCATGAAAACCACCATGGGCGGCTGCGCTGCCATGAACACCCACGGCAAAAACGGCTGGAAAGTCGGCCACTTTGGCGACCACGTGCGCGAATTTGACCTCATGCTGCCCAGCGGCGAAATTGTCACCTGCGACCGCCAGCAAAACAGCGACCTCTTCCACGCCGCCATCGGCGGTTTTGGCATGTTGGGCTGCTTCACCAGCCTCACTCTCCAGCTCAAGCGCGTCTACTCCGGTCTGCTCCACGTTGAAGCCCTCACCCGCCCCACCCTGCGCGACACCTTCGCCTACTTTGACGAGCATCTCCATGATTCCGACTACCTTGTCGGCTGGCTCGATGCCTTTGCCAAAGAGCCACAGCTTGGGCGCAGCGAACTCCATCGCGGCGTGATGCTGGCTCCCGGCGATGACCCCGCCCCGGAGCAAACGCTGCGGCTGGAAAGCCAGCAGCTTCCCGATGCCGTTATGGGTCTCATTCCCAATTCGGTGATTTGGCGTTTTCAACGGCCGTTTTGGAACAACCTCGGGATGCGCTTTGTCAACCTGGGCAAATTTAGCGCCGCCCGTCTGCGCGACGGCAGCAGCTACCGCCAGCCCCACGCCCTCTTCCACTTCTTGCTCGACCATTTCGACTGGGACAAGCCGTTTGGCCCCGGCGGCCTCATCCAGTACCAGCCGTTCATCCCCGCCGCCAACGCCGAAGCCACTTTTAGCGAAATCCTGCGGCTGTGCCAGCGGCGCGGTCTGCCCAACTATCTCAGCGTTGTCAAACGCCACCGCCCCGATGATTTTCTCATTTCTTATGGGATGGATGGTTACTCAATGGCAATGGATTTTCGCATTACCAACGGCAACCGGGAGGATGTGGTGAAATTAACGCGGGAGCTGGATGAGATTGTGCTGGGGGCAAACGGCCGTTTCTATCTCGCCAAAGATAGCACCCTCCGCCCCGCCGTCGCCCGCGCCTACCTCGGCGAAGACACCATCGCCCAGTTCCGCGCCCTCAAACAACGCTGCGACCCCGACGACATCATCCAAACCAACCTCTGGCGGCGTGTTTTCAATCCAACGTAGGGGCGTATTGCATACGCCCTTTTCCATCATTTAATTTTCCCGGTATTTGCTAAAAAAAGGATGCTCCCCGGTCAACGTTTCCAGGCGCAGGCGCAGCGGCCGGCCGTCAGCCGCCTCAAACGCCAAATTCACCCGGCTCCCCTCAACTTGCTCCACCCGCTGCCAATACGACCACGAAGCCTGCTCTCGCGGCAGCGGTTCACCCGTTGGTGACTCCTCCCACCCGCCAATAAACTTCCGCAGCCGCACAAAATAGCGCAGTGCCTTGTCGTCAATGGACAAAACCTCCGCCTCAAACTGGGCCCGCACAAACCCTTCGGCCGGCAGCTTCCACACAAACTGCACCGTAAACATTTCGCCAGGCTGATAATCAGGCGTGATCAGCATTGGTAATCGGTAATCGGTAATCAGTAATCAGTGGTTCTACTGATTACTGATTACCGATAACTGTTTACTGGATTAGCGGATAGCCAATTCCGTATTCTTGTCAAAAATGTGCATATTTGCCATGTCCACCACCAAATCCACGCTGTTACCTACCGACAGTCGCTTACGGGTGTCAATGGTAGCAATGGGTACGTGCTTGCCAGTACGCAAATAGACGTGCAACTCATGACCCAGCAACTCCACCACCTCGGCCGTACCTTTGATGGGCGACGGCACAATGCCGGGAGGAGCAAACTCGGTGGCATGAATATGTTCGGGACGAATGCCAAAGGTCACTTGCTTGCCAACATAGTTGCCATACGCTTTCTTGCGATCATCAGGCACCAACACGCGGAAGTCGCCCGTGTCCACAATCATCTTGCCCTCTTCGTTAACCAGCGTCGCATCAAAGAAGTTCATGCTGGGGGTGCCAATAAAGCCAGCCACAAAGACATTGGCCGGGGTATCGTACAAATTGCGCGGTGAATCTACCTGCTGCAAAATGCCATCGTACATCACAGCAATGCGGTCGCCCATCGTCATCGCTTCCACCTGGTCATGGGTCACGTAAATGAAGGTGGTTTCCAGCCGGTTGTGCAGGCGGCTAATTTCCGCACGGGCAGAAACGCGCAGCTTGGCATCGAGGTTGGACAACGGTTCGTCCATCAGGAAGACGGCGGGTTCACGCACAATGGCACGACCCACAGCCACGCGCTGCCGCTGCCCACCGGAAAGCTGCTTCGGCTTACGATCTAACAGTTCCTGTAGCCCCAAACTTTGGGCGGCTTCTTTTACACGCCGGTCAATCTCTGCCTTGGGGGTCTTCCGCAGCTTTAACCCAAATGCCATGTTGTCATAGACGGTCATGTGGGGGTAGAGGGCATAAGATTGGAACACCATCGCAATGTCACGATCTTTGGGGGGAACATCGTTCACCACCCGGTCGCCAATCCTGATCTCGCCGGAGGTGATTTCCTCCAACCCGGCCAGCATCCGCAGGCTGGTAGATTTTCCACAGCCGGATGGGCCTACGAAGACGACAAATTCTTTGTCTTTGATGTCGAGGTTGAGGTCTTTGATGACTTCAACGTCACCGAATCGTTTGATAACGTTGCGATAGGTTACACTTGCCATGCGCTTTCTCCCGTTTCTTTCATAAAAATAATGCTGGGGGGAATATAGTTTTGGTGCGGCAAGTTGTCAACGAAGTGTCTAAATACGTGGCGTTATGGCTCGACAACCCGCCGGCCGCGTGGCAAATTGGGGTAAAAGAGGCCGTCAAGCTGCGCCAGGTCAAGAATCTCGGGGGGGAGGTCGGCGGGGAGGTAGTTGGCGTAGGCGTGAATCCAGTTGTGGATGCTTTGGTGGTTGACGTTGAGCAAACGGCCGATTTCGCGCAGGCTCAGTCCTTCAAAATAAAGTGATAATGCCTGGAGCCGCACCTCTTCGTCGTAGCCGCTTTCTTTGGGGGCGGGGGTGTAGCGGCAGCCGCAGGCGCGGCAGCGGTAACGTTGGCTCCCGGCGGGGGTGTAACCGGCCTTGATCTGGTGGTCAGTAGATTGACACTTGGGGCAGATGGGGGTGGTCATGGGCTAAAGCAGGGTGGCGATGATAGCGATGATGAAGAGGGTGATGGTGAGAAAAACGGCCGTTTTATTCCTCTGCCACGCCAACCCCAGCTCAGACGGTTTACCACTCTGCCTCTCCGCCTGCCGCCGCGACCCATGCAGTGCCTGATGCAGTTCCCGCACCGTCGTCGGGCGGTCATCAGGGTGCATTGACATGGCCCACAGCACCGCCTCCGCTACGTTGGGGCGAATATCCGGGTTGAGCATTCGGATTGGGCGCAGGACGCTGGGGTTGAGAAAACGGGATTTGGCATCAGGCGGGGCCGCACCGGTTAGAAGCTGGTAAAACGTGGCCCCCAGGGCATAAATGTCGGTGCGGGCATCAGTGTGGCCGTCGTCGCTGCCATATTGCTCCAGCGGCGTATAAAGTGCTGTGCCACGCCCCTGCACCACGGTAATTGTCCGCACATCGTCCTGCGCCATCACCTTCACCAGCCCAAAATCCACTAGCTTGATGCGATGATCGGGGGTGAGCTTGATATTGGAGGGTTTGATGTCGCGGTGGACAACGGGGGGCTTCTGCGTGTGGAGGTAGTTGAGTGCATCCATGATTTGGTCGGCCCAGGTGAGGACAAGTTCTTGATCGAGCAAACGGCCGTTTGCCAAATGCTCATCCAAAATCTGCTTCAAATCCTGCCCCGGCACATAATCCATCACCAGATAATCCAGGCCGTCGTCAGTAAAAAAGTCGGATACTTTGGGCAAGTTGGGGTGGTCAAGCTGCGCCAAAATGCTGGCTTCCTGCAAAAACTGACTTTGCGCCTGAGTGCGAAGTTCGGGGCTAAGGGTGGGGTCTGGGCGCACCTCCTTGATGGCGCACAGCCGCCCCGGCAGGCGCAAATCCTCCGCCCGGTAGACGTTTCCCATACCCCCCTGCCCAACAATGTTGGTCACTCGGTAACGTTCGCGTAAAATAGTGTCGCTCGTATGAGGTGCAAGCATCATTAACGGCGATTATAATCCATCTTGCCAAAATTGGCTTTACCAACTGAACCACTGCCATTGGGGATGAGCGCAATGCGGGTAGCTTGACTGTTGACGGCGAGTTGCATTGTCACTTTCATTGGACGGACTTCTACTAGACAAGGAATGGAATAATGGATGATCAACCAGTTTTAATTGCACGGGAAGGGGAATTAATTGGGCAGAGTTGGCCTATCAATCGCGGGGAATTTATTATTGGTCGGGGGCATGATTGCGATATTATTTTACCGGAACGGCAGGTGTCGCGTCATCACGTGAAGATTATCAAGGAAAACGGCCGTTTTGTTCTCCACGACCTGGGCAGTAAAAATGGCACACATCTTAATGGGCGTGCGTTTACGGGAACGGCCGTTCTCAAAGACGGCGATGAAATCCAGATCGCCCTCTGCGTCAAGCTCGCCTTCATCGGCACCGATGCCACCCTCCCACTCACCTTCGAGCCACCCACCCGCGAGGGCAACATGGTCATCAACACCCTGCACCGCTCCGTCGCCATACGCGGCGACGAACTTTTGCCCCCCCTCTCGCTGGCGCAATTCCGCCTGCTAGAGCTGCTGCACGATGCCAACGGGGCAGTTTGCAGCCGCGATGCTATCGTGGAGGCCGTTTGGCCCGGCACCGAAGGCATTGGCGTGTCGGAACAAGCCATTGATGCCCTCATCCGCCGCCTGCGCGACCGCCTGGCCGAGGTAGACGACTATAACTACATTGTCACCGTGCGCGGCCACGGTTTCCGGCTAGACAACGACCCGCATTAGAAATGGCTGCATGTAGGGTCGAGGCATGCCTCGACCCTACATAACTGACTGTTTTATTTTGCCAATCGCGTCCGAATCAACGCCCGCACCCCTTCCAGACGGCCGGCCATCCCGTCGCTGCGGTCAGGGTTCGCCCGCACCTGATCCAGCAGCATATTGACCACCTGCACCAGATCATCAGACAACAAGTCGCTGTTTTCATCTAAAAGCTGGTTTTGCTCATCTTCAGATTCTGCCTGCACCAGTTGGGTTAATAGCTGAATTTCCGGCGGAGCCTGGTTTTCCACCTGCCGCATGATAAATGCCTGGATCTGGCTCAGGCGACGGTACATCTCATTATTGTTGTCGCGTTCGGCCTCGGCCATGCGCCGGGAAAGGACGTACATAAAGGCATCGTCAATCTTGTCGCCATACTGATTAACGGCCGTTTCCACACTCCCCGCCTGCAACATCTTCTGCAACACCTGATCCGCCTCATCCACCACCCGCTGCGAAGCCGCCCGCATCTCCTCAAACAGCTTCAGCAAATCACCGCGCACCCGCTGTAGCTGCGCCGCCCTGGCAATATTGCCCACCCCTTCCTCTTTCTCAATTTCCTGCGTCAGCAGCGTAAAAAATTCATAGCTCAACGCCTGCTGCCCCGCCATCACCAGCCCTTGCACAATCGTTTCATCGTCGGCATTTTTCAGCACGTGTTCCAGCAGCAGCGCCGACGACAACCCGCCCTGTTTTTTGGCCGCCTGGCTAAAGCGGTGCATAGCAATTTGCTGCTTTTCAATGCGGCGACCAACGGCCGTTTCCGTCATCAACTTCGCCTGCAAATTCACCATCTTAATCAACGACTTGTCATCATTCATCTGCTGCGCCGTCTGAATATATTGGCGTAGCATGGCAAAAAACGTCTCGTCAATCTCACTGGCGCGTTGCTTCAGCAAAAAGTCCACCACGTCGGCATCCGCTTTGATCAGCGTGTTCAGCAGTTCCGCCTGCTTCTTCTGCCGCTCAATCATCTCCTTGGTAATCCCCTCCGTCTCCAGCACCTTTTCCATAAAGGTTTGCATCGTCAGGATGGTTTGTGGCTGTAGCAAATAGGCGCGGCGCTGTTCAGGGGGCAGGCTGTCCATCAACCCCCGCGTCAGCCGCCCCACCATTTCTTCGCGCTGCATCGTGTTCAGGTTTAGCTCCTGCGGCATGTGGATGAGAAACATCTCGTGTTCTGAATCATGGAACACCAGCGGCGAGGCCAACTGGGTCATGGCCTGGCAAGATGGGCAGACGGCCACGTTGAGCTGGCCGTTTAACAACATTTGCTTCAGCTCTGGCTGTCGCTGGGAATCAATAAGCTGATGGATTTCAGCCATAAAAGGTGTGCCACATTGTGGGCAACGAATTTGTGTTTGCATCTATTTCCCTAGACCAGCAATCAGCAATCGGCACTGATTACCGATTACTGATTACTAAAATCAACCGGTAGTGAAAAGGTAAAAGTCGCGCCGGCCGCATTTGGCTCACCCTCATTGGCGTTGTTGCTAAACCATAAACGGCCGTTATGCGCCTCCACAATCGCTTTCGACAAAAATAAACCCAGCCCCGTCCCCTCCGTGCGGCGGCTGAGCGCATTATCCAGCCGCGAAAACTTTTGAAAAATCCGCCCCTGCTCATGCGCCGGAATGCCAATCCCCGCATCGCGCACCGACACCGTAATGTGTTCAGGATGCACCGCCCCCGAAATCACAATGGGGCCACCGTCGGGCGAATATTTGATGGCGTTGCTGACCAAATTGTTCAGCACCTGCGTCAGACGACGCTCATCAGCAATAATTGTGGGGTAATCGGCCGGAAAATTCACTGAAATGGCGTGTTTTTCCGACTGCCCCCCCAGCTTCCGCGCCACCTTCTGTGCCAGCAGCGGCAGCGACACCTCATCGCTTATCTCCAGCGAAAACGTCCCCGCCTGCAAGCGGGATGCTTCCAGCAGGTTGTCAATCAAATCGGTCAGGCTGTCGGCCTCTTCCTCAATCACCGCCAGCGATTCACGCACCACGTCGGGCGACCAGTTGGCATCCTGCCGCGCCAGCGTCCCGGCATACCCTTTAATAATGGAAACGGGGGTTTTTAGCTCATGGCTGATGACGGAAATAAAGGTTTTTTGCAGGGCTTCTTCCTCACGGTAGCGGGTCAGGTCGCGCACGTTGGCAATGATGTCGGTTAAACGGCCGTTTTCGCTCAACAGCGGCGCATAAGTAATCCCCAAACTCACCCGGTCGCGCAGTTGGTGCTGGTTGCCGTGGCATAGCACGTCCCCTTCCACATACAAATGCGCCGCTCCCGGCAGCGGCCAGCCATTTTCCAGTGCCTGGTGCAGGTCGGTGTCGGTTTTTAACGCCAGCCAGTGCAGCACCTCCTTATGCGGTCGGCCAATTGCCTCGGCGGCCGGCCACCCCGTCATGTTGCTCAACGCCTGGTTAAACCCGGTAATCCGCAGCGACGGGTCTAAAATCATTACCCCATCAGCGCTGTTTTCCAAAATCGCGTCCAGCCGCTTCTTTTCTTTAATCACCTGCTGGTAAAGCTTGGCATTCCGCACCGCAATGGCTGCCTGGTCGCCAAAGCTCCGCAGCAAGCTCAACGCATCCTCCATCATAAAATAGGCATCTGATTGGAACAAATAAATCAGCCCGATGACCTCGCCGCCGCTGACCATCGGAATCCGCAGCATCTGCTTTAGCCCCAGCCCAACGCGCCCGCCAATTTGCTGCAAACGATGAGTCAGCTCTGGCACGGCCAAATGTTCCTGTCCGTCTACGTAGGGGACGCGCAGCAGGGGGGCGAAATGGTGGACGGCGTGGGTGGGGATGCCATAAACGGCCGTTACCCGAAACGTCTCCTCCTCCGGCTCCGCCAGCACAATCATCCCCGCGTTCGCCTTCACCAGCTCCACCGCCGACTGCAAAATAATCCGCAGCACGTCACGCAGGTCTAATTCGGCCGTTAGCGCCCGGCTAATCGCCAATAAATACTCCCGCTGAAGAATCCGTATATCTACAAGTGCTCTACGATTCATACCAAGTCCAAAGGGAAGGATTGTAACGCAGACAACCCCAACCATGCTATAAAAAACCTCCAAGGTTTTGCCAAGCTAAGTTTGGACAACCCTGGAGGTCTACAACTTATTTGCCAACAGCCCCATTCTACCAATCTCGCGTTGGATTCGTGTTAGCAAATGGATATGAACTTTTGGGGAAAACGGCCGTTTTCCCCACTCCCCAGCCTACACGCCCCCTACCAACTCCGGCAACTGCTCCTGCGCCGCTGCCAACAGCTAACGATGATGATCAAACTTGATTCAGAAAAATATCCCTTTCCACCGAGCCAGTTAGCAGTTGAGCCGCACCACCATTGCTCGACACACTATGGCAAACGCTCCTGTGCGGCCGCAATCAAGGCTTTATGTAGCTCAACACCCTCAAAAAATAGCTGTTGGGCTTTCGCGTCTAAATGTTTTGCCTGTTCGTGCAGCTTGGTAAAGGCAAGCGCCAACACCACATCAGCCTCAGTGACATCAACTTTTGCCAAAACACGATAGCAGACCCAACAAGTACGAAAGATATCTGCACCTATAAGGTTGCCGTTCAATAAATCTGGCATAATGTTATCTACAAACTGAGCCGCTTTGTCTATCTCTCCACGTAGCAAGGCGACTTCTGCTAGTCCCGTCCACCCTTGGTTTAAGTTGTCACCATCTCCCTTTTGCCGACATACTTTTAATGTTGCTTGATAATGCTGTTCTGCCAAAACAAGATCGCCCAATGCCAGAGCGACATGGCCTAAGAGCTCGTGAGTATTAGCCATTCCCTCTAAGTCATAATTTGCTTCATACCCTTGCAAACTGCTTTCCAAATGGACACGTGCTAAATCATATTGACCTTGTTGAAGCAAAGCCTCCCCCAACGACTCCTGTGTTACGCTCTCCCCAAACTGCCACCCAGATTGCTGCCAAAGCCGCAGATTTGTTTCAAGTAACGGCAGTGCGTCATCTAAGCGCCCTATGCTAATTAGTGTGGTTGCCAAATTATGCTTCACTTTAGCAACATGAAAAGGGTGAGTCTTCTCATCAACAAGGGCTAAAGTCTTACGGTACCACCGCTCGGCTAACACCACATTACCGCGAGCATCGTGAAAGTGAGCATGGAACTGGGTTAAGCTAGCCTGTTGTAGCCGTGTACCTACGGTTTGAGCTAGAACGGCCGTTTCTTCCATCAGTTCACCAGCCTCATCTAACTTGCCCAAACGACGCAGTGCGCCGATTTGCGTTATACGCACCGCTAAAAGCAGCTTGGGATCGTTCAATTGTCGCACCTGCGTTAGCACTTCTTCAATGCTATCAAACAATGCGGCATCAACGATTGTCTCCGCACGTAGACCAATTTGTTCAATCAAAACCTTAACTTGTAAGGTTTGGGCAAGAGGCGAAATTTCAGACTGAGACAATATATGCTTGAGTCTAGCAACAATGCGCTCAAAAAATGCAAGCCCCTCTACCATCAATCCGACTTCATAATAAAATGTTCGCAAAGCCTCAATGCTTTCCCCCAATTCTGCAAAGGCCCTTATCTCTAACCCTAATTCCCAAGCGGCCGTTAAATCGGCACGGCTTTGGCGAAACCGTGCCGCCAGTTGACCGCTTACATCCCTCTCAAATGCATCTGCTTGATCCCGCAGGAAACGAAGATGATAGTTCACGTAGCTTTGCTGGGTGGCTTCCAGCCACTTGGCCTGCTGGTGCAGATGCTCCAGCCCAAACTCACGCAGTAGTTCGTGGAAAAAATAACGGCCGTTTTCCCCCACCTTCAACCACGACGACCGCACCAACACCGCCAAATCCCGCCGCGAAATAGCCGCTACCGCCTGCGCCGCCTCTGCCAAAAACGGCTGCCGAAACAACGCCAGCCGCGCCAACCCCTGCTGCTGCCCCCCACTCAGCAGCCGCCACGAATAATCAAACACCGCCTTCATACTCCGATGGCGCAGCGGCACATCCCGCATCGTCGTCGCCAGCACGGCCAAACTTTGGCGCAGCGTCTCGGCAATGGCCGCCACCGAAAATTCCTGCGTTTGCGCCGCCGCCAGCTCAATCGCCAGCGGCGACCCAACCAGCAGGCGGCAAATCTCCCCAACCATGCCATATGTTTCACCCCCCAGCGGCTCAAAACGCACCCGCGCCGCCTGCTCGGAAAAGAGCCTGACCGCCTCAAACTGTTCAAAATCGGCCGTTGTCTCCTCGTCAGGAAAGGCCAGCCCCTCAATGGGAAACAAATTTTCCGCCCGCAGATTCAGACGGGAGCGGGTCGTTGTCAAAATAACCAACGCCTTTGTTTGTTGCAGCAAAGCCAGCACCACATCGGCTACTTCCTCCGGCAACTGTTCCAAATTGTCCAGAATAAGCAGCACTGACTTCTCGGCAAGCTCACTATAAAGCTGCTCCGCCAGCGGTATTTCCGGAGCCAGCGTTAACCCCATTGCGCTGGCAATGGCCGGCAACACATCCTCCACGCGGTCGGCACTGGCAAGCGACACAAACCAAACGCCATCGGGAAAGTGACCAAGCTGCTGCTGCCCTACGGCCAATGCCAGCCGGGTTTTGCCGCTGCCGCCAATCCCCGTCAGCGTAAAAAGCCGGTAATCACGCTGCTCAATGGCGGCGTTGACCGCCACAAGCTCACGGTGGCGACCCACAAAGGGGGAAAGATTGGGCGGCAAATTATGTTGGGGTGCCAGCAAAGCCTGCTGCTGTTTGCGTAAATCCTGGTAAAGCGTTTGCGTCCTGGTGCTTGGCTCAACCCCCAGCTCCGTCTGCAACACCTCACAGCATTGCTTGTACTGCTGGGCAACCCCTGCCCAATCCTGCGCCAATCCGTAGGCTCGCATCGCCTGGCGATGCGCCGCTTCGCGCCACGGCTCCAGGGCAAGCTGCCGCTGTGCCAGCGGCTGCGCCCGTTCCGGCTCGTTTTGCTGCAAATGTTGATCCGTCCATTGTGCCAAGAGCTTTAGCGACAAATCATGCCAGCGGCTGCGCTCCAGCAGCAGCCACTCCATAAACGGCTCGGCATCCTCCAAATGGAAGCCAGCCAGCAATTCGCCACCAATCAGGGGAGCGAGATCGGAGGTGGGATTGGGGGTGGATAAAACGGCCGTATCCACCACAAAACAATCGGTAATGTGGAGCGTCACTGTTTTACGGTCAGCCTCCAGGCAGCGCTCGCTCAAGGCTGGGTCGTGTTGGTCAAGGGTTTTACGCAGGTGGAAGAGGGCATCGCGCAAATTCTTGCGGGCGGTATCGTCACTACTGTCGGGCCAAAGCAAGGTTGCCAATGTTTCGCGGCGCACGGGCGTGGCAGCGTGCAAGAGCAAATAGGCAAACAGGGCTTTCACTTTGTCCGTGCGAAACGGCAGCGTTTCGTCCTTGAAACTCACCGTATTAGTCCCTAGTAAACGAACGTTTATTTTGGTTGTCATCCAGTTTTGTCCCTCTAGGCGGGAATAGTCAGCGCCAAAGTCTTTCCTAAGGAATGGGAATTAAATAACTGTCCATTTAGAAGTTCAACTTCTTCTGAGAAGTTGAACTTCTTGCGCCACTTATTTAATCTTCGTTCCTAAAAATGTGGGACAAGTTTGCAAACTTGTCCTACGCTGCCCCGAAGTTTGGTGCGTTTGCGAACGCAGGCTGCTTTCGCGCTATTCCTGTTCAAACCGACCGTATTCTAGCATAAAAACGTGACCAAAACGTGACCTAGGCACAACGCGAGCTATGAACCAAGACCCTAAAGGTTTCTAAAACCTTTAGGGTCTTCTTGTTTTGTCGACGCTGTGTCGACGGTAGGTTGTTATGCTTGCGACCATGATTCGTAGTTGTTCTGTTGAACCTGAGAAACGTCATACTTTTTTGCTGCGCTTTTGGTATGAGCCGGAGTCGGGCTGCTGGCGAGTTTATTTGCAGGAGGCGGCAACACAGCAGGAACGGGTCTTTGCCAACTTTCCGGAATTGGTAGCTTATTTGGCACAGCGACTAGGAGGGGTGCTGGATGAACTCGTTCCGTAAACTGTACATCGTTCAAGGAGGTGATTTTGTATGAGCTGAGAACAAATGTGGCTTCATGCTTGATTTTTACGATGAGATGTAGTGTAACAAACGGCCGTTTCTTACCACCACACAACACGCCACCAAACAACAATTAATCAAGAAGGAAATAACAATGACAACAACTAAATTCAACAACCGTATTGAGCAACGCCCCCTATGGGCACTCATTCTCAGCCTGCTGCTGCTGATAGCAGGGCTGGCAACCGCCAGCGCTGACCTCGGTCCCTACACTGGCCAAATCGGTTTGGGAGATGGTCACACTTGCCTGTTGCAATCTGATGGCAGCGTGGATTGTTACGGCCGTAGCCGCAACACGGGTCAATATCCCGGTGGTAGTCAGTCAGACGATCACCCCGGCCCGTTTAAATACATCGCCTCCGGCTTTTTCCACAACTGCGGCATCTATGCCGATGACACGGCCGTTTGCTGGGGCGAAGATATAAGCGGCGCAGTTTCTAGCAATCCGGGTGGTACCTGGAAGCAAATCGCTGTCGGCGATGAATTCACCTGCGGCTTGCGCTTTACGGGCATGGTTGAATGCTGGGGCAAAAACAACGTCGGACAGACCAATCCTGATGCTGGGCCTTTTGACTCCATTGAGCTTGGTGGTAACCATGCCTGTGGTTTCCGCGCCGATGGCAGTATGGGCTGCTGGGGTTCCAATAACTTTGGTCAGGCCAATGACAGAGCGCCCGGCACCTATCTTGATCGATCTGTTGGCACTTCGCAAATTTGCGTGTTGCAGGCTGATGGCTCGGCCACTTGTTGGGGGTATGATGCCGCTAATCACCCTGGCCCATTTATAGATGTTGAAGCAGGGTACCGCAGCGCCTGTGCTTTAGATGCTTCTCGAAACGTCACCTGTTGGGGATACCGTGTTAACTTAGGGAGCTTACCAGCCAGTGTCACAGGCCCCTTCGCCGAGATTTCCTATAGCCTTAATCACGGTTGTGGCATTTTGGAAACGGATGGTAGTTTGAAATGCTGGGGACACAACACCTATGGGCAGGCAGATGGAAAAGAAGACCCGTTTGGTACCTCACCCGATTCTTGCGACGAAAACAACACCGCCATGAACGTTATCTACGGCACACCCGGCAACGATAAGATCAAAGGCACGCCTGGCGACGACATCATCATCGGCTATGGCGGCAACGACCGCATTGAAGGACTGGGCGGCAACGATTGCCTCATCGGTGGCCCTGGCAATGACCAGCTTTATGGGGACGAAGGGGATGACATTTTGTGGGGCGGTGAAGTGGACAACGCCACCGTCTACGCTACCGGCGACCGTGACAAGCTCTATGGCGACGATGGCAACGACGAACTGCACGGCGGCGGCGACAAAGACCGGCTAGACGGCAACGACGGCGACGACAGCATGTACGGCGACGACGGCGACGACACGCTGGTTGGCCATGATGGTGACGACACCATGGTCGGCGGCAGCGGCCGCGACAACATGCGCGGCGACGACGGCAACGACAGCATGTATGGCGAAGCTGGTGACGACAGACTCTACGGTCGGCAAGGTGATGACATCCTTGATGGTGGCGACGGTAATGACCAGCTTGACGGCAGCGCGGGGACGGATACCTGTGTGGCAGGGGAAAAGTTGAAGAGCTGTGAACAGTAAGCGGTAATCAGTAACCAGTAACCAATAGCTGTTCGTAACGGTCGAAGTGCCAGGTATCTCGCAGGTGCCTGGCACTTCCCAGAGAGTAAATTAGGACAAGTTTGCCAACTTGCCCTACAACAAACCAACAACGCTTCGTTTGACTAGATAAGAGGGTGTATGCAAGATGCCCCTGCCAACCATCCTGCCGGTATCTGTCTTTTCGATTGACGCTTTAACGGCCGTTTTCCCCTCTTCCCATCCATCGTATAATACCCTCATGACAAACCAAACCCAGACCTTCCAGATTACCGGAATGGATTGCGCCAGCTGCGCCAGGAGTTTAGAAACGGCCGTTGCCAAACTCCCCACCGTCACCCACTGCACCGTCAACTTCACCAGCGAAACCATGCGCGTAGACGGCACCGCCCCCGCCGCCGACATCGTGCAGCGCGT
>WBZL01000743.1_pt1 | contig 36087 bp, 31 predicted proteins | sample 5204291 | NCBI WGS metagenome assembly WBZL01 (sample SAMN12344345, study PRJNA552823) | activated sludge metagenome | biome: Activated sludge suspended growth; feature: Nitrification reactor; material: Wastewater; isolation source: activated sludge from nitrification reactor of wastewater... | reverse complement strand
CAGGAGTTCAGGTCCGGAGCTCCCGAGCCTGAGGCGCGAACGAGGGGCGAGGGGTGCGCGAGTGATGCGCACGTCGTTGAGGTACGTACCGTTGGTGCTGCCGAGGTCGTGGACGTCCCAACCTGTTGGAGTCCGGGAGATTTCGAGGTGCTGGCTGCTGACGATCTCGTGGTCGAGGACGATGTCATTCGATGCCGCGCGCCCCACGCGCACGTTGCGTGTGCACCGGAGGGTTTCCGCGGCGCCCGGCACGGCGATCCGCAGCTCGGGCGTGGGGTCCTCGCCGGAGGCGACGGATGCAACGCGCCGCGTGGTGTCGTCCATGCCGGAAGTGTGGGCCGGCGGTCGGCTGAATGCCAGCGAGGCCGACGCGGGTCGTCTCCAGCGCGCCGTCGCTCCGGCGTCGTCGCCCGGCGTCGTCGCTGGTCTCCTCCCCATATCGGGGCCGGTCAGAAGGTTAGGCGAAGAGTCGGGTGAGTGATGGGTCGTGCTGTTCCTCGTCGTGAAGCTGCGTGGCTTTCTCGGTTGGGGTGAGGCCTCCGAGGCTGGTGTGGGGCCGGGCGTCGTTGTAGTCCTGCCGCCACCGCTCGATCAAGAACCGGGCATCGAGCAGGGATTCGAACCAATGGGCCGAGAGACACTCGTCCCGGAACCGGCTGTGAAAGCTCTCGATGTACGCGTTCTGGGTCGGCTTGCCGGGTTGAATGAAGTGCAGGTGCACCCCGTGTCGATAGGCCCAGAGGTCCAGCGCCATCGACACGAACTCCGGCCCATGATCCACGATCAGGCTCCGCGGCAGCCCGCGCGCCGCCGCCAGGTGGTCCAGAGTCTCGATCACCCGCTCCGCGCGGAGGGACGTATCCACCACGATCGTCGGGCACTCGCGCGTGCATTCGTCCACCATCGTCAGGCAGCGAAAGCGCCGGCCGCTGACGCACTCGTCGTGAATGAAGTCCATGCCCCAGCGCTCGTTGCGTCGCGTCGCCGGTGGCCAGACGACGCGCGGCTCAGCCGCCCGCTTCCGCCGCCGCTTGGGGCGGACGTGCAGCTGCGCGGCGTTGTAGAGGCGGTAGACCCGCTTGTGGTTCACGACCAGTCCCTCGCGACGCAGCAGCAGGTGCAGCCGCGCGTAGCCGAAGCGCGGACGCTCCGTCGCCAGCGCGACCAGCCGGGCGACGATCGGGGCATCGCGTTGGGGCCGCTCGAGCACCGCCTGCCATCGCGAGCGGGTCAGGCCGACCAGCCGACACGCGCGCCGGGCACTGAAGCCGTGGGCGGCCCGGAGATGGGCGACGACCTGCCGCCGTTGTGTGGTCGTCACCAGCGTCGCCCCGCCACGTCTTTCAGGGCGACAAGGTCCATGGCCTGGTCGGCGACGATGCGTTTGAGGCGCCGGTTCTTCTCCTCGAGCTGCCGGAGGCGTTTGGCCTCATCGGTCCGCATCCCGCCGTACACGCGTTTCCAGCGGTACAACGTCGTCTCCGTGATGCCATGCTTGCGCGCCACCTGGCGCCCCGGGCTGCGCGCCGCGACCTCTTGCAGGATCTCGACGATCTGCTCGGCGGTGAATCGAGACTTCTTCATGGGTCCTCCCCGCCGTCTGGCGGATCAGGACTCTCAACCTATCCCTGGCCCCGCTGGCGGGGAGGAGGCCAGGCACCTGGCAGGTGCATGAGTGCGGCGTACAGCAGAGCATTGCCACCCCAATGTCGAGGCCCTCGTCGGCGGGCGGCAGAGCGTGCCTTGACGCGCGATGCCGTCGTGAGTCGCAAGATGTCCGTTCTCATCCTGCCCATGGTCGTGTGGTTGCCCCCTTCAGTTCCCTCAGGATGGGTCGGCGATCGAAGTGAGCGGCGCCATCGCGGTCACGCCGGAGAATCCAGACGGCACCGGGTACGAACTGCACGGCCTGAGAGAGCAAGGTGTTCGCGTCGTTCTTGATCGCGAGGCGAGCTCTTAACGTTCCTTGAGAGTCTATCCAGGCCCACTCCTCCGCCGCAAAGCCATCGCTCGTCACGTCCTGAAGCCAGAGACCACCGGCCCCGTCGCCAAGTGCTTTCTCGAAAAGCGGCCAAAAACGTTCAGGGACGCGTTCCCCCCGCGCTTTCACTTTGGAGCCTGCTGCTGCCTGATATGGGAATAGCGCTCGTGCGTCCTCCACACTCAGCGGCGTCCTCTGCTCGGAGAGTCGCAGGGCGGGCCGTTCCACAAAAGGCGCCGCGACCCGGCGGATGCGCAGCTCGTTGGAATTCGCAATCAGAACCGCTCCGGCGTTCGCCACGAAAGACACTCTCCGGCCAAGGGTCGGCAGCTCCGAGTGAAACAGGGTGTCTACCACGGAACCTGCCGTATTCATGCGCACCAGCCCTCCAGTCTCCCGCCGTATGGGATACAGAAGGAAGGTTCCATCCCCTATACAGCCATCTCGGGGCAGGCCACCTACCGTTCCCACGGCGAACTGCCTTACCAGCTCCCCTTCACTTGTCAGCACGGTGATACGTTGCAGTGTGGCATCGTAGGCTACGAGCGTGTCTGCGAGGACGCGGCACAGCGTCGCAAGAGTGCGGAACTCCCCGGGCCCACTGCCTTTGCGACCTACGACGGCCGTCTGCTTGGATGCGTGAAAGTACCTGAGCTTGGACTCGTCTAGTACCACGAACCTCAGGGAATCGTACTCGACGCCGGTGAGGAAACCGTTTTTGTGATTGAGCTCATCCTCCTGACGAGCTGTCACCCCGCCGATGGTAAGTGTCGGCTTGCCGAGCGCTACCACGGGCGCCGACGCTCGCGGCGCGACCACCACATCTGCCGCATCGCCTGCTGATGCCGTGTCGCGGAGCTCCGCGCATGCGCCGCTCGAAAGCGCCCCGCTCACGAGAATACAGCGCAGCAGCGTCATTCTCGCGTCCCCGTCCGACGCCTGACCTCCTCCGCCATGCGGATTAGCAATGAATCGAGTCGCTCTGCGGGCAGGCCGCCGCGGAACTCGACCCCATTGATCCAAAGAGTGGGTGTGGCTTCGACTCCCTGACGGGCCCCTATCCGCATCGCGGCATCGATTCTCGCGGGCTTGCCAGGCCTCGTCGCGCACTCCACGACAAAGCTCGTGTCTGCGATTCCCGCACGACGCGCGAGATCGCCCCACCCCAGGAGCCCCAATGAATCCTGGTGACGATAGACAGTGCGCAACCATTCCCTTGCCCTGCTCACTGAATCAGCACACTCCATTGCACGCGCTGCAGGCATGCCGAATCGATGCATCGCGAGCGGGAAAGCGGCGTATCTGAGCTCCACGTCGGCGCTCCTACGGTTCAACACTTCATCAAGGACTTCGTGATACCCACGACATGCTGGGCACTCCAGATCCGTGAACTCCACGATGACAACTGGAGCCCCCGGCCTCCCCCCTACGGGTAGAGTGTACGGCACGATCTCCTGCCACCCGGGAATCTCGCGGGCTGCCTCCACAGCAGGCACGGGCGGCCGCGCCGGCCCCCAACGTCCGGCTGAATAGCGCGCCACGACGGTCGCAGCAACCGACATGGCTGCCACGACCATCGTCACTGACATAATCGTTTCGAACCGCTCGGTGTGCATCAACACCTCTCGAAGTATGTCAGCGTCTGCGGTGGACCAGAGTCTTGCGCCACCTCCTGACGCACCGCAGCCGACGGCTGCGTGCGAGGTTCCTACTCCGCAAGCGAGCAGGTGATGCGGTGTGTCCAGTTATAGCGCCCATAAATGTCGGTGCAACTCTGAACTGCACAGACCGACCCCTGCAGAGGAAAGCAGAGCGACTCCATCGGACTGCATGAGTTCGCACACCACACTCCTCCACCCGCCGACTCTGAGGCCTCTACTTCTGACGGTGCAGTCACCAGAGCCGCAAGGCTCATCGCCAGAGTGACTCCGGCGTAGAGCAGGGTTCGGCGTGACCTCCGATTCGTTCTCAACATGGCGCGACCCGTGTGGTTAGAGACAGCAAGATGTTAGCGCTTGGCTCCTCGCACCGGAGTCACGTTCGCCGACACATGTCTCCTGCTCAATCGCGAAAGGTTGCCAGTTCGCGGCTAATCCGCATGTGCAGCGCTCGAACAGAAGGCGCCCGCAACAGGTCGGCGACCTCACGCCATAGGAGCCCGCCCGCGCGGAGCTGGATGGCTCGCTGGACAATAACCTCGCGAAGGATGCGCCGCATCTGTACAAGCCGAGCACTGCCGATCTTGCGTTCTGCCGCACGCTCGGACAATCCGCACCGCCGGTACAATTCGCGCACATGCCAAGGCGGGCAGAGGTCTCTGGCAAGCATCGACAGCATCAACTCTCCGGTTTGTCCTAAAGGCCTCGCCCTGACCTCGTCGTTCCGCCGTGCGGTCCCCTCTGAAACGACGAACATTCTCGCGGCCGCATTCCGGGCAAGAGTCTCGAACAATCGATCTGCTTCGAGATTGGTTGCGAAGAAGACGTCATCGGCTCCAAGTCGCGCCAGGAGTGATAGTCGGCGATGCGTACCCGCGGCTGGGAGGGCCAGGAGATACAACGACGCGTTGGGACGGGCTTGGCGCAACTCGCGGACGAACGCCGTGGTCGCAATGTCGCCCACATCCATCAGGATCCGTGGCCGATCATCGGCTGGTCCGTGCCCCCCCCCCGGGTCCGAATGGCGCGACCTCCCAGGGCGGGCGCATCAGCTCGTGATACACCGACGGCCTCAGCTGCTGGAGCCGCGAGTCGACTGCGACCAGTAGCGGCAGCTTACGAAATCGCGCCGACACCACCCGGTATCACCTCCCAGTTTGTTACTGACACTCCGCAGACCAGCCACTCTCGACCAGGCTCCACTCGCTGCGTGGTGCACCTCAGATCGAATTACGCGGCGGTCAACATGCGCAGCTAAAGGCCGTTGTGCAAGTACCTGCGCGTTACCACTAGTGCCTCACGACGTGCAGGCAGTCGTTCACCTGTCCATGGTCCAGCAGCGCCGTCCCGCTGCCTGCGCATGGATGGTGATGCCGCGCACACGTCGCGCCGCGGCCCGCCACTCTCGAGCGGCCGGCGTTGTCGCCCGGCGTTGGCACTCCGGCGTTGTCGCCCGGCGTCGTCGCCCGGCGTCGTCGCCCCGGCGAAGGCCGGGGCCCATCTTCGTCAGTCCCTACTCATCCTTCCCACCGGGCTCAGCCAGGGCCCCGGTGACCGTGTCCATCGCGTCGCGGATCCGTTCGCGCACCTTTCGTGACGACGATACCCAGTACCGCCGCGCCATGGCGAGGACGCCTCCCGTGCCGGCGACAAACGTTCCGATGCCGAGCGTCGGAGACTCGGGGTACATGCCGAACACCGCGAAGAGCGTCGTGAGGAAGAGCGCCATCCCGGAGACCGCGATGACGAGTCCGAAGGTCCCTCGGCGATCCAGCCCGACCGACACCTGGGTCCCCTGCCCTTCCTTGCGCACCGTGACGCCAAGCGATTCGAGGTCGCCCCCGTCGTGCCAGGTCATGCCCATCGCGCTCGAGTGACCGGCGTCGCGGTGGCCGGCCACTCCGTGGCTGATGCGCACGGCCGAAAGGAGCCTGGCGCTCCGCGTATCGTCCAGGGTGACCGGGAGGTGGTCCTCGAGCTGGTGTCGCAGGGGTCCACCGATCATCCGTTCCAGCGGGGATGGTGCCACCTGGTGGTCGACGAGCTTTGCCGCGCGCCTGACGAGGGTGGGGTCCAGTCCGGCCTGCGCGGCAGCCGCCTCCATCTCCGCGAGGGTCAGTCCGTCGCCAGCCGGCGCCGGAAGGTCCGCAGGGCTCGCCATCTCCGCGGCCTTGCGCAGGATGAGGGCAAACTCCTCATCGCTGTACGTGCGCCCCTCATCCGTCACGGTGCCGACTCAACGACGTCATGCGGCGGACGCACGTGCGGGCCACGGCTCACTCACTGCACCTTGCCCGGGAGGGGCCGCGTGACGCGGTTGCCGAGTGCGACCCCGGTCCGGAACATCAGGTCCCCGATGCGGGCCATCTTGTCGTAGTCGATCAGCGCGGCCTCGTCCGTGACCTGGTGGTACTGCCCGTGCAGCCCGGTCGTGAAGAATACGATCGGGATCCCCTTGCGGGCGTAGTTGTAGTGGTCGCTCCGGTAGTAGATGCGCTCGGGGTGCGTGGTCGTGTCCCACTCGCGGTTGAAGCGGAACGGCGCGGCACTCGCCGTGTTGACCGAATCGACGAGGCTCCCCAGGATGGCGCTCTGTCCGTTCGGCGCGGCGCCGGGGCCGACGATGTAGAGGGAGTCCGGGTGGTTGCGGCCGATCATATCCGCGTTGAGCTGCGCGACGATCGAGTCGATCGGCACGGTCGGCTTGTTGGTGAAGACCTGCGACCCGAAGAGCCCCTTCTCCTCACCGATATGCCAGACGAAGAGGCCCGAGCGCTTCGGTCGCGGGCCCTGCATCCATCCCCGCGCGATCGCGAGGAGCGTCACGGTCCCCGAGCCGTCGTCGTCCGCACCGTTGTTGATGCTGTCGCCGCTGGCGCCACTGCTGATGCCGATGTGGTCGTAGTGCGCGCCAAAAGCGACGTAGGTATTGCGCAGCGCCGGGTCGCTCCCGCGGCCGATGGCCACGATGTTGTAGCCATTGAAGCTCGACTGCCGCTCCTCGTAACTCGCGGCGAAGCGTGAGCCCGGCATGGCCTGCCCCTTGCCGCCCGTGCGCCACCCCGCCGGCACGAACGGCGAGTTGTCGCGGTACGGGGCGAAGGCCATCAGGGGAAAGACGCGGTTCGGCTGGCGCGCGTCCGCTGCGGCCGCACCGACCGAGATCGTGTTCCCCGAGAATTGGCCAGCTGCGAGTCGGTAGACCGAGTCGGGCAGGAGCAGGATCACCGCCGCCGGCCCTCGCCCGAGTGCCGGCCCGAGCCGGTTGAAGACCGCCTGGGGATCCTCCCACGCCTTGCGCTGGTCCGCCGGGACTTCCGGCGGGACGAGGGCCGCCACCACGACGACCTTCCCCGCCACATCGAGGCCGGCGTAGTCATCGCGCTTGAGCGCCGTGTCGGCTACGCCATAACCCGCGAACACCATCTCGGCGCTGGCGCTGTTCTTCGGCAGGGGTGCCCCGGGACCCAGGGCGGTGAGGAACGCCAGGTCGCGCCCGAAGGCGAGCGTGGAGGTCGCGCCAGCCGCCGTGGTCACCGTTACCGGGCCAGGAATGAGTTCGGCCCGCTGCATCGGGACGCGATGGAAATATCCGCTGTCCCCGCCGGGCTCGAGGCCCAGGCCGCGCGCACGCTCGGCCACCCAGACTGCGGCCTTGTGTGCGTAGGGCGTGCCCGTCTCCCGCCCACCAAAGGAATCCGAGGCTATCACCAGCATGTCTCGGCGCAACTCTCCAGCGGTTGGGGAGATGCTGTTGGTGCCGGGGACGGTCTCGACGGTGAGGGCCGGCGTGCCGCAGGCAGTCGCGGCCACGAAGATGAGCAGGAAGGGACGCGGGAGCACGGTGGGTGTGGCGACTCTGAAGGTGAATGGGTGAATGTAGCCCGCCTGCCGACGACGCAGGTATGGTGAACCGCGCGGCCTGACGGCTGTTATCCCTCGAGATTCCTGAAAGCCGCCGGACGGTCGCCTGTGAAACCCCGTCTGGTCGAGTGCCGTCGGGTCCCCTGGCACACGTCAGCCCACGGACGCGGGAGGAACTTGATGAGCTCGATGGGGACCATTCACCTGGCGGTCAGCCTGCTGGCGCTCGTCCTTGGCGCTGTCGTTCTTCGCCTCCCCAAGGGAACGCGCTGGCACCGGACCTGGGGGCATGGCTACGTCTGGGGAATGGTCGGCGTCGTCGCGACCTCGTTCGCATTGTTCAACCTCACCGGAAGCCTGACGCTCTTTCACGGTGCGGCCCTCGTCGCAGGGGTGACGCTGGTCGGAGGCATGTGGGCTGCCCTGGGCCGGAGGCCCCGGAAGGGCTGGATCCATGCGCACGCGACCTGGATGGCATGGTCCTACACGGGACTCTGCGCCGCCTTTGTCGCCGAGTCGATGACGCGGTTCGTGATGCCGCCGCTGGCGGCGCGCGGTGTGCTGGAGGGCCGGTGGGGGCTGTTCTGGACCCTCGTCGCCATCGGGAGCTTCGGGACGTTCGCGATCGGCGCGCTGCTCATTCGACGACACCTGCTCGCATCGGTGGCCTCGACGCCGGCTGCCATGCGGGCGGACCGCGACGACCGACTGGATCGCCCCGCGCCCCCACCCTGACTGAGCCGGGGCGGGCGCTCGAGACTGCCATCGCAGGATGGCGCCACCGAATGAAGGCCATGAGCCTTGTCCCCCTTCGGACCGGGGACCATCTTCGCCGCGTCCGGCGCGACCGGGCGCTCATCCCTCTCCCGGGAGTCTTTGGCTCATGCGCACGTCCCTGTGCCTCACCCTGCTCGCGGCCACGGCCGCTCCCCTCGTCGCCCAGAATGCGGACTCCGCGCGCGGCCCGGCCGGCGGCGCTGCGCGCGGACCCCGACCGTACGATCGGGTCGTCACGTCCGATGCGAAGACAAAGAGCGGCCTCTTCAAGGTGCACCGCATCGGCGATCGGCTCCTCTTCGAGATCCCGCGGCGCGAACTGGGCAAGGACCAGCTGCTGATCGGGCGCTACGCGCGCGCCGCAGCCCCGACCGGGGGCGGCGGTGGAGGGGGAGGAGGTGGTGGTGGCGGCACCGCGTACGCCGGCGACCAGTTCACCGACCGGACCCTGCGCTGGGAACAGATGGGGAATCGCGTCGTGCTGCGTGGCCCCGAGTTCGCCATCACGTCGAGTGACACGACCGCGTCCGTGCTGCGGGCCGTCCAGAACGCCAACTACGCGGCCGTCATCGCGACGTTCAACATCGAGGCGTTCGGCCCCGACAGCGCCCCCGTCATCGACGTCACTCGCCTCTTCACCACGGCCATCCCGGAGATCCAGGCAATTCCCGGCAACATCGACGCCACCCGTTCGTTCATCGATCGCCACCTGGCCTTCCCGGACAACATCGGGATTGAAGCCACGCAAACCGGCGTCGCACCGGCCGCGCAGGGAGGCGGTGGAGGGGGCGGTGGCGGTGGTGGCGGCGGCGCCAACGCGGCGCGCCCTCCCCGCAGCGTCATGGCGCACTACAGCATCGTCCGGCTCCCCGAGCAACCCATGCTCGCACGCCGCTTCGACGAACGCGTCGGCTTCTTCTCGACCCGCCTGACGGACTTCGGCACCAACGAACACCGCTCGGCGAATCGTCGCTACATCACCAAGTACCGCCTCGAGTGCGGCGAGCGCCGCAGCGGCAACCTCTGCTACCCGAAGAAACCGATCACGTACTACGTCGATCGCGACACACCGGAATGGCTCAAGAAGTACGTGCGCGCCGGGATCGTCGAATGGCAGCCGGCCTTCGAGGCGGCGGGCTTCAAGGAAGGGATCGTCGCGGCCGATCCACCATCGCCGGAACAGGATCCCGATTGGTCCCCGGAGGACGTGCGCCACACGATGATCCGGTGGCTCCCCTCCACGACCGAGAACGCCGTCGGGCCGCACGTGCACGATCCGCGCACCGGCGAGATCCTGAACGGCTCCGTGCGCATGTTCCACAACATCATGAACCTGCAGCGCTCCTGGTACTTCACGCAGGTCTCGCCGCTCGACGCGCGCGCGCGCAAGCTCCCCTTCCCCGACTCCCTGATGGGGCGCCTCGTGCAGTTCGTCGTGGCCCATGAGATCGGCCATACACTCGGGCTGCAGCACGACCAGATCGGCTCCTCGACGTATCCCATCGACTCCCTGCGCAGCCGGACCTGGCTCGCGAAGATGGGACACAGCCCGAGCATCATGGACTACTCGCGCTTCAACTACGTCGCGCAGCCCGAGGACAACATTCCGGTCCAGCACCTGCTGCCGACCGTTGGCCCGTACGACAAGTACGCCATCATGTGGGGGTACAAGCCCATCGCGGGCGCCCGGACGTCCGACCAGGAGCGGCCCACGCTCGAACAATGGTCGCGGATGCAGGACACGATCCCCTGGTACCGCTTCTCCGCGAACAACGCCTACGGCGCCACCGGCACCCAATCCGAGGCCGTCGGTGACGCCGACCCGGTCAAGGCCACCGCCCTCGGCTTCAAGAACATCGAGCGGGTCATGGGCTACCTGAAGGACGCGGCGACGAGCCCGCTGGAAGACAACTCGGACCTCCTGGAGCTCTACAACCGCACCGTGGGCCAGTGGAGCAACGAGGCCAATCATGTCGCCACCCTCGTGGCCGGTGCGACCGTGCAATACAAGTCCGGCGGGCAAACGGGCTCCGTGTATACGCCGCTCAGCCGGGAACGCCAGGCGGAGGCGGTGAAGTTCCTGAATGACCACGTGTTCAAGGCGCCGGCATACCTGATCCGTCCGGACATCGGCGAGCGCGTCGAGGCCGGCGGGATGGTCACCCGCATCAACAATCCACAGCAGCGCATCCTCGGTACGGTCATGCAGGATGCCCGCATGAACCGCCTGCTCGAACTCGAGGGGACCACGGCCGACAAGAGCAAGGTCTACACGCTGAATGCCATGCTCGACGACGTCCGCAAGGGCATCTGGGAAGAGCTGGCGGCGACGAGCACGATCATCGACGTTTTCCGCCGCGAGCTGCAGAACGACCACATCGCGATGATCAACACGAAGATGAACCCTCCGGCGTCGCCGGCCGGCGGGGGCGGTGGCGGGGGCGGCGGCGGCTTCGGCGGCCAGCCGCAGGCCCCGTTGTCGGAGGACGCGAAGTCGCACCTCCGCGGCCAGCTCGTCACCCTCAAGGACGAGATCGAGCGGGCGCTCCGCAAGGCCGGCGACAAGCCGACCGAGCTGCATCTGCGTGCGGCGTTGCACCGCATCGACACGATCCTGGACGCAAAGCCGCCCACCGTGCGCAACGTGGTTCCATGATCATCGACCCCGCCCCGGCGAAAGCCGGGGCCTCTCGCATGACATCGACGAAGGCGCTCCCGGCCCTCCTGCTGGCCCTCGCGGCCACGCAAGCCACCGCGCAGCAATTGGTGGCACGGCCTGTACCGGTGGGCGAGGTGCAGTCGTTCACCTTCCAGTCGCCGTCCATGGGGGTGCGCTTTTCCCTCAACGTTGGCATGCCCGCGGGCTACAAGCCGGGAGACGGCAAGCGGTACCCGGCCCTGGTCACGACCGACGGTGACTTCGTCTTTCCCGGCGTGCAGGCCGCGGTCACGAGCCTCGCCGGCGTGATCACACCACTCTTCGTCATCAGCGTGGGCACGTCGGTCGCGGAGGGCGAGGAGGAACACACGCGGCGACGCATCTACGAATTCTCCCCGCCGGGATGGGACCGGAAGGACACCTTCGGGCAGCTCGTCGACGGCTTCTGCAAGTCGCTCAAGACCCCGGAGGGACGCTGCACCGGGGGCGCCGGCCTGTTCCTCAAGGCGATCACCGCGGAGATGATCCCGCAGCTGGCCGCGCGTTTCCCGATTGATACCGCACAACTCGGTTTGTTCGGACTGTCGGCAGGGGGATTCTTCACGTCATGGGCGATCTTCCAGCCCGAGTCACCCTTCCGGAAGTACATCATCTCGAGCCCGGCGATGTCGTACGGCCGCGGGGAGATTTACCGGCAGGAGGCAGCGTATGCCGCGCGGGCGAAGGACCTCCCGGTATCGATCTACATGGCATCGGGTGTGCTCGAGGCCACCGATGCACAGCTGGAGGGAATAGGGGAGATCGTGAGCGGCATGTCGCATATCGCCGGGGTCCTTGCGACGCGGAACTACCCGGGACTCAAGTTGACGGTCGAATACCACCCCGGGATGGGGCACACCGACGTCATGGGCACGGTGCTGGTGCGAGGCCTCCGCTTGCTCTACGCCAGGTAGGTCTCGCGCCACCTCCCGCTCCGTTACCCGGTGCCCGCCGTCCGCGCATAGCGGTAGATGTCGGCGGGCGCGCCAAGGAACTCGATCGTCTGCGACCGAGTGGCGCCAAGCGCCGTCGCGACGCGAACGGACGCCTCGTTGTCCGGACGGATGATGCTGATGATTTCCGTCCGCCGGAGTACCTCCCGCGCATGGTGCAACGCCGCGGCTCCGGCCTCACGCGCGTACCCGCGCCCCCAGCAGGCCGGCGCAATCGTGTAGGCCAGCTCGAAGCCCGGCCAGCCGGCGGGTTCGAGCAGTCCGACACGCCCGACGAAACGGCCGGAGTCCCGTTCCTCGACGGCCCAGAGTCCGAACCCACGCAGCGTCCAGTGCCCCAGGATCGTGGCGAGCTGGCGCCAGGCCTCGATCTCGCCAAGTGGACGCCCGTCGCCAAGAAATCGCATGACAGCCGGGTCGGTCACCAGCGCCCGATACGTGGGGAAGTCCGCCTCGGTGAAGCCGCGCAGGCGCAAGCGTGAGGTCTCGAGAACAGGAATCGCCGGTACTGTCACTTCGATTGGGACTCCCTGGGGTAATCGTACGACGCTGGTGGCACATGAACGCCACGGCAACCGCTCCACACCTGCCGTCATACGCTAGCCCCTCGAGAGCCGTCGCTCCAGACGCACTCCGCACCGGGCCCACGTCTGGGGGCGCTACCTTGCCTGCATGCGGCTCCTCTCCGGATACCTGCGTCGCCATCGCGGCCTCGTCGTCCTCGCCCTCACCTTCGCGGCGACCAACCAGGTCTTCGCCCTCCTCGACCCGCTCCTCTTCCGGTTCCTCGTCGACCGCTACGCCATGCGCCACGCGGACATGGCGTCGGTCGACTTCTACCGCGGCGTGGGCACCTTGCTCGCCGCGCTCGTTGGCGTCGCCTTCGTCTCGCGCATCGCCAAGAACCTCCAGGACTACTGCGTCAACATCATCACGCAGCGCGTCGGCACCCGCCTCTACACCGACGGCATCCGTCACGCGCTCGCCCTTCCCTACGCCGCCTTCGAGGACCAGCGCTCCGGCGAGACCCTGGGCAAGCTCCTCCGCGCCCGCGCCGATGTCGAGAAGTTCGTCGCCTCCTTCGTGAACGTGGCGTTCATGACGGTGGTCGGCATCGTCTTCGTCACGATCTACGCCGCGACCATTCACTGGGCCATCGCCCCCGCCTTCCTCATCGCCGTCCCCCTGCTCGGCTTCCTCTCCCTCGGCCTCTCGCGACGCATCAAGCCGATCCAGAAGGAGATCGTGCGCGAAACGACCGCCCTGGCCGGCAGCACCACCGAGTCGCTCCGCAATATCGAGCTGGTGAAGAGCCTCGGGCTCGTCGACCAGGAAGTGGATCGCCTCAACGCCACCACCCGTGCCATTCTCAAGCTCGAACTCAAGAAGATCCGCTACCTGCGCTCGCTGTCGTTTGTCCAGGGCACCTCGGTGAACCTCGTCCGCACCGGGATCCTCTTCCTGATGCTGATGCTGGTCTACCGCGGGGACGTCACGGTCGGGGAATTCCTCTCCGTGTTCATGCAGTCGCTGTTCATCCTGTCGCCGTTGCAGGAAATGGGAAACGTGATCAACACGTGGCGCGAGACCGAGGCCTCGATGGCCAACGTGCAGGGACTGTTTGCCGTCCCCGCCGAGGTGGTGCCCCCCGATGCGGTGCGGCTCGACACCCTCGACGCGCTGCACTTCGACGGCGTGACCTTCGCCCACCGCACCGCCTCCTCCCCGGCGCTCACGGACATCTCCTTCACCGTCCAGCGCGGAGAGACCATCGCCTTCGTGGGCCCCTCGGGCTCCGGCAAGACGACCCTGGTGAAACTCCTCGTCGGGCTCTACACCCCCGTTTCAGGTCGCATCCTCTACAACGGGCACCCTGGCGCGCGCCTGGACTTTGCGCACTTCCGCGAACACATGGGACTCGTCACACAGGATACGCAACTCTTCTCCGGGACCATTCGTGACAACCTGCGCTTCGTGAAACCGGATGCCACGGACGACGAGTGCCTTGACGTCCTGCGACGTGCCGCCGCACAGGGACTGCTCGCGCGGGCCGATCGCGGTCTCGACACCACCATCGGCGAGGGCGGGGTGAAGGTCTCGGGTGGCGAACGCCAGCGCCTCTCCATCGCCCGCGCCCTCCTGCGACGGCCGCACCTCCTCGTCTTCGACGAGGCGACCTCCGCCCTCGACTCACTCACCGAGGAGGAGGTGACGCAGACCGTCCGCGAGGTCTCTGCCGCGCAGGACGCGATCACGATCCTCATCGCACACCGCCTCTCGACCGTGATGCACGCCGATCGCATCTACGTCCTCGAGCGCGGTCGCATGGCGGAGTCCGGCTCACACGAGGCGCTCCTCGAGCGCGGCGGGCTCTACGCCGCGATGTGGCGCCAGCAGATCGGGGAGCGCCGCGGCTGACGCCGGCATCAGCCGCATGGCCACGCTCCACCCGGGACCGGGACGAGAAGGAAGCCTCCCGGCGACCCACGCCCTCCGCCATGCACGGCAGTATCCTTCGGAGAGCACGCTGGCCGTCGTGAAGCAGAGGACGGCGCGCAGACACCTCGACCCACCCTCACCTCCCCCTATGCGTGTCCCTCGACGCCTGCTGTGTGCTGCAGCCTTCTGCGCGGTCGCGCCAGGGGCGCTGGCCCAATCCCGTACCCTCACCGCGCTCGACTACCGCACGACAACTCCTTCGGACTGGGTCGGGCGGACGCCCAGCTCGTCGATGCGACTCGCAGAGTATTTCGTGGGTGGTGAGGGATCAGCGACCGAGGTCGTGGTTTACTTCTTCGGCCCCGGACAAGGTGGCTCCGCCGATGCCAACATCGCGCGCTGGCGCGAGCAGTTCGCCTCGACCCCCGCGGGTGAAGGCTTCGAACGCATCGAGGAGGATCGCGGGAGTGCCTTCCCGATGACCGTTGCCGAGTGGCGTGGGACATACGCACGCGGGATCGGCCCGGGGGGCGCGGCGCGCCCCGGGCACTCACTCGTCGCGGCCATTGTCGCGACGCCGCGGGGCACCCTCTTCTTCCAGCTCTTCGGCCCCTCGAAGGACGTCGCCACGGCGCGCGAGGCCTACCTGGCAGCGGTCCGCGCGCTCCGATAGTCGCCGCCTACTTGCGGCTCAGCTCCTCGTACACGGCGCGCACGAAGCGCTCGTGCCCCCCCGGCCACTCCCTCTCGTGCGCGGCGGTCACCTTGAGGGCGAGCACCTGCTCGATCGTCTTCCCGGCACGTACCTCGGCCTGGATCCGCTCACGCGCGGCGAAGATGGCGTCCCGCCACGCCTTGAGGCGGTTGCGGTCGGTCACCTGCCCATGACCGGGAATGATCTTCGTCTGCGCGTTGCTCAATGCGTACGCCATGTCCGCCGACGTGATGACCCCGTGGACCGATCCGCCACTCGAAAGGTCGATGAAGGGCAAGCCGGTGTTGTTGAATGCGTCGCCCATGTGGATCGCGTTCGCCGTGACGAAGTGGATGATCGCGTCGCCGTCCGTATGCGCGGGCGGCACGTGCGTGACGACCATCGAATCGCCGTTGATGTGGAACGTGACCCCGTCGTTGAAGGTCACCACCGGGAGCGCCGCCTTCGGTGAGGGCGGCTCGCGGCGGTTCATGGCGGCCATGAACTGCTCCGTGGACATCCGCTTCCGCACGTTGTCGTGTGCCACGATCATCGCGCCGGACTTGCCGAAGTTCTCGTTGCCGCCGGTGTGGTCGAAGTGCCAGTGCGTGTTGACGACGAACTTCACCGGCTTGTCGGAGAGCGTCCGGATGGCCGCGACGATCTTCGGGGTCAGCGGGGCGAACTGGTCGTCCACGATGAAGACCGCATCGTCCCCGACCGAGACGGCGATGTTCCCCCCCGCACCGAAGAGCACGTGGAGTCCCTTCGACAACTCGACCGGGCGCACCTGGACCGTGTCGTAGTTGGTCTGGGCGCCGAGGAGCGCGGGGGCGACGAGCAGGGCACAGGCGACGCGGCGCATGACGGTCAGGTGAGAGGGAGTGGAAAACTAGCAGCTCTCCCCACCGCCCCCGACAGGGGCAGGACGAGCGTAGACTTCGGCATGGCATCCCCACCGGCGGCCTGGCGGCGTTGGCTCACGCCACTGAACATCCTCACCTGGCTCCTGGTGTTGTGGGCGGCACCGCGCCTGCTCCCTCACCTCGCCGCTGTCGCGGGTGTCGACTCCGCCCGCCGCATCGTTCCGACCTGGTCAGCCCGGACCCTCGGCGGCACAACGATCGGCAGCGACTCCCTCCACGGACGGGTGGTGCTGGTCAACGTGTGGGCCACCTGGTGCCTGCCGTGTCGCGCCGAAATGCCCCTGCTGGAGGCCATGCACCAGCGGCATCGCGACGCCGGCTTCACACTGGTCGGGCTGTCCGTGGATCGTGGGCCTGCATCCGAGGTGCGTGCCTTCCTTGCCGAGCGCAAGATCACCTACCCGGTCGCGATCGTGACCGACGACTTCCTCCGTGTATTCGGTGGGGTGCGCGGATATCCGACGTCCTTCCTTGTCGATCGGGCCGGGGTGGTGCGACACGCCGTGATTGGGCCCCTGGCGCCGGCCTCCCTGGAGCTCGCCGTGCGACGGCTCCTGGAGACCCCCGCTCCGGCCGGTGCTGCACCGGCGGACGGATCCAGCGGTCAGTGACTGCTCCGGATGATGCCGAGCATCTTCAGGTTGATCCGCACGAACCGCCAGAGCTGCCAGGGGAGGAAGGTGCGGAGGAACAGCGTCCGGCGCGTCGGACGGGAGATCTGTGGGTGTGACATGTGGGGCATGACGCTACTCCGGAATGAGGCTCCAGCCGGGACGCAGCCGCGCCTTGTACAGGAACATGTGGTGCAGGATGATCTTGATCCAATGCCCCGCGAGTCCCACCTCCCCAAAGGTGCGGCGCAGGTCTCGCCCGGTCTCGGGATAGCGCTCGAAGTCCGGCACGATCGGGAAGACGGTCATCGACGCGGCCGTCCCCGTGAAGGGATTGGCACCAGCCGATGCCACACACGCGGCACCCATTTCGGCCATGGAGGCGGTGCGCGTGGGGCCTTCGCTGCCGCGGATCATGTCCACGATGCTCTGCGCCACCGCCTTGCCGATCATCGCCGAGGGCATCCCGGTGCGCGGCGGGGCGGGAGCGATCGCCGCCCCACTCGGGCTCGTGTAGGGGCGTGAGATGGCATGGGGAGGCGCGAAGGCGATCCCGGCCGCGAAGATGTTCCGGTAGGCAGGCGACTGGTACGTACGCGGCCAGTCTGCCGCCCGCCACTCCTCCCAGGGCTTCGGCGTGTAGTCCGCGTCCACCTTCATGAACTCGTTGGGCTGGAAGAGCGCCTTCGTGATGTCCGCGCCCATCCGGTCGGTGGCGGTGATCCCCACGCCGGAGAAAGGTGGCAGGAGCATCGCGAAGTCGAAGGGGAGCTCCCCGACGGTCCCGTCCACCGTCTCGTAGTGCACGGCACCGGGGTCCACCTGCCGGGCGTGCGCCCTCGTCACCCACTCGATCCCGCGCTCGACGAACAGCGACGCGTTGAAGGCACTGCTCGGCGTCACGTAGCCTGACTGGGTGAAGTGCATGCCACCCATCCCGAAATCCCCGAGGTCATACTCGTTGGTGAGCCAGGTGATGTCTGCCTTGTCGCGTACCCCGCGCGCGCGAAGCTCGAATTCCAGGTTGACGATGTACTCGAGGGCCGCGCCCTCGCAGGTGCAGGTGCCGTGGCCGACCCCGACCACAAAGCGCTGCCGCTGGCCGCGTTTCATCCGCTCCACAGACTCCGAGAGCGCCGCCGCCGCATGGGCGGCGTGATCCTCGGTGCATACCGAGTGACTGTGCCCGCCGGGACCGAGACCGGGCGTCCGGTCGAAGCGGAGCCGCGGCCCGGTGGCATTGATCAGGTAGTCGTACGGCACCCTGACCCGCACGCCCGAGGCGCCGCCGGTGGGATCCACGAGCACGTACGGCGTGGCATCCTCCGCGTCCCCCTCGGGACGGATCTCCCGCGCTGCCCCATGCACGAACTCGATCCCATGTCGCTCGTAGACGGGCCGCAACGGAAAGGTCACCTGTTGCGGCGTCATCAGGCCGACCCCCACCCAGATGTTGGACGGGATCCAGTTGTAATAGTCCTTTGGGGAAACCACGGTGACGGTGTCATCCCGTCCCAGCCACTTCCTGGCGAACGCGGCCGCGGTGTGTCCCGCGACTCCTGCCCCGAGCACGACGACGCGACTCATGGTGCCACCGGCGGAATGAGAGAAGGCCCGGGAAAGCCGGGCCCGTTCCGCACGTTATGGCGTTCTGTCGCGGCGACCGTCAGGACGATGCGCCCGGCGTGTGGGGCATTTCCCCATCCCGATGGCCGGGGATCCCCCGGCGTCCTACCGGATCCCCACCAGCCCCTTCACCGACCCGATGAGTTTCGCGGAGTCGTATCCCACACCCTCCTTGAAGACAGTCACCACCTTGCGGATGACCAGCGGGTCGCGCGCCAGCTCGCCGCGCAGCAACACGAGGTCGGCGACCTTTCCCGTCGCGATCGTGCCCAGGTCCTTGTCGACGCCGAGGACCCTGGCGCCATTGGCCGACATGATCTGGACGACCTGGCCAGGATGGAAGCCGGCCTCGATCAGGAGTTCATAGTTGCGCTGGTCGCCGTAGCCTGGCAGCGCCCCGCCGTTGCCGGTAGGGTCAACGCCGGCCGCGAGCAACCCGCCCGCCTTCACGAAGGCCACTTCGTACTCCATCGCCTTCTTGAGCATCCCGAGCGATGCGGTGTTCGTCGAGGCCTGCCCCGCGAGACGCTCGCGGGTAGCCAGGTACTCCTTCTGTACGTCGGGGCTCATGGCGTCGATGACGCGCTGGTCGAGGGGCGGTCGACCCGGCACCGAGATCTCGTAGACGGCGAGGGTGGACGTCATCGCGACCCCCTTCGCGACCATGGCCTTGAAGGTCGCCTGCGACTCCGCGCCGTTGACGTCGAGCTTGAGGTAGGTGTTGCGATCGAGCCCCGGGCATCGGTCGGGCTGTTTCCCCGGGACATACTCGAGGTTGGCCATGAGCCCGTGCTCGAGGGCGTCGATGTTGGCCTCGACCGCTTCCCTGTACCCAACCGAACAGAGGTGTCCCGTGACCTTCACGCCGCGCTTGTGTGCCGCGTCCGTGATCGCCCGCAGGTTCTCGCGACTGATCTCGGTGTAGACCTTGAACCAGGTCGCGCCTTCATCCGCCCAGTAGTTCACCACGCGGCGCGCCTGCTCGGGGGACGTGATGTGCATCCGCTCCACCACATCGTCGGGACCGGTGAGATACGGCCCGGAGATGTGCATGCGCGGCCCCGGCACCTTCCCCTTCTCCACCTGGTCCTTGAGCGAGATCTCCGAATACGGCGAGATGGAGCCCGTCGTGCGGACGGTGGTCACTCCCGACGCGAGGTACAGCCGCGGCGCGCTCGTGTTGAGCTGCGCGCGCCGCCCCGCCGCGGTGGTGTAGAAGGTGTGGTCATGCATGCCGACGAGCCCCGGGATCACCGTATGACCGGTCCCGTCGATCACCCGCGCCCCACTCGGCACCATCGTGTTCCCTGCCCCGCCGACCGCCGTGATGCGGCCATTGGTGATGACGATGGTCTGGTCCGCCCGGGGACCCGCCCCCGTGCCATCGATCACCGTGACGTTCGTGATCGCGACGACCGGTGCATCGACGGACACATAGGCCCGCGTGGTGTCCGACAGCGCAGGCCGCTGCGCGACCGCCGTCGAGGCAAGGAGTGCAAGACCGCCCAGGACCCGTGGCAACATGGCATACTCCGCTGAACGTTCGACCTGTCAACTTGCGCCCTGCGCCCTGCGACCTGCGACTTGCGACCTGCGCCCTGCGACCTGCGACCTGCGCCCTGCGACTTGCGACTTGCGACTTGCGAATGCGACCAGCGCTACCGCACCTCGAACATCCCCATCATCCCCGACTGCAGGTGCTCGGCGATGTGGCAGTGCATCATCCACTTCCCGGGATTCGACATCTCCACCAGCACGTCCACCACGTCCCCCACCGGCAGCAGCACCGTGTCCTTCCACACAAGATTGGCACCGGGGACGCCGTTGTGCGAGAGGACCAGGAAGCGCTGGCCGTGCAGGTGGATCGGGTGCGGCATCGGGTGCAGTGACGTGCGGTCGTTCGCGATCCGGATCTTCACGACCTCGCCGAGCCGGAACTGCCAGTGTACATCCATGTTCTCATGCCCCGTGGCCATGTCGCGCAGCACCCAGGTGGCGTCACGCCCGGTGCTCAACCAGTCCATCATCGGCATCGTGCCACTCAGCTCCACGGGATGCGCGTAGGCGGCGTCCTTGCGGATCATCTGCATGAGCGCATACGGCAGGTCACCGAGCCGCAGCGTGAGCAGGAGCTCCTTGTCCGGCGGGCGCTCGAACCAGGGCCTGAACGCGACGATGTCGTCCACCACGTCCCGGTTGATGCGCAGCCTCGCGAAGGCCGCGCCATGATCGGGCGTTGCGCGCGCCCCCGTCGCCGTGATGACGCCGAGGGTATCGACCTCGGGAAAGAAGTTCCCGATCATGTGGTCGATGGCCTGCACGCGGTTCACCAGGGCATAACGCCCCGGGGCCGGGAAGCGCACGTCCACGATGTAGCGCTGGGCCGGCGCCAGGGTCACCGCGTCCACCCACTGTTCCTGCTCGTAGCGACCGATATCGGCCCCGACCAGCTTCATCCGGGCCCCGCGAATCCCGACATGGAAGGTGCGCGTGTTCGACACGTTCGTGAGGAAGTAGCGCACGACCTCGCCGGGGCGCACCTGCTGGCGGTAGCTGGTGCCGCCGTTGACAAGCAGCACGTTGCCGAACCGGCCCATCAGCGTGTGCGTGGGAGACTCCGTCCCGAACGGCACGAGCCCCGTGTCACCCAGGAGGAGGTCGTCGAACATGAGCACGTCCTCGCGATGAGCCGGCCCGAACGCCCCCGGACGTTGCGGTGCGACAAGCATGTTCCCGGTGAGCCCCAGGTCCTGCTGGATGTCCTCTCGCACATGCGGGTGATACCAGTAGATCCCCTCGTCGCGAAAGTGTACGCGATAGGTGAACGAGCCACCGGCGGGGACTTCCTCCTGCGTGATTCCCACCGCGCCATCGCTCGCGTTCTCGAGCCGCACGCCATGCCAATGCACCGCGCTCGGCAGGTCGATGGCGTTGTGGAAGCGTACGATGACCGTCGACCCCTGACGCACCTGCAGGAGCGGTCCCGGCTGCTGCCCGTTGTAGGCGTACATCACCAGCTGGCGGCCATTGATGGTGCGGCGTACCAGCGACGCCGTGAGGTCGAGGGTGTCGCCGTCAGCGAGGCGCACCACGGTGCGGGGTCGCGCCTCGGGGAGCGTCGCGACATCCAGGCCCGCCATGGGAAGGAAGGGCGACACCGCGGGAACGAGTTCGTCGATCCCGGGCATCGGCACCATGCGTTGCTGCGGCCGGTGCGGGGGCATGACCCAGCGGGGGGTCGTGCCACCCGGCATCTCGTGGCCGGCATGCGTGCCGTGCGGCGCGGGCTCTCCGGACGGCACGTCCATCCCATGCTGCTGCATCCGGATGCTGGGCGACAAGCCACGCAACACGAGGCGGCCGCGTTGTTCGGTCACGGCCCCTGACGGCTCCGCCGTCACAAAGATCAGGAACTTGTCCCACCCAACCTCGCCCACCCGCGTGCGACCATTGCGCACCACGCCCAGCTTGCGCACCGGATCCAGGGAGGGCGCCGCCGCCCACGCCACGTACGTCGTAAAGGCGCCTAACGACGATGGCGCGGGCAGGCCGTGCAGGTCGAGGGTGACGTCATAACGCTGGGACCCGTCGGGCGTGAGCGCCACGTCGAACGGGGAGTCGGCGCGACCGAGTTCTGCCGTGCCGCCCGCGTCCGGCACCTCGGGGCGCGCGAGCAGCTCCATGCAATAGAGGTCGGCACTCGGGTGCAGCCCCGCGCGATCGGCCGTGTCGCACAGCGGCGAGCGACGCAGGGGTTGTCGCGCGCTCAGCACCAGCCCCGTGAGGAGCAGGGGAAGGGGGAGGGCCAGGGCAGCCACGAGACGGGCACGAGTCGACACACCAGCAAGGTGACCGCGGTCGCACACGGCCGGAAGCACGTCCCATCTTGACGCGCGCAGGTGCCGGTGGGAGCGTCTGGGGACTCACCACCGGACGGAGACCATGCCATTCCTCGGAAGAGCCCTCGGCACCGGCACGATCCTGCAGGTCCTCATGGTCGTCATCGGTCACTACATGCCATCCCTGCAGGAGGCCGGCCTCTTCCCGATCGGCGGCACGTTGATCGGCCTGCTCACCGGCTTCCTCTCGGGCAAGGGAGCTGCCGCGGGGAGCCCGGCCATGCCCGTCGCCCGCGACGCCGGGATCGCCGGCGGACTCGCGGGCGCCATCGGGAGCCTCGTCTCGACGGCGCTGGGCGACGTGCCGCTGGCCAACATCGCGATTGCGGGCGGCAGTACGCTGGTGACCGGCGCCCTCGGGGGCCTGATCGCCAGGGCCATGGGGAAGAAATGACACGCGTGTTCCTGGCTTGCGTGGCGGCCGGGCTCATCGGGCCGGCCGCCCTGGCGCAGGCCGCGTCCGGGCGGCTCGACACCCTCTTCGCCGCGCAACAGGGGACCAACCGCCCGGGGTGCGCCGTGAGCATCGTCGACCGCGGTCGCCTGGTGGTGGCTCGCGGGTACGGCATGTCGGACCTGGCCCAGGGGGTAGCGATCTCCCCGCGGTCCGTCTTCCACGTGGCGTCGGTCTCCAAGCAGTTCACGGCGATGAGCGTGGTGCTGCTGCACCAGGCCGGGCGCCTCTCCCTCGACGACGACGTCCGGAAGTACCTCCCCGAGCTGCCGGCATACGATCGCCCGATCACCATCCGTCAGATGCTCAACCACATCTCGGGGCTGCGGGACCAGTGGAACCTGCTGATCACCGCCGGATGGCGCCTCGGGGACGACCTCGTCAGCGAACGCGACGTCATGGACATCGTCCCGAGGCAGCGCGGCCTCAACTTCTCGCCCGGCAGCGACTGGCTCTACAGCAACACGGGGTTCACCCTCGCCGCCGTGATCGTGCAGCGCGTGACCGGCCAGTCGCTGCGCGCCTTCGCCGATTCGGCGCTGTTCCGCCCGTTAGGCATGCGGGACACGCACTTCCACGACGACAATCACATGATCGTTCCCGGGCGCACCCGCGGCTACACGCGGCACGGTGAGGGGTGGCAGGAGACAGTGCCGAACTACTCGACCGTCGGGGCGACCAGCCTCTTCACGACGGTGGAAGACCTGGCCCGGTGGCAGCAACAGCTGGCGCAGGGGACCGTGGGCGGACGCGCGGCGATCGAGTTGCTCGGCCAGCGTGCGGTGCTCCGGAGTGGCGAGACGTTGCAGTACGCGCTCGGCATCGCCCACGGCACCTATCGGGGTACACCAACGCTGTCGCACAGCGGCGGCGACCCGGGCTACTCCAGTTACCTGCTGCACTTCCCGCAGACGGCATCCGGCGTGGCCGTGCTCTGCAACACGTCGGGGGCCGCGAATCCCACACGCCTCGCGGAGCAGGCCGCCGACATCTATCTCAACGAGCAACTCGGGCCCGAGCCCGTGCTGCCGGCTACGCTCCCGGCGAGTGCGATCGCGGGCGCGGAGGGGCTGTACTGGAGTGACTCGGTGGAGGCCAGCGGGCGGCTCGTGGCCGATTCCGGGATCGCCGTGTGGCGCGTGGGGAACGGGAGGACGCCGCTGCGCACCGGCGCGGACGGCAGCTGGCAAGTCGGCGCCGGTCCCGCGCGGATGCAGCGGCGCGCCGACGGCACGCTGTTGCTCAGGAGCGGGAATGGAGAGCCCTCCGTGTATCGCCGCGTCGCGGCGTGGACGCCGGGACCGGATGACCTGCGCGCCCTGGCCGGGCGTTATGCGAGCGATGAGCTCGAAGTGACGTGGGAACTGCGGGTCGTTGGGGATTCCCTCATGATGCACCGTCGGAAGTTTCCCGCCGAACGATTGGTGCCGGTGTTCCGGGACACATGGCAGGCGGCGTCGGGCCCCGGGCTCGTGATCCAGGTGCAGCGGGATCGTCGTGGCGCCGTCACGGCCCTCGGCGTCGGCTCCGGTCGTGTCCGCGGAATGCCGTTCGTCCGGGTCGGTGCACGATGAGGGCCTGGTGGTGTGCGGGGCTCGTCCTCGGGGCCGTCGCGGCAGGTGATGCCGGTGCGCAACCCCGGCTGTGGGATGCGTACGTCGCCGGTGTCCATGTGGCAGAACTGCAGGTGACCGGCGCGCAGTATGCCGTGCGAAAGAAGGGCTTCGCCTCGAACCAATGGACCCCGCGCGTCGCCGCGACCGGCGCATCCGTCACCTCCGACACGGCGTTCCTCCTGTGGGGATCGTTGCGCCCGATCGTCGGGCAGATCGCGAGTATTGAGCAGCTGGGGTGGCAGGGGCACGACGTCGTCGCATGGCCCGACCGCCAGTCGCTGTACGAACGCGTGCGCGACCTGCGTCCCGCTGGCGCTCGCACGCCGACCGCCTCCCGCTGGCACCGGCGCGACGCGTCGCAGGCCGTGGACCTGGTGCTCGACCCGGGGAACCGGCTCGTCGCCGCCATCGATCCGTCGAGGGATGTCGTCCTCGTCCGTCGCGGCGACGAAGCCTACACGACGGTAGCCGCCTGGCGCGAGCCCGGCGTCTCCCCGGCCCGACACGGCTATCGCTCGCTCCCCAGGCAGATGGTCCCGATGCCCGACGGCGTCCGCCTCGCGACGCTCGTGTACCTGCCGTCCGAGGACGCGCCGGCGCCGTACCCGACGATCTTCGTGCGGTCGCCGTATGGCATCAGCGGACTGATCGGCACGTTCTGGCATTACGCCGCCCGCGGGTATGCGGTGGTCCTCCAGGCCACGCGCGGCACGTCTTACGCCGACCCCGACAACCGGTCCGAGGGTGACCTCGAGTTGATGGTGCACGAACCCGCCGATGGCAAGGCGGCCCTCGACTGGATCGCCGCGCAGCCGTGGAGCAACGGCTCCGTCTGCATGCAGGGGGGCTCGTACCTCGGCTACACGCAGTGGACGGCGGCGATGAGCGGGCACCCTGCCCTCAAGTGCCTCGTGCCCGAGGTGTCGATGGGGACCGCCTTCGCGGACCAGCCATATGTCGGCGGCGGGTTGCTCGTCGGAATGGCGTACTACGCCTTCTTCATGAACAACCGCTCGCTGCTCCCCGGGCGCACGTGGACGGAGGTGCTCGCCCATCGACCGCTGATCGACCTCGACACCTTCGGGACTGGCGTGAACATCCCGGCGTGGGATGCCCAACTCCAGAATGCCTCCAACAACGCCTACTGGGCGCGGCAGGACTGGCACCGCGGGTCGGTGCGTCCGCAACTCGCCACCTTCCAGCTCAGCGGCTGGTTCGACGACGACCTCCCGGGCACCCTGAGCAACTGGGCCCTCATGCAGCGGACAGGCACGGCGCCGCAGCGCCTCCTCCTCGGCCCATGGAAACACGGGTACAACGTCGACCGCCGGCTCAACGGCTACAGCTACGGGCTCGACGCCCTGCGCGAGGACATCTGGCTCCTCAAGCAGCAGTGGTACGACACCCACCTCAAGGGACTTCGCAATCGCTCCACGGCAACCCGCGTCGAGTACTTCACCCTCGGGGAGAACGCCTGGCGTACCGCGACCGCGTGGCCCCCGCGTGAGGCGCAACCCCAGCGCTGGTATTTCCACTCCGATGGACGCGCGAACCGGTTGTTCACTGCCGGCCAGCTCACCCGCGATGCGCCGGTCTCCGACGAGCCGGTCGATCGATACACCTACGATCCGCAGGACGCCGTTCCCAACTGGATGAGCTTCGAGCAGATGCAGCGCTGGGAGGACGTGCAGACCTTCCAGTGGGACATGAAGGACCTCGAGGCCCGGCACGACGTCGTCACCTTCACCACGGCCCCCCTCGAGGCCGACCTGACCATCGCCGGCGACATCATGGTTGAGCTGCATGCCTCCACCAATGTCAAGGACACCGACTGGTGGGTGCACGTCTCGGATGTGGACCCGGCCGGGCGGTCCAACCGCCTCACGTTAGGCGCATTGCGCGCGCGGTACCGGGCCCTCCGCGACCCGCAGTATCGCAGCGGCGAGGGCGACTTCGCGCGCGAACGGCTCCTGAGCGGCAACCCGGATGACGTGGTGACCTACCGGATCGGCGTGAAGGGGATCGCCAACACCTTCCGGCGCGGCCATCGCATCCGCATCGCGGTGATGAACGCGATGGCGAACTACACCTTCCCGAACTCCAACACCGGCGGCGACGAGGCCCGTGCCACGACCACGGTGCCGGGACGTATGGGGATCCACCACACGGCGGCTTACCCGAGTCACGTGATCCTCCCCGTCCTGCCGGTGCGCTGAGCGTCGCGAGGGACTCCGGGTCGTTGCCACCGCCTTGCCTCCCGGCAATCTTCACGGACATGGCCCCGCCCCCTCGCATCCGCGACCTCGACGCGCTCCACCGCGACCTTACCGCCCTCCTCGGCGACCGCTGCTCCCGCTCGCCCAGCGACCGCGAGCAACATGGGCGCGGTGAGACACACCTCACGGCCGCACCGCCCGACCTCGTCGTCTATCCGGAGTCGACTGAGGAAGTCCAGGCCATCGCGCGCACCTGCTCCGCGCACGATGCGCCCATGATCGCCTTCGGCGCAGGGAGCTCCCTCGAGGGGCACATCGCCGCCGTGCAGGGAGGTGTCTCCGTCGACATGACGCGCATGAACCGGATCCTGCGCACCAACGTCGAGGACCTCGATGCCACCGTGCAGGCCGGCGTCACGCGGCAACAACTGATGCGCGCCCTCTCCGGCACCGGCGCCACCTTCTTCATCGATCCCGGCGCCGATGCCACGCTCGGCGGCATGGCCTCGACCGGCGCCTCGGGCACCACCTCGGTGCGCTACGGCACGATGCGCGAGAACGTCCTCGGCCTCACCGTGGTCCTTGCCGATGGCCGCGTGATCCGGACGGGCTCACGGGCACGCAAGTCCTCGGCGGGGTACGACCTCACGCGGCTCTTCGTTGGCGCCGAGGGTACGTTAGGCATCGTCACGGAAGTCACGGTGCGCCTCCACGCCGTCCCGGACGCCGTCGCGGCGGCCACCTGTGCCTTTCCGGACGTCGAGGCCGCCGTCGACACGGTGGTGGCGCTGCTGCAATGCGCCCTTCCCCTGGCTCGCATCGAACTCCTCGACGACCTCACGGTCCGTGGCGTGAAGGCCTTCACCGGCCTCGACCTCCCCGACCAGCCGATGCTCTTCACCGAGCTGCACGCCTTCAGCGGCGCAGCCCTCGGTGAGCAGCTCGACCTGCTTCGTGCCGTCGTCGCCGAGCATGGCGGGTCGGTCCACGCCACCGCGACGACCGAGGAGCAGCGCGCCCGACTCTGGGAGGCGCGTCACAAGGTCTACTTCGCCGGCCTCGCGATGAAGCCCGGGGCCCGCTCGTGGACGACCGACGTCTGCGTCCCGATCTCGCACCTCGCGGAGTGCGTGCGCGAGGCGCGCGCCGACTGCGTGCGTGAAGGGGTGCTGGCTCCACTCGTCGGTCACGTCGGGGACGGGAACTTCCACATGCTCCTCCTGGTGGATCCCACCGACGCCGAGGGGTTGTCCCGGGCGCGTGGGGTCAATGACCGACTGGTCCAACGTGCAATTGCCTGCGGCGGCACCTGCACCGGCGAGCACGGGATCGGCATGGGCAAGACCGGCTCGCTCGCAAAGCAGCATGGTGACCTGCTCCCCCTGATGCGTGCCATCAAGGCGGCCTTCGACCCGGCCAACCTGATGAACCCCGGCAAGATCCTCGATCCCGCCTGAGCGCCTAACGCACCAGGTGCACCCCCTCCGGCGGGGTGCGCCACAGGAAGGGCCGCGTGGAGCCCCGACAACACTCGGGCACGGCATCGCGCAGGAGGGAGAGCGCCTGCGCCGCCTTCGAGAGGAAGTCGGGCGTGGCGGCCACTTCATACAGCCGCGGATGCCCGCGCCACGCATCGGCGATCCGCGCATCGATGGCGCGCGCCTCATCCTGCGACTCCACGCGCAGGGGGTTCTCGTGTTCGTAGGCCGAGGGCTCGGAGGGCGTGCGCAGGTGGATCACGGTGTGGTAGCGCGCGAGTTCCGCCTCGCGCGACAGGCCCAGCGACTCCCACAGCGTCCCCTCGCCCAGCCAGTAGGCCGAGCCGTCCAGCGTCCCGCGGTCGCACAGGACCACCGCCGCATCCTTGTGGGCATGCGTCGCCTCGAGCTCCCGCTGCACGTGGAAGATCGCCCGCTGGGCGGCCCGGCGCCCTTCCACCCCCTCGTTCCTCGGGAAACCCCCGCCAAAAACGATGCTCGCGGACTCGCGCAGGGTATGCACGTGTCCACAAAAGAAGAGCCGGATCAGCTCCAGCACCGCCGACTTCCCCGCCCCCGGGCCACCGGTCAGCACCACCCGACGGCCGTCATGCACCGCACGACAGGTGCAGCTGTTCACGCGTTCAGCGCCCGCCGCTTCCGCACCTCACGGACGACCACCGCCGCCGCAGTCGCGATCCCCATGGCCACACCGGCCTTCGTGGCCTTCCGGATCACCTTCGCGGTGGTCTTCGCCTTCGCCTTCACCGATCGGCGACCCTCCGCCGCCAGGACGCGCGTCTCCACCTGCTTGACCCGCGCCGTGAGGGCGTCACGTGTCGCCTTCGCCTTCTCTGCCACTCGTCCCATGGTCGCCTCCTGAAGTGGTCCGCCCGCTCATGCAAGCTCGGGCCTGCGTCACCGAACGGCTGTCGGCCACCCGATGACGTCGCGACGGGGATTCCCCGCGCCTCGGGTAGATTGCCCGCTGCCCCTGACCCCACGTATGGCCCTCACCGCGACCATCTCGACCTTCGAGATCTCCCTGAACGATAGCGACCGACACGTTTACGAGACGCTCACCCTCAAGGTGGCGCGCCACCCGTCCGAGGCGGCTGACTATCTCTGGACCCGCGTCCTCGCGTACTGCCTGGAGTATGACGACGGCATCGCCTTCTCGAAGGGAGGAATCTCCGACCCCGACGAACCGGCGATCACGATCCGCGACCTGACGGGGGCGTTACGCGGGTGGATCGAGATCGGCGCACCGAGTGCGGAGCGGCTGCACAAGGCGAGCAAGGCCAGCCCGAGGGTCGCGCTCTACACCCACAAAGATCCACGCATCCTGTTGCGAGGGTACGAAGGGGCCACCATCCACAAGGCGGCGGCGATCGACGTCTTCAGCATGGACCGGGAGTTGCTCGACGCCCTGGAGCCCCGGCTGGATCGGCGCGTGATCTTCTCGCTATCCGTGACGGGCGGTGAGCTGTACCTCGACTTTGCTGGCGAGGTCCTCCATGGGACCCTCACGCGACACGCGCTGCCGGGGTAGCTTCGCGGCTCCCGCCTCCTCGCGAATGACCGACCGACGCACCTTCGTCAGCCAGCTCGCGGCCCTCGCCCTCCTTCCGCGACGGAGCCAGCCCGCCCCCGAGCTCATCCTGGTCAACGGTGACATCCTCACGATGGATCCTGCGCGCCCCACCGTCCAGGCGATGGCCATCGGCGGTGGCCGCATCCTCGCGGTCGGCACCAACAGTGAGATGCAGGCGCTCGCCCGCCCCGGCTCGCGACGCGTCGACCTCGGCGGGCAGGTGGTCATCCCCGGCGTTATCGATGCGCACAATCACCCGGCTGGCGCCGGCCTCAGCCACCTGCGGGAGGTCGATTGCGACCTCCGCTCCATCGGGGCGATCCAGCAGGCGCTCCGTGAGCGTGCCCGGTCCACCCCGGCCGGCGAATGGCTCCTCGGCTTCAAGTACGACGACACCAAGACGGCTGAACGCCGTTTCCTCACCGTCGCCGATCTCGATGCCGTCTCCACGCAACACCCGATCCTCGTGGTGCACCGCGGCGGGCACACCGCGTACGTGAACTCGCGCGCCTTCACGGTGGCCGGCATCACGGCAAGTACCCCGGATCCGGTCGGAGGACGCTTCGAGCGCGATGCGCGCGGCGCCCTGACCGGTCGCGTCGCCGAGAGCGCGATGAACGTCCTCGCGGCCAGGGCGGCGCGCCCATACTCACGCGCCGATCGCCAGGCGGGCGTGAAGGAGATCTCGCGGCGACTGGCGCGCGCCGGCATCACGTCGGTCACCGATGCCTTCGGCTCGCCCGACGACCTGCGGGCGTACACCGACGCGCAAGCCGCGGGCGAGCTGAATACCCGGGTGTACTGCCACATCGGTGATGTCTTCCTCGACGCCATGATCGCCACCGGGGCGCGCACCGGGCGCGGGGATGCGTGGGTCAAGCTGGGCGGGGTCAAGTTCGTGTCCGACGGCTCCATCTCGGAGCGCACGGCGCGCCTCGCCGAGCCCTATGCGGGACGCCCGGATGACCACGGCATCATGGTCAACGACGCAGAGGTCCTGTGGCCCCGGTTCGTCACGGCGCACACCAACGGTTGGCAGCTTGCGACCCACGCGAATGGAGACGTCGCGATCGACATGGTCTGCGGTCTCTATGAGCGCCTGCAGCGGGAGCACCCGCGCCCCGATCCCCGGTTCCGCTTCGAACACTGCACCGTCCTCACGCCCGCACTCATCCAGCGGATCAGGGCGCTGGGTGCGATCCCGACCCCGTTCGCCAGCTACGTGTACTTCCACGGCGAGAAGATGACCGAGTACGGCGCGGCCCGCACCGAGCGCATGTTCCCGATGCGCTGGTTCCTCGACGCGGGAATCCCGGCGGCGATGGGGAGTGATTATCCCCCCGGACCCTTCGAACCGATGATGGCGCTGACCTCGATGCTCTCCCGCACCGACATCCGCGGCACCGTCTGGGGTCCCTCGCAGCGGATCACCTTCGAGGAGGCGCTCCGCGTGCTCACGGTGCACGGCGCCCATGCCTCGTTCGATGAGGCGGTGAAGGGCTCGCTGAGCCCCGGGAAGTTCGCGGACCTCGTCGTGCTCGCGCGGGACCCGCGTCGCGTCCCGCCCATCGAGATCGTGAATATCGGGATCGAGCGAACGATGGTGAACGGGCGCTGGGTCTACGAGTCATAACCCTCGCACCGTCACCTCCCCACGCACCCACCCACGGCCCGGAGCACCCCATGCGCAGCCTCGCCCCCCTGGCGCTCGTCACTTCCCTGCTCCTCGCCCGTGCCCCGATCGAGGCCCAGGCAACCGCAGTGCCCGACGGAGCCCTCGTCCTGCGAGGCGGATGGCTCTTCGATGCGGTGCGCGACGACGTGCGGCGCAACACCGGGATCGTGGTCGTCGCGGGAAAGATCCTCGCCGTGGACGCCGGACTCACCGCATCCCCCGCGAATGCCAGCCGCGTGATCGACCTGGCCGACGATGCGTACATTCTCCCGGGGTTCATCGACCTGCACGCCCACTACAACGTCAACCTGTTCGGTTCGTTGCGCCGCGATGAGACCGTGGTGCAACCCGTCGCGTTCCTCGCCAATGGCGTGACATCGACCTTTCCGGGAGGCGAGTACAACCCCGACGAGATGGAGGCGCTGCGGCATCGCATCGACCGCGGCGAGACCCCGGGACCGCGCCTCCTCAACTCCGGCGCGTACTTCGGCAGCACACGTGTGGGGTGGAACCCGGACGTCACGGCCACCGAGGTGTACGCCGACGTGGACCGCTGGGTCGCGCGCGGCGTCCGCGGCTTCAAGGCCAAGGGGATCGGGCCCGCACCACTCAAGGCGCTGATCGAGCGGGCCCACTACCACGGTGCCACCGTCACGGGGCACCTCGACTCCGGATTCCGGGGAAGCGTGAACCCGCGTGACGCCATCGCCATGGGGATCGACCGCATCGAGCACTTCATGGGGGGCGATGCCATGCCCGCGTCACGGTCGGCCTACGCGTCCTACGAGAACCTCGACCTGGCGTCGAAGGAAGTGAAGGATGTCATGCGCCTGTTCATCGATCGCCGCGTGAACTTCGACGCCACGATGACGGCCTTCGGTTACGCCTCCAACCGCGACGAGCTCTTCGAGAAGTGGACCGACGAGACGCGCTTCCTCACCCCGTACATGAAGGCGGAGTACGAGAAGAAGCCACCGACCCGCATCAACGCGCAGTTCGACCGGATCTACAAGCTCAAGCCCCGCGAGATCAAGCAGTTCTTCGACATGGGCGGCGGGCACCTGATCACCAGCGGTACCGACTATCCCAGCACCGGGGAGTTCCTCCCGGGCTTCTCGATGCACCGGGAGATCCACGCCTTCGCGCGCGCCGGCATTCCGGCGGCGGCCGCACTCAGGATCGCGACAATCAACAGCGCCCGTGCCTTCGGCATGGGGGACCGGCTCGGGAGCATCGAGCCAGGCAAGTTCGCCGACATGGCGATCGTGCGTGGCAATCCCCTGCGCGACATTCGCAACACACGAAACGTCACCCTGGTCCTCAAGGGCGGCGTCCCCTTCGATCCCATGGCGCTCCTGCGATCGATCGAGGGCAAGCTGGGCCCCGCGTCTGCGGCCGAGCTGCCTGCCTGGAAATAGCTCGCCTCGGAGGACGCCCGTGACCGTCGCACCAACAACGCAGCGGCTGCGCGCCGTGGACTACGTGCGCGGGCTCGCGTGCGTCCTGATGGCCATCGACCATGTGCGCGTCTACTCGGGGTTGCCCGCGGGTGGCCCCACCGCCGACATCTTCCTCACGCGCTGGGTGACGCACTTCGTGGCTCCCGCGTTCGCCCTGCTCGCCGGCACCGGCGCGTGGTTCTACGGACGGCGGCACGGCGTGCCGGCCCTCCGACGCTTCCTGGTCTCACGCGGGCTGTTGCTCATCGCCCTCGAACTGACCGTCATCCGCGTGTTGTGGGCCTCGTACTGGAGTCCCTCCGAATTCACCCTGGCCGGCGTCATCTGGATGCTGGGCTGGTGCATGGTCCTGCTCGCCGCGTTGGCCGGCCTCGGCGCGCGGATGGCCGGGATCGTTGGGGTGGCCATCATCGCACTGCAACAACTCTTCGGCGCCATCGGGGCCGCGCTCCCGGAGTCCCTGCGCCCCTGGTACGCGTTCCTCTACCCGAGTGGAGCCGAGCCGGCGCACGGCGTCAACGTGCTCTATGTCCTGGTGCCATGGATCGGCGTGATGCTCGCCGGCTACGCGCTCGGGAGCGTCCTCGAACGCCCTGACGACGCCCGTCACCGCTGGTTCACGCGCGTCGGCATCGCGGCCACGGTGCTCTTCCTCGTCCTCTCCACGGCGGCCGCCGTGGCTTTCCCCGGCGAACCCGACCACGCGCGCCCCCTGTGGATGCGCATCCTCGACCAGCAGAAGTACCCGGCGTCCCAGCTGTTCCTGCTGATGACCCTCGGCCCAACGTTGTGGCTCATGCCATACGCCGAGCGGGCGCGCGGGCGTGTCGCCGACGCGATGGTCACCTTCGGCCGCGTGCCGATGTTCTACTACCTCTCGCACCTCGTCGTCATCCATGCGGCGGCCCTGATGGTGAACCTGATCCGCACCGGCGCCGCCCATGGCGAGTGGTATACCACGGCACCCTATGCGAGTGTGCCTGACGAGGGGCGCTGGAACCTGCCCCTCCTGTACCTGGTCTTCGCGGTCGCCATCGGGGTGTTGTACCCGGCGTGCCGGTGGTACGCACGGCAGAAGGCGGCCCACCCGGACTCGTGGATGCGGTACCTGTAGCCCGATGGTTATGCAGCGGGGCCTCGCATGGGCGTGCATACGCTGCATGTCCATGCGAGTCACTTTCGCGTTAGGCCGCTCGTCACTACGGTACTCCCATGACCACCATTCGCATCATCGGCGTCCCCATGGATCTCGGCGCCTCGCGCCGCGGCGTCGACATGGGCCCGTCCGCCGTCCGATATACCGACGTTCGCGAGAAGCTCGAGGCTCTCGGCCACACCGTCGAGGACACGGGGAATGTCACGGTTCCGTTCCGCGAGGATGCGGCCAGGGGGGCGCAGCGTGGCGCGCGCTACCTCGGCGCCATCACCGACGTGTGCAGCGAAGTCGCCACGCGGGTCCGCACCGCACTCGACGCGGGCGCCACCCCCCTCGTCCTCGGCGGCGATCATTCGCTGGCGGCCGGTTCCATCGCGGGAGCGTCCGCCTGGCTCGCCGCGAAGAACCAGCACCTCGGCCTCCTCTGGATCGACGCGCACGGCGACCTCAACACGCCGGCGTCATCGCGCTCGGGCAATGTCCACGGGATGCCACTCGCCGCCCTCCTCGGACATGGCGACAAGGTGATGGCGGGGCTCTCCGGTCGCACCGGGGCCGTGCGCGCCGCCGACGTGGCCCTGGTCGGCCAACGCGACCTCGATGCCGCCGAGCAGTCACATGTGAAGAAGTGGAACCTCTCCTGCTTCAGCATGCGCGCCGTCGATGAACGGGGCATCCGGACCGTGATGGAGGAAGCGATCGCCGTCGCCTCGCGATCCACCGCCGGACTCTGGGTGTCGTTCGACCTCGACGTGATCGACCCCGACGAGGCCCCGGGGGTTGGCACCCCGGTGCCCGGGGGGATCACCTATCGCGAGGCGCACCTGGCGATGGAGATGCTTGCCGACACGGGCAAGGTGCTCGGTATCGACGTGGTGGAGGTGAACCCGGTGCTCGACGAAAAGAACCGCACCGCGGAAATCGCCCGCGAACTCATTCTCAGTGCCTTCGGCAAGCGCATCCTGTGAGCACTCCGCGTTACCTCCCCCCCGATTTCTCGGCGGCGCATCTGCGTCAGGCACCCGCCGTCCGTACGGAACGTGCCGCCCGCGATGGCGTCCTGCCGGATGCGTTCTTCGCGACGACCAACCTGCCGACCTACGTGAAAGGTGCCGACGGTCGCTGGACGATGCCGCGCGAGCCGCGCATGGACGGCGTGCTCGTGCGCGATGCGGACGGCGGCTGGTGGGTGCGCGAAGGGCGGCGCGTGCAGGCCGGCGACGAGATCGTCGTCGGCCGCGCCGAGGATGGGAGCGAGGGGGTGCTGGTGCACGCCAATGGCTTCCAGGCAGAGGATGGCGCCCACGGCGACTTCCACTTCATGTCGAGCCAGGTGTCGCGGGAGAAGCCGATCGACTACGGGCAGATCGCGCGCATGCTGGTGGAGGAGAAGCGACGTGGCGGATACACGCTCTGGGTCACCGGTCCGGCACTGGTGCACTCGCGGGCGCGAGACAACCTCGTCTGGTTCATCCGCAACGGGTTCGTGCAGGCGCTGCTCGCCGGCAATGCGGTGGCCGTGCACGATATCGAGGCCGCCGTGGTCGGCACGACGTTAGGCATGACGAGCGAGGGCCTGCCCACCGAAAACGGGCACGCCGCGCACATGCGGGCCATCAATGCGGTGCGCCGCGCCGGGTCGATCGCGAACGCGGTGAAGTCGGGCGTCGTCGGCAGCGGGATCATGCATGCCTGCGTCGTCGAGGAGGTCCCGTTCGTGCTCGCCGGTTCGCTGCGCGACGATGGCCCCCTCCCCGACGTCATCACCGACATGGTCGCGGCGCAGGACGCCACACGGGCCCACACCATCAAGGCCACCATGGCCGTGATGATCGCGACGGCGCTCCACTCCATCGCGGTGGGCAACATGCTCCCGGCCTACTACGACGACCCGCAGCGCGGGATCTGCGAGTTGCCGACCATCTGCGTGGACGCGAGCGAGTTCCTCGTCAGCAAGCTCAAGGACCGGGGCACGCACCAGGCCGTCGGTGTCGTGACGAACGCGCAGGACTTCATGAGCATCCTCCGCGCCGCCGTCGAGCGCGAGGTCCAGGAGCCGTAGCGGTCGCGCCGGCCGCGCGGGGCCCCACACCAGGGGCCCCGAGATCTCCCCCAGCGGCTGATCAGGGGTAGCTTAGGGCCCCATGTCCCAACGCGAACTCACCCTCCGCGGCCTCGTCCTCGGCGCCCTCCTCACCTTCGTCTTCACTGCGGCGAACGTGTACCTCGGCCTCAAGGTCGGCCTCACCTTTGCCTCGTCCATTCCGGCGGCCGTCATCTCGATGGCCATCCTGAGCGCGGTCAAGGACTCC
>WBZL01000741.1_pt1 | contig 36165 bp, 30 predicted proteins | sample 5204291 | NCBI WGS metagenome assembly WBZL01 (sample SAMN12344345, study PRJNA552823) | activated sludge metagenome | biome: Activated sludge suspended growth; feature: Nitrification reactor; material: Wastewater; isolation source: activated sludge from nitrification reactor of wastewater... | reverse complement strand
GTGATCTTGACATGCTCTCCACCCGGGGCAGCATCCCCTTCAACCCGGACCCGAACAACCAGCCCCACAACCTGGGCGCGGCCGGCACCGTCTCCGTCGACCTGATCGACCCGGACTTCAAGTTCCCGACCGTCTTCCGTACCACCCTCGGCTACGAGCGCGAGCTGCCCTGGGGCATCCGTGGCAGCGTCGAGGCGATCTACACGCAGGTGCTGCAGGACGTCTACTACACCAACGTCAACCTCCGCGACACCGGCGCTCGGACCTTCGACGGCCGGCCGATCTACACCAAGGTGAGCAACAGCTTCGGCACCGCGGTGCAGCTGACCAACACCTCGAAGGGCGACCAGCTCAACATCTCGACGCAGCTCGAGAAGCGGTTCTCCCACGGCCTCTCGACCTCGCTCTCCTACTCCTACATGGACGCCAACTCGGCGTTCGATGCCACCTCGAGCCGTGCCATCTCCAACTGGCAGTTCTTCCCCACCGCGGGCGACGTGTTCCACGACTCGAACGGCCGCTCGGTGTTCGAGATCGAGCACCGCCTGAACGCCTCGGTCTCCTACCGCTTCGAGACCGGGCCCGTGGGCCACACCGTGGCGCTGTTCTACAACGTGCAGTCCGGTGAGCCGTACTCTCTCCTCGAGGGTGGTGACCCGAACCGCGACGGTTTCACCAGCAACGACCTGCTCTTCGTGCCGCAGAACACCAGCGACGTGATCCTGCGCAGCACCACCTCGACGCCGGTCACCGCCGAGATGTTCGACGCCTTCCTGCGCTCGGCCGGCGTCGACGGCAAGCGCGGCCAGATCCTCGCTCGCAACTCCTCGACCGAGCCGTGGAGCCGCTTCCTCGACTTCCACTACGACGTCGAGCTGCCGATCAAGGTGGTCCGTGCGCAGCTGACCTTCGACATCCTCAACCTGATCAACCTGCTCGACAACGAGAAGGGCGTGGTCCGCTTCGTCAACAACAACACCTACACCGCGGTGACCTTTTCGGGCATCGACGCCGCCACCGGCAAGCCGATCTACACGGTGAACCCGTCGGCGATCGCCCCGGGTGCGCAGTTCACCACCGCCGACATCCGCTCGCGCTGGCAGGGCAAGCTCGGCCTGCGCATCAGCTTCTAGGCCTCGCGCCGAGAAGCCACGCCCGAACGACGGGGGCCGCGCGAGCGGTCCCCGTTTTCTTTTTCTCCGGGCTCCGGTCCGCCTCTCGCGGCACGGGCTACTGCGTGCCGGTCGAGCCGAAGCCGCCGTCGCCGCGGGCGGTGCCGGCGAGCTCGTCGACCTCGACGAAGCGCACCCGCGCCACCGGGGCGAGGATCAGCTGGGCGATACGATCTCCCCGCCGCAGGGTGAAGGGCTCCTGGCCGAGGTTGACCAGCGGCACGGCCACCTCGCCGCGGTAGTCGCTGTCGATGGTGCCGGGGGAGTTGATGAGGGTGATGCCGTGGCGGATGGCGAGGCCGCTGCGCGGACGCACCTGGCCCTCCCAGCCCGGGGGGATCTCGAGCACGAAGCCGGTGGGCACCAGCTGCCGTTCGCCCGGGGCGAGGAGGAGCTCGGCCGCGATGGCCGCTCTCAGATCGTAGCCGGCGCTTGCCGCGGAGGCAGCAGCCGGGTACGGCAGATCACCTGCGTGCGGCAGGCGCCGGAGGCGGACGACGAGCTCGCTCATCGGCGGGCGATGTTAGCAGGCGGCTGGCCGCAGCAGGTTCGTGGCGGAGCCAAGTCGGCAGGCTAGCCGTCCTCGAGGCCGCTGGCGTCGACGCCCAGCTTGCCGCCGCCCTGGTTGCCCGAACCGCCTAGGTTGCCCGACCCGCCCTTGCCGCCACCGAAACTGCCGCCGAAGCCACCTCCCGGCTGACCGTTCGGGCCGGTGCCGCCGGCAGGCGGCGAGCCACCCTGCCCCGGCGGCACGATGCCGGAGCGGAACGGCCGTCCGAGCCACTCGGCCTTGAGGGCAAAGGGGTTGATGCCGCCGCCGGCGCCCTGCTGGCCGCTCGGCACGCCGAAGGGCTGGCCGCCGGTGGTGAGCAAGGTGTAGTCGAAGATCCACTCGCTGACCTTCTCCTTGCCGTTCCAGACGTGGATGGCCTCGGCGTTCGACAGGCTGTGGACCCCGGCGATCGGCCCGAAGGTTTGCACCGGCTTGCCGTCGGGGCCCACCTGCGGAGCGTCGATCAGGGTACGCCCGTCGTCCAGACCGCCTTGGACGCCGCCGGGCTGCTGCGGTGCCGGCAGCGGCTGACCTCCCCCTTGCGCGCCCGGTGGGCGGTTACCGCCCTGGGCGCCACCCGGCGCCGCCTCGAAGACGATGCCCCAAGCCCCGTCCTTGGTCATCGGGTCCTTCCACAGCTGGCGGATGCTGCGCGGCTTGACCTCGATCAGCTCTTCCAGGCGCAGGGGCAGGCGGTTGAAGCGGGCTCGGAAGACGCGGATGGCCTCGGCGTACTGCAGCCCGCGGGCGATCAGCTCCTCTTCCTTCTCGCGCTGGATGGCCTTGCTCCACACCGGCAAGGCGATGCCGAGGAGGATGAGGAGCACGGTGACGGCGATCGCCAGGGCGGCCAGCGTGTAGCCCGCCTGGCCGCGCGCGTCACCACTCGGCGTAGGGTTGGCCATCGAGCGAGATCTCCTCCGAGCCGGAGTGGACGTCGATGATCCCGGGGCCGCCGGACTCGCTCTCGTCGGTCTCCGCCGGCGGCTGGTCGGGGTCGACCTCCTCGTAGACCAGCTGCCAGGTCTCGGAGCTGCCGGTGATCGGATCGATGGGGACGGCGCGGTAGTAGCCGGCGTCCACCAGCTGCTCGAGCGAGTCCGGGTAATGGCCCTTGTCGCCGTAGTACTGGTCGAGGGTGTCGCGGATGCTCATCAGGTTGCTGCGCAGCACAGCTTCCTTCGCCCGCTTCGGCCGGTCGATCAGGTTGGGGACGATCATCCCCGCGATGATCCCGATCAAGGCAACCACGATGATCATCTCGAGGAGGGTGAAGCCGACCTGGGCCGCCCGGCTGCGGCCGCCCTGGTTCGATCGCAAGCGGCGCCACGCCGCGGCTGTCGTCATCGTCATCTCCTGCTCGCCGTTCGCCATCCGCGCCGTGCTCACCACTCGGCGTAGGGGATCCCGTTGAGGCCCACGCCCTGGGAGAGCGAGTAGACGTCGAAGACGTCCTGGCCACCCCAGGAGTCACTGTCGGGGTCGTCCTCGTAGCTGCGCAGCCCCCACTCCGTCTCGCCGGTCATCGGATCGACGGGGATCCGGCGCAAGAAGCGCACCTTCTTGTCCACCTGGCCCACCAAGTCGACCCCCTCGACCAGGGTCTCGAGGTCTTTGGGGTAACCCTGGGTGCCGAATTCGATGGGGATCAGGCCGGCGTCGCTGTAGCGCTTGAAGTCGTCGATCGCCAGCCGCATCGTGCGCAGCGAGTAGCGCAGCTCGCCCTCTTTCATCCGCTTGCCGGCAAACTTGACCACCGGCGGCACGGCGCTCGCAAGAATCACCAGGATGACGGCCACCATGACCAGCTCGGCCAGGGTGTAGCCGGCCTCCCGCCGAGCGCGGGCTGGACTGGCAGCTCGCATCACGCGCTCAGCTCTCCTGCGGCGGCAGCTCCGGCCGCTCGTGCGGCCGCGACGGCCGTCCGATCTCGATCACCGCCGGCGCCACGGCGACGCTGCCGAGGCTCGTCAGGTCCTCGCGGAGGGCCTGGGCCTCGAGAAAGGTGACGGCGCTGGTGCCGGCTCCGAGAGCAAGGAAACGGACCCGCGCCAGGACGCCGCGACCGCTAACGCCGGGCCCCTGGCCAAGCCGGCTCGCGCCGAGGACGATCTCGCCGGGGCGGGACGAGTCCGCCAGCACCTGCGCCTTGTCGCTCCCGCCGAGATAGCTGCCCGCCGCCACCTCGACGACGCGCAGCAGCCGCGAGTCGTAGCTCAGGCGCAGGGGCAGGTGCGAGAGCGGCCGTGCGCTGTCGACCATCAGGCTGATCTCGATCTCCTCGCCGCTCGCCACCAACGAGCGCTGCGGCGACAGGCTGAGCTGCACCTGGGCCGTGGTGTCCGCCGCCAGGACGATCGCCGACGGCGAGGCGGCGAAGCGGAAGGCCGAGGAGGCCGTACGGCCGGTGAACAGGCTGCCCGGTGGCTCCTCGTCCCCCTCGTCGGCCGGCTGCAGCGGCGTCCCGAAGGGCGGCGGCTGTTGCTGGGCCGGCGGCGCCTGGCTGCCTGACCCTGGGACCAGCTCGATGCCCTGCGGCGTCTCCGGCGGCTTCTCCTCGCCGCCCTCGTCGTTGACCCCCCGCGGCAGCTGCTGGATGCGCCGCTGGATGAGCTCGCGGATGTCCTCGGTGGCGGCCGGCTCGAGCTGCTCCTCGAAGGGCCCTTCGACATCCGACTCGATGCGCGGGCTGCCCTGGCGGAAGCTGATGTTGGCGTCCGTGCCCACCCAGATCGGCAGCAGGTCCTCCTCGGTGATGTCGGCCGAACGGATGATCCGCGGGGTCAAGGTGAGGATGACGTCGGTACGCTGGTTCTGGCTGTGGTTCTTCGAGAACAGCCGGCCGATCACCGGGATCTCCGACAGGCCCGGCAGGCCGGAATCGGAGGTGGTCTCATCGCTGCGCATCAGGCCGGCCAGGAAGTTCGTCTCGCCGTCCTTGAGACGGATGGTCGACTCGATGGTCCGCGTGCCGATGATCGGCTGGGAGCTGCCGCCGCTCTGCACCTGACCGGAGAGGTTCGAGACCTCGACCATCACCTTGAGGGTGATCTCCTTGTTGTGGTGCACCCGCGGTTCGAGCGAGATCTTGATGCCGACGTCCTGGTACTGGAAGGAGGTGATCGGCACCACGTTGCCACCCACCGTGTTGCCGGTGTTGAAGCTGGTCACCGGGATCGGCACCCGATCGCCGATCACCAGACTCGCCTTCTCGCCCTCGCTGATCCGCAGCTGCGGTTTGGCGAGCAGCTGGGCGTCGGTGTTGGTCTTGACGAAGTCGTAGACGAAGTTGGGGATGGTCAGCGTCCAGTTGCTCTGGTTGAGGAACTCGAGGTCGGAGACCCGCAGCGGCGTGTCGGTGCCGCCGACCGTGATGCCGGTGGTGATCTGGCCCGGCCAGCTGACCCCGAGGTCCTTGAGCTTGCTGCTGTTGATCTGCAGCAGCTCGACGTCGACCACCACCTCCGCCTTCGCCTTGTCGTTGGCGTTGATGATCTTCTCGGCGACCTTCACCTTGTCGGCGGTGTCGCGCAGGATGATGGCGTTGAGCTGCTCGTTGGTGGCGATCTTCTTGGCATCGATCAGGCTGCGCAGCATCGTCACCACGTCCTTCACCTCGGCGTTCGAGAGGAAGAAGGTCTTGATGACGAGGTCCTCGTAGTTGCGACGGTTCTGCGGCGTGTCGGCCACCACGATGATGGTGTGGGGGTCGAGAACCTTGTAGAAATGGTTGGCCGCCCGGATGAGGAACTCCAGGGCGTCTTGCGCTTTGACCTGCTTCAAGGAGACGGAGATCTCCTGGTCCTTGAGGTTGGGGTCGAAGAGCACGTTGATGCCGAAGGCCCGGCCGAGCGCCCGATAGATGTCCATGATCGACACCGCCTCGGGGAAATCGAGGTCGATCGGCTCGTTCGAGCGCGGGTTGAGCACCGGCGGCTGGCCCTTCTCGCTCGCTTGCTTCTTGAGGTCGTCGATGCTGGTCGCCACGCGGCGGTTGGAGCGCGCCGCGGCGAGCTCGGCACGCACCTTCTCCAGCTCGACGAGGGCCGACTGGTTCGACGGGTCGAGCGCCACCGCCTGCTGATACTCGACGAGGGCCCGCTCGGGGACGCCCGTCTCGTGGTACTTGCGCGCTTTCTCGTAGTGGCCCTGCGAGGCCTTCACCTTGGCGCGCAGCAAGGCGGCCTTGTAGGTGATGCTGCCGGGGTCCGCCTCGAGCGCCTTCATGTAGAAGACGACGGCCTGGTCCCAGTCCTCCGACGTCGCCGCCATCTGGGCGCGCCGGTAGTTGCGATAGCTCGTGCAGGAGGTGAGAAGCAGCAGCACAGCCGCACCCCAAAGCACTCTTCTTGGCATCTTCAGCTTCCCTCCGGCCCGACCGGTAGCTGCTCAGGCGGAATCTCTGGAAAATCGACGAAGGCCAGCTCGACGGACTCGTAGCCGATCGAGACGAGGCGGAACTTGCCCTCCAGGACGTCACCCTGGAGAGCGTTGTAGATCGACTCACCGTTCGAGAAGACGGCGATCTTGCGGCTCGGCGGCCCGAAGCTGCCAAGGTACTTGACGGTGATCGCCGGCGGCCGGGGCTTGGCCGGCACCGCCGCGGCCTCGATCGCCGCCTGGCGCGCCGCCTCGAGGGCCGCCCGTTGCGCTGCCAGCTCCTCGGGCGTCGGCCCTTTGGGCTTCGGGGGGGGGGGCGGCAGCGGTGGCACGTAGAAGGCGAACGGGTTGCGGCTGACGCCGTACTCCGCCGGCCGGGGCTCGAGGGCTTCGAGGCGCAGCTCGACGATCTCGGTGACCGGCCCCTCCTCGGCGGTGCGGCCAGCCCGGCTCGGAGCCGCGCGCCGGCGGCTGACTCCATCGGCGGCGTCCGCCGCCGCGGCGCTGGCACGGCGGCGGGCCGGCGCCGGTGTGTCGTCGCCGAGATTGGACCAGACGACGAAGAGCAGCGCCACACCGAGCGCGCCGAGGAGCACCTTCGTGCGCTGGGTCATGACGTCGCCCTCGCACTGAGCGGTGAGGCCTCGCTGCGGGCGAAGAGCGTCTCGAGGGTGAGGTCCATGGTCACCTCGTCGTCGTTGCTCTTGCCACCCCGCAGCGTCACCGTCTTCAAGGTCAGGAACGACGGCGAGAGCTCCAGGAAGTTGATCAGCGTGCGCAGCTCCCGGTAGGAGCCGCGGACGGTGAAGACGAACGAGCGCTGGACCAGGGCGAAGCTCTCGATCTCTTCCTCCGGGTAGTTGATCGACTCGATCTCGAGGCCGGCCCGGCGGGCGAGGCTCTTCACTTCTTCCGTCGCCTGGGTCAGCCGCTGCCGGCGCGTCGAGAAGCGGTCGCGGTAGAGGGCCTCGACCTGGCTCTCGGTCGCCTGGGCGGCCGCCAGCAACCCTTCGAGGCGTTGGCGCTCGGCCTTCTCCTTGGCGAGCAGCGCCTCACGGGCCTGCAGCCGGTTCTCGAGACCGGCCGACTCGCCGGCGTAGTTCAGCCGATAGAAGGCCAGGGTGCCGAGCCCGAGGAGCACGAGCACGAGGGGCGGTACCCATAGCTTGAGGAGCCGGCGCCAGGCCTCAGTCCAGGCGGTCATCGCGCCTCCTCGGGAGCTTCGGCGCTCGCTTCCGGGGCAGCCGGGGCCAGGCTCAGCGCGGCGTCCGGCAAGAAGTCGACGGTGAGATCGATGCGGATGTCGCCCTCGCTGTTGCGAGCCTCGCGGGAGGGATTGGGGTCGCGGAAGGCCGGGTCGGCGAAGAAGGCGTCGACCAAGGCGTTCACGGTCTCGTCGGTCGCCGCTTCGGCGAGGATCTTGAGCGTCACTGGGGCCGCTTCGCCCGGGGCCGTGGGGGTCGCTTCGCCCCGCTTCTTTTCGGCGGCGCGCTCGGGGGCTAGGCTCACCAGCCGGGCCTCGCGCGGCAGCAGGGACGCCAGGCGATCGAGCAGCCGGCTCCAAGAGAAGGCGCGTGCCTCGATCTTACGGTTGAGGAAGGCGGTGGTGGCATTGAGCCGGCGCAGCTCGAGGCCCGCCAGCTTGGCTTCGGCGCTGCTGATCGCCGCCCGCTCGGTGGCCAGGGAGCTGTCGATCTCGGCGAGCCGTTGCGCCTTGGCGCTGGTGCCCGAGAAATACTGTTGGTAGAGCCAGACGTTGGCCGCCACCAGCAAGAGGCCGAGCAGCCACAAGAACGTGGTCAGGCGCACCACCGGCCGGCGGTTGACGTACGGCCGGCGAGCCAGGTTGAGGTAGATCTCGCGCATCCGCACCCCCCTCACGCCACCTCGGCGAGCGACGCTCCGAGGAGCGGAGTGAGCAGGCGCAGATCGAGCTGCGGGCCCTCGACGAGGTTGAGATGGCCGCGGCCGAGGGGCTCGATGGTGGTCTCCAGGCCGCGGGCGAGCCACTCCTGCCAGGGCCCAATCTCCTCGGGCGGCGCCACCAGCAACACCCGCGACAGCCTGCTGCCGGGCAGCTGCTCCTCGATGAACGAGCGGGTCAGGCGCAGGTCGCGGCTCACCAGGCTTCCCTGCGTCGCACTCTCGAGCTCGGCGGTGAGCACCTTGTGGCGGTAGAGGACCGGCACGCCGCCGCGGGCGAAGACCATCGTGTAGCTGTCGGCGTCGACCAGCGCGAGGGCGGTCAGCTGCTCCGCCTCGGGCTCCGTGGCGAGCGCCCCGAGGGCCGCCAGGCTGGCGCTGGTGAGCAGACCGAGGCTGACACCCGCGGCGCGAAACGCCTCTTCGACCTGGGCCAATAGGGCCTCGAGACCGAAGCCCAGGAGCACCCGCGGCGGACCCTCGCCGAGGCTCGGCACCTCGACCCCGCTCACCCGCAGGTCATCGACCCGGAAGGGCACCAGCCGCCGCAGCTTGAAGCGCAGCGCCTCGTCGCGCTGCGGCCCCGGGGCGGGCAGGTCGCCTCCCGGAGCGAAGGCGAGGCGAATCCAGCTGTCGGGCAGCACGAGGGCCGCCGTCTTCGGCGCCGAGGTGAGCTCGCGTACCAGGCTCGCTACCAGCTCGGCGAACTGCCGGGGCTCGTGCAGGGTGCCGCCGAGCATACCGGTGTGGAAGCTCTGCGGTGGAATCGGCAGCCAGCGGAAGTCGACCACCGTCGCCCGCCCTCCCGAGCGCTGGAAGCGGGCGAACGACAGCCTGTCCGGCTCGATGCCGAAGGCCAGCGGCGGGACGGGCTGGGGCTCCAGGCCCAGCAGCCGCCTACTCCACGAAGGTAACTTTGTTGATCTCACGCAGTGTCGTGATCCCACGGAAAACCATGCCGAGTGCCGACTCGCGCAGGAAGGTCATGCCCTCGGCCGCGGCCGCTCGCTTGATCTCCGAGGCGGGTCGCCGTTCGAGGATCAGCTCGCGGATGTGATCGGAGAGGTCGAGGAGCTCCGAGATCGCCAGCCGGCCGTGAAAGCCCGTGCCGTTGCACTCGATGCAGCCGCCGCCCTCGAAGAACGGGGTGTCGCGATAGGTCTCGGGGTCGAGGCCGCTCTCCTCGAGGAGCTGCCGGCCCACCTCGGCCGGCCGCTTGCAGTGCTCGCAGATCTTGCGCACCAGCCGCTGCGCCAGGACGCAGTTCAGGGCCGAGACGAAGTTGTAGAGGTCCACCTTCATGTTGAGAAAGCGGCCCAGCACGTCCACCACGTTGTTGGCATGGACGGTGGTGAACACCAGGTGGCCGGTCAGGGCGGACTGGATGGCGATCTGCGCCGTCTCCTCGTCGCGGATCTCGCCGACCATGATCTTGTCCGGGTCGTGGCGCAGGATGGAGCGCAGGCCGCGGGCGAAGGTCAGGCCCTTCTTCTCGTTGACGGGGATCTGCGTGATCCCCTTGAGCTGGTACTCGACCGGGTCCTCGATGGTGATGATCTTGTCCTCGGAGCTCTGGATCTCCGAGAGGGCCGCGTAGAGCGTCGTCGTCTTGCCGGAGCCCGTCGGCCCGGTGACCAGCACCATGCCGTAGGGCTCGCGGATGAACTTGCGCAGCTTGCGCATCGTCTCCTCGTCGAAGCCGAGGATGTCGAGGCGCAGGTTCTTGAAGTCCTTGTTCATCGACTCCTTATCCAGGATGCGGATGACGCAGTCCTCACCGTGGACGGAGGGGATGATCGAGACCCGGAAGTCGATGGTGCGCCCCTTCAGGCGCAACTTGAAGCGGCCGTCCTGGGGGATCCGCTTCTCGGCGATGTCGAGCTCGGACATCACCTTGATGCGGCTGATGATCGTCTGGTGGTGCCGCTTGTCGATCGGCTCCATCGCCTGGTAGAGCACGCCGTCGATGCGGTACTTGATGATCACCTCGGCGTCGCGCGTCTCGATGTGGATGTCGCTGGCGCGCCGCTGGATGGCGTTGAAGACGGTCGAGTCCACCAACTTGATGATCGGGCTGGTGTCGGCGCTGATGCGGTCGATCGAGAGGACCTCTTCGCCCTCCTCGTCCTCCTGCACCAGCTGGATGCGGAAGTCCTCCGTGGCCTCGTCGAGGACCCGCTGGGTGCTCTCGGACTTCTGCAGGATCTCGTCGATCGCCGAGCGGGCGCCGATCTTGACCTCGACCGGCTGGCCGAGCAGCAGCTCCAGCTCGTCGAGCTTGGTGATGTCGGAGGCGTCCGCCATGACGATCGCCAGCCGGCCCTCGAGCTGCGCCTCGGGCAAGAAGCCGTAGCGCAGCATGAGGTCGAAGGGGATCGAGCGGAAGAGGTTGTTGTCGATGCGGAACTGCGACATGTCGAGCAGCTCGAGGCCGTAGCGCTCGGCGTAAGCCTCGGCCTCGCGACGGTCGCGAGCCAGGCGCGCCCGCGCCTGTTCGAGGGTCTCGGCTTCCGGTACGGTCAAGCTCACCGCCATGGTGGTTCCTCACGCCTCCCTAACAATGGAACTAACGATGGTCCCGCGGCGGGCGTCTAGCCTTCGTCGCCTCGTCTGTGCCCGCTAGAACTGCGATTGGGACAACGAGCTGAACAGCGGCAGGTAGATCGACACCAAAAGCACCGCGATGATGAGCCCGAGAAACACCAGCATCAAGGGCTCGACGAGCGAAAGCATACGCTGAAGACTGGTCTCGATCTCCTGGTCGAAGAAGTCCGAGACGTTGGTCAGCATGTCGTCCAGGGCGCCGGTGGCCTCTCCCACCTTGACCATGTCGACGGCCATCGGCAGGAAGACGCCGCTCTCCTCCAGGGCCTGATGGAAGGCCTTGCCTTCGCGGACGCGGTCCACCGTCGGCTCGAGCTGGCGCCGGATGTAGGTGTTGCCCACCGCCTGGGTGGCGATCTCGAAGCAGGAGACCAGCGGGATACCCCCCGAGAGCAGGGTGGCGAGCGAGCGGCAAAGCTCCGAGAGGGCGAAACGGTGGAGCACCGAGCCGAGCAGCGGCACCTTGAGCTTCAGGCGGTCGAGGGCGGTGCTACCGGCCGTGGTGCGCCGCCAGCGCTGGAAGAGGAAGAGACCCACCACCAGCAGGCCAACGATCAGCGGCAGGTTGTGGACCAGGAGGAGCGAACCGCCGAGGGTGATGCGGGTGATCAGCGGCAGCTTGACGCCCATCGCCAAGAAGAAGCCCTGGAACTTGGGGACGACGAAGATCGACAGCACCGTGATCATGGCGATCGACAGACCGACCAGCACCGTCGGGTAGACCAGCGCCGAGACCACCCGCCGCCGGGCGTCGCCGACCAGCTTCAGGTAGCGGATGAAGCGCCGCAGCACGGCCTCGAGCTCGCCACTGCGTTCGCCCGCCTTGAGCGAGGCCGGGTAGAGGCGGGGAAAGTAATCGGCGTAGTGGCCGAAGGCGTCCGACAGCTCCTCGCCCGACTTGATGCGGTCGCGGACGTCGGCCAGGATCTCGCGGAACGGCCCGGTCCGCATCCGCTCGAGCATCAGCTCGATCGCCTGCAGCAGGGGCAGGCCGGCCTTGAGCAGGGAGGCGAGCTCCTGGTTGAAGACGAGGAACTCGGCCGGGGTCAGGACCTTCTTGCGCCGGGCCAGGCCGAAGGACAGACTGGACAGCGAGAAGCCCCGCGGCCGCAGCTCGAAGAGGTGAGCGCCGCGGCGGCTGAGCTCACCGCGCAGCGTCTCCTCGTCCGGCGCCTGGTGGATCTCCTCGACGATCCGGCCGTCCGGCAACCCGAGCCGACAAATGAACTCCATGACGGCCTAGCGGTCCTCCAGGTCGGCCGTCTCGAGGCTGGGCACCAGCACCACCACCAGAGCCTTGTTGCTCGCCTCGGCGGGGGCCAGGGCCAGGGTCATCGGTTGGTCGAGACGGAGGTGGAGGGCGCTGTGGATCAGCGGCTGCGCCCCATCTTCGAGCTGGCGGGCGACCTTGAAGTCTTGCAGCTGCACCTTCTGGCGCTCGTCGACCCTCCCGGACTGGAAGCTGACGCTGAAGCCGGCGCCGACCTCGTAGAGCACCCGCTCGCCCTCGCGGGTCCACAGCTTGGTGCGGGCGAGGATGCGGTAGGCACTGTACGGCAGGACCTTCTTGAGCCGCGCCAGCAGGGTCTCCGGCAACTGGTCTTCCGGGACCACCGGCGAGTAGGAGGCGCGGTTGGCCTCGACGATCATCACTTCCACCCGCAGCACCCGCGGCGGCTGATCGAACTCGCGCAGCGCCTTGACCACCGAGGTCAGGGCCGGGGCGGTGTCGCGGACGACGAGCGTGTTGTCCTGGGGGCGCAGCTCGACCGAGCCCTGGCTCGACAGCAGCGGCTGCACCACCACGAGCGCCTCGGCTGCCCGCTGGTGGAGGAAGGTGTAGGCATAGACCCGCACCTCCTGGCTGGCACGCTCGGCAAGCCTCGCGGTGGGTGCTCGCTGCGCCTGGGCCCCGCTCGGCACCAGGCCGGCGGCGGCGAGAGCGGCTAGCAAGACCAGGCCGACAGGGCGACGCAAGCGTCGGCCCGGGCCGCGGGAGAGGGACGAGAGGTTCACGAGGCTCACAGATGGAGGTTGGGGTCGACGATCATCACGACCTGCATCTCCTCGCCGCCCAGCTGATAGACCCGCGCCCCCGGCTGGAGGTCGAGGTCGACGACGGCGATCTCCGCCGTCGCGGCGGCGGCAGAAGCAAGGTCGCTCGCGGCAGGCGCCTGCCGCCGGTGCGAACCGGGTACCGCGAGGAGGCCGGCGACCAGCGTCGCGGCGGCGGCCGAGCGCCAGCCGAGACGCGCCAGCGGGCGCCAGCGGGAGGCGGCGGCCACGCCCAAGCGGGACGTGGGGCCCGACGGCGCCAAACGGCTCGCCCGGATCATCGCGGCCACGCCTTGCTTCATGTCGGCGATGTCCTCGGGGGCCACGCTCGCCGCCGGCAGACGCTGAAAGAGCAAAGTGGGCTCGAGGGCCAGGGCCTCGCGCCGGCAACCCGGGCAGCTCTCGAGGTGCTGGCGGGCGACCGGCCACTCGGCCGGGTCCTCACCCCGTGCCGTCCGCTCGGCCAGGAGGACCCGCCAGTTCGGGCACGGCTGTTGGTGGGCAGCGCTCATGGCGTCGCCTCCCGGTGCCGGCTGGCGTACTCGGGGTAGCGGCGCAGCAGCTCGGCTTGCAGGTTCTTGCGGGCGTTGAACAGGTGGTTGCGCACCGTCGACTCGCGGCAGCCGACGATCGCCGCCACCTCCTGCGAGGGCAGCCCTTCGACCTCACGCAGGAGGAAGACCAGGCGCTGCTTCTCGCTCAGGCCGGCGGCCAGCTCGCGGAAGATCGCTCCCACCTCGGTCTCGCCGAGGCGGTCGAACTCGCGGTGGTGGTCGGTCGCCACCGGGTAGAGATGGCGGCGTACCGGCTCGGCGGCGCGGTCCCGGCTGCGCCGGGAACGGAACTGGTCGATCGCCAGGTTGGTGGCGATACGGTAGATCCAGGTGTTGGGGCTCCAGCGCTCGTCGAACTTGTCGCGGTTCTCCCACAGCCGGAAGAAGGTCACCTGGACGATGTCGCGGGCCTCCTCGAGCTCGCCCACGATGCGCAGGGCGAGCTGGGTGAGGGGCCGCGTCTTGCGCTGGATCAACTCGTTGAGGGCGGCCTCGTCTTCGCGCTTGAGGCCGCAGAGCAACTCGTAGTCGCTGGCCTCGGCCCAGGCGGCGCGGTGTTGGGTGGCTGAGAAGGCGAGGGTCGGCAAGGTCGATTCTCCGTCCTTCTTACGGCCGGCCGCTTCCGGCTGTCTAGGCTCCTCGTCCTTCATGACCGTCTAGGCGCTGCACCGTCCAGGGGTTTGCTCAGCCCATGGCCACCGCACGGCGGCGCCGCTGGTGGCACGAAAGAGTCATTATACTCGCGGGCTCGATGCCCCTCCTCAGGCTGCTCTACCAGGTCGGTCTCGGCGCGCTGCTGGTTCTCGCCGGCCCTCTCCTGCTGCTCCGCAAGGGGCATCACTACCTGACGAGCCTGCCGGGCCGGCTGGGGCGCGGGCTGCCCGCAGACGCCCCGCAGGGCGCGCTCTGGCTGCACGCCGTATCGGTGGGCGAGGTCGGCGTGGCGGCGACGGTTGCTCGCGCACTGCCTCCCGAGCTCCCCTTGCTGGTGACCACGATCACCCCGACGGGCCAGGCGCAGGCGCAGAAGTCCTTCGCCGGGCGGGCCGTCGTCACCTACCTGCCCTTCGATCTCGGCTGGTTGTTGCGCCGCTTCCTCGCCCGTCTCGAACCGCGGGCCCTGGTGCTCGTCGAGGGCGACCACTGGCCCCTCCTGCTCTCCTTGCTGCGGCGGCGCGGCCGGCCGGTGGTGGTGATCAACGGCCGCGTCTCGGACCGCGGCTTCGCCCGCCTGCGCTGGCTCGCCCGCACCTTGCCCCGTCTACTCGGCGCCTTCTACACACCCGTGACGCGCTTCGGCGTGCAGACGGCGGCCGACCGCGAGCGCCTCCTCGCGCTCGGCGTTCTCCCGGAACGGGTGGCGGTGACCGGTAACCTCAAGTTCGAGGCCCCCGAGCCGGCCCGCAAGCCCGAGCTCGAGCGGCTGCTCGCGCAACTCGCCGGTGGCCGCCCCGTGCTCGTCGCCGGCTCAACCATGCCCGGCGAAGAAGAGGCGGTGCTCGCGGCCTTCCAGCTCGCGGGGGCCGGCGCCCGCGCCCTCCTCGTGCTGGCACCCCGCCACCCCGAACGGTTCGACGAGGTGGCGCGGCTGATCGCCCGCAGTGGGCTCGCGCTGGTCCGACGCCGCGAGCTCCTGGCCGGCGGGCCGGCGGCTGAGCCCTCCCCGGCCGTCCTGCTGCTCGACACCCTGGGTGAGCTGGCCGGCCTTTACCGCGGCGCGCTGGCGGCGTTCATCGGCGGCACCCTGGTGCCGCGCGGTGGCCACAACCCCCTGGAGCCGGCCCGCTTCGGCGTGGCCGTCGTGGCCGGGCCGGCGATGGAGAACTTCCGCGACATGGCCGAGCGCTTCGACCAGGCCGCGGCCTGGCAGCGCGTGGCGTCGAGCACCGAGCTGGGGCGGCTCTGGCAAGCCTGGCTGGACGATCCCGCCGCCGCCCGCGCTGTGGGGGCGCGTGCCGTGGCCTTCGTCGAGCAGAACCGCGGCGCTCTCGAGCGCACCCGCGAGCTCTTGGCTCCGCTCGTCGCGGGCTGCGGGGTGACGGCCGATGGCTGAGGCGGCAGTCACGCGGGCGAGCGCGCTCCAAGCTCCCTTACCGCCCCGATCGCCCTGGCAGCTGCTCTATGCCGCCGCTCACCGCGCTCGCTACCGCTGGTATCGGCGGCGGGCCGAACGGCTGCCACGGCCGGTGGTGAGCGTGGGCAACCTGCATTGGGGAGGGGCCGGCAAGACACCGCTGGTGATCGCCGTCGCCGCCCACCTGCGCGACCGCGGCGCCCACGTGGCGGTGCTGTCCCGCGGCTACAAGAGCCAGGGGGACGGCGCACGCGTGGTGAGCACCTACCGGGAGGGGCCCCTGCTCGGGCCTCTCCTCGCTGGCGACGAGCCGGTGCTGATCGCCGGCAGCCTGCCCGGGGTGGCCGTGGTCGTTTGCCCGGAGCGCGTCCACGCCGGCCGCGCGGCGCTCCAGCGGTTGTCGCCACCACCCGACCTCTTCGTGCTCGACGACGGCTTCTCGCACCTCCCACTCGCCCGTGACCTCGACCTTCTCGCCTTCCCGCTCGCCGACCCCTTCGGTGGCGGTCGGCTGCCCCCGGCCGGCCGCCTGCGCGAGCCGCTCGCCGCCGTCGCCCGCGCCGATGCCGCGTTGCTGACCGGCGCCGGGGCCGACGCCGCCGGCGCCCGCGCTCTCGGCCAGGCCCTGGCGCATCACGGCTTCCTCGGCCGGTCCTTCGCCGCCCCCACCCTGGCCGGAGCGCCGCAGCTCGCCGACGGCTCTCCCCTGCCGGCCGGCGAGCCGGTGCTGCTGGTGAGCGCGATCGCGCGGCCGCAGTCCTTCCGCGAGCTCGCCACCGCCAGCGGGGCCCGCGTGGTCGCCGCCGTCGAGCTGGCGGACCACCACGCCTATCCGGCCGCCACGCTCGACGAGATCCGCCGGCGCTTTGCCGCCTGCAGCGCCCGCGCCGTGCTGGCGACCGCCAAGGACGCCGTCAAGCTGCGCGGTCGGCTCGACCTTCCCTTGGCCGAGCTACCGATCACGAGCGTTCCCGAGCCCGCCTTCTTCTCCTGGCTCGACGCCCGCCTCGCCGACCTCGCCTCTGGTGCCGCGCGGCGATGAAGAACGCCCCCCTGCGCCACCGGCTGGAGTACGGCCTCTACCGCGGGGTGACGTTTCTCCTGCAGACCCTGCCGCAGGGCGGTGCGCGGCGGCTCGGCCGCGGCCTCGGGGGGCTCGCCTGGCTCCTGCTCGGAAGCCGGCGCCGGGTGGCCCTCGCCAACGTGGCCATGGCCCTGCCCGCGCTGCCGGCGAACGAGCAGCGCTCGATCGCCCGACAGAGCTTCGCCAACCTCGGCTCCTCGCTGGCGGACACCCTGTGGGCCAACCGGCTCGACCTGCCGCAGCTCTGCCGGCGCCTCTCCTTCGAGGGTTGGGAGCACCTCGCCGCCGCCCGGCGCCGTGAGGGCGGCTTCTTCGTGCTCTCCGCGCACCTCGGCCAGTGGGAGATCGCCGCCTACGTCGCCGGGGTGTACTGCGGCCCTCTCCACGTCGTCGGCCGGCCCCTCGACAACCCCTACCTGGATCGCGACCTGACGGCCCTGCGCAGCCGCTTCGGCAATCTCGGCATCCCCAAGCGAGGCGCCGCGCGCGGCATGCTCAAGGCGCTCCTCGCCGGCGGCGTGGTGGGGATCCTGATCGACCAGCGGGTGCGCGCTGCCGAAGGCATCGAGCTCCCCTTCTTCGGCCACCCCTCACCCACCAGCCCCCTCCTCGCCCGCCTCTCGTTGCGGACGCAAGCGCCGGTGGTGCCGATCTTCTGCTACCCCGAGCCCGGGGGCCGCTACCATTTCGTGGCGCGGCCGGCCATCGAGCCACCCGCAGGAGAAGAGAGCGAGGAGGCCATCGCCGAGCTCAGCCGGCGCTACCTCGCGGCCACCGAGGAGGAGATCCGGCAGCGGCCGGAGCAGTGGATGTGGATGCACCGCCGATGGAAACGTTGAGCTCTCGCACGGCGCGAACGCCCCGTTGCGGTGGCGTGCGGCACGATGGAGGCAGAGGGCTGCTCGCTCGCTGGGCCGAACGATGAGGACTTCCTGGCTCCAACGTCTGGCGCGCGGACCGCGACTGCCGATCGCGGTCGGCGTCGTCGCGCTGGCCCTGGGGTCGCTGTCGACCTTCTTGCTGCCGCCCGGGCTGCTGCATCGGCTGCCAGTGCTGGCTGCCGCCACCCTCTTCGCGACCCTCGCCGGCCTGCATCGGCCGTTGGGCGGCGCCGGCCTCGGCCTCGGGACCTTCGTGCTGCCCGCCGTGACGGTGCTCGCCGGCCCGCTGCCGGCGGCGCTCAGTGCCGGGGTCGCCCTGCTCACCATCGAGCTCGTCCACCGCTACCTCTCGCTCCAGGGCCCGAACCCGCCGCTCGAGCGGCGGCGGCCGTTGCGGGCCGTCGAGACGGCTGCGAGCGGCACGGTGTCGACCCTCGCCGCCTGCGCCGCCTGGGCTGCCCTGGCTCCCGCCGAGGTCTACGACCTGACCGACTCGCGCCTGCTCGACGCCGCCGGCGCGGCGGCGGCGGCCCAATTACTCTTCGAGCTGGCCTGGCGCTGGCTGGCCCAGCGCCGCTACCGGCCGCGGGACCGCCCCGATTTCGCCGCCTACCTCTTGTCGCTCGCCGTCGACGTCACCGGCTGGTGGGTGGGGCTGCCGCTCGCGATCGTCACCGCCCGCCTGGGCCTTGGGGTCGCCGCACCGCTGGCCGCCAGCCTGGCCCTGGCAGCCATGGAGGGCTTCCGCAACGCGCGTCTTCTCGCCCTCTCGCGGCAGCGCGCCAGCGAGATCGAGGACGTCGGCCGCGCCGGCCGCCGGGTGCTCACCGGCACCGTCGAGATCGAAGCCCTCGCCGAGAGCATCCTGCGCGAATGCCAGAAGGTGGTCAACTTCCGCCATTTCCAGTTCGAGCTGCTGGCCGCCGCGAGTGGCGTCAAGAGCTGGATGGCGGAGCCGGGCGGACCGCTGCGGGAAGGAGTGCCGCAGCCCGAACGCAATGCCCCGGCGCTTCCGGGCTTCCACCGCCGGCGCGGCTGGAAGGTGCTCGACTACCCGCTCGAGGCCCGCGGGCGCGTCCTGGCCAACCTGCGCCTGTGGTGTGACCCTCGCGAGCTCGATCGCTCGGAGATCGAGCTCCTCGAGGCGCTACGCGAGCAGCTGGCCGCCTCGGTTGACCGCGCCCTTCTCGATCGCGAGGCCAAGCTCGACCCGCTGACCGGCGTCGCCGTGCGCCGAGTGCTCGAGCAGCAGATCGACCCCGTCTACCAGCGTTGCCTAGAAGACGGCAGTGCGATGGCGCTGGTCCTCTGCGACCTCGACCACTTCAAGAGGATCAACGACAACTTCGGTCACGGGACGGGGGACCTCGCCCTCAAGGCGGTCGCCGCGCTGCTTGCCCACCGCATCAAGCAGACCGATCTGTGCTGCCGCTACGGCGGCGAGGAGTTCGTCCTCCTCCTGCCGGGCGCCGACGGGCCCACCGGCCTGGTGGTGGCCGAGCGCCTGCGGCACGATGTGGAGGAGATGGAGTTCTTCAGCGAAGACGGCCAGCAACGCATCAAGCTGACCCTCTCGGCGGGCATCGCCGCCTTCCCGGACCTCTACGTGAGCGGTCCGCGCGAGCTGGTGGCGCTGGCCGACGCGGCCCTCTACGAGGCGAAGCGGCGCGGCCGCAACCTCTGCCTGCTGGACCTCGGCCGCGGTCGCTACCGCGACGCCGGCGGACGGCTGCACGCCAACCTCCACCCCGACGAACCGCCGGCCCCGCCCCGTCTCTTCGCCTGACATACTCCGCCTGGAACCATGGAAGGGACCGATCGATGAGCAGCGACACCGACGTCACCCAAGACCTGCGACCGCTCGTCACCGAGTGGCTGCTCGCCGAAGGCTGGCAGCTGGCGGAGCGGAGCCATCAGGATGCGACCTGGCTGCTGGAAGCCCGCGACAGCGCCCACCGCGTGCTCCTGGTAGGTCAGAAGCGCAGCCGCATGGACCAGGTGCTGATCGAGGCCACAGTAGGGATCTCGCCGGAGCACCGCGAGGGCCTGACCGGGCTGACTCCTGCCGCCCGGCAGGACCTCGCTTGGGACCTCCGCTTCCGCCTCCTGCAGCTGGGACTGGAGTTCAACGGCGTGCAGGAGCCGCTCGAGCGCATCTCGCTCGGCCAGCGCATCTACCGCGACGGCCTGAGCAAGGACGCCTTCCTGCAGCGGGTGTCCCTGGTGCGCAACGGGATCCTGGCCGTCATCTGGACGGTAGCGCGCCAGCTCAACGCCGTGGCCCCCGTGGCCGAGACCGGCGAGCTCGGGATCAACTGAACGGCGCCGAGGGCAGCGCTCGGCACAACGGGCGTCGTCTAGGTGTAAACTTATTTCTATGACTCCCGAATCCGATGTTCAAAATATCCTAACTCTTCTGCGCCGTGCCATCCGCAGCTCGGGTCATAGCCAGAAAGAGGTCGACCGCCGCATCGGTGTGCAACCGGGATATCTCTCGCAGGTGATGATCGGTCGGCTCGACCTCAAACTCAAACACCTGCTGCGGGCCCTGGAGGCGATCGAGGTCGAGCCGGCGGCCTTCTTCGAGCTGGTCTTCGGCCTGCCCGGTGAGGCCAATCCGACGAGCTCCGATCTCCTCTCCCTCGTCTCGCCGACGGCCGTCGGGGGCCACAAGGAGACCGCGGCGCCCGGCGTGGTGAGCACGGAGGACCTCGAGCAGCTGATCGCCCGCACGGTCCGCGAGGAGATCCGCCATCGCCTCCCCCCAACCCAACCCGGCGCCGGCAAGCGCTGAGCCGCTGCAGCCAGCCTCGCGGGCTGCTAAGATGCGTCGCGTGAAAGCAGAACAATATCTCGACAACGGCCTGCGGTTATTGCAGGGGGCGATCCGCGCGACCGGCTACACACAAACCGAGATCGACGAACGGATCGGCCGGCGGCGAGGCTACCTGAGCCACGTCTTCCAGCGCCGGGTCGATCTCAAGGTCGGCGACCTGCTGCGCATCCTCCAAGTCCTGAGCATCGACCCTCGCCTCTTCTTCCTTGCCGCCACCTCGCCCGAGCCAGCCCACGGGACCGAGGTGCTGCGCCTGATCGCCGACAGCTTCGAGCCCGTGGCCGCCGCCCATCCGGCGGCGGCGCCACCAGGGGCAGCCGTCCCGTTGCCCGCCGGGCGTGACGAGGAGCTGCTCGAGCGTGTGCGCGCCGTGGTGCGCTCCGTCCTCGAGCGCGGCTAGACCGCCGCCACGGCGGGCGTGCCCGGCTCGGCTCGCCTGGGGTTCGGATACAGTACGGTCCCGTAGCCATGGAACGGTCTCTGGAAAGTACTCTCCACCTGCCGGAGACCAAGGCGCTCGCCCTGCAGGCCGACCTCGGCAACGCCAAAGTTCTCTGGCGGCTGGTGATCGCTTGCGCCCTGGTGTCCCTCGGTGCCGGCCTGATCTTCTTCGCCCTCGGCCAGTCGCTCCCGATGGCGGTGGCCCTCGCCAACGCTGCCGCTCTCGCCGTCCTCTACCTGCGCAGCGACGCGCCCCTGCTCACCGAGCGGGTGCGCCTCTGCTGCTTCGTGGTCATCCTCGGCGAGCTGGCCCTCTTCACCTTCGGGCCCTGGGGCCTGAGCGCCGAGCCGCGGCTGGCGGTGACCGCCATCGTCTTCCCCCTCCTCACCCTGTTCTTCCACTTCCGGGTCCGCGAGCACCTGGGCCTGCTGGTCGCGATGGGCAGCGTCACCGCCTGGATCTGGACGCGCGAGCTCGCGGGCCTCTGGCTGGCCCCGCGCCAGCTCGGCGGCGTGCTCTGGCCCGCCCTCGCCACCCTCGCCGTGGCCCTGTGCGCCTGGACGCTCGACGAGCGCCGGCGCCGGGCCTTCCTCAGCGAGTGGCGCCGCGAGGTCTCCCTCGACCGCGAGCGGACGCGGATGAAGGAGGAGATCGAGGACGCCCGACAGATCCAACTGTCGATGCTGCCGCGCACCACGCCGCAGCTCTCCTGGCTCGAGGTCAGCGCCATCTCGTTGCCGGCCAGCGAGGTGGGTGGCGACTATTACGACTACTTCCTCCTCCCCGACGAGGCGCTGGCCGTGGTGGTCGGCGACGTCGCCGGCCACGGGGTGGCGAGCGGGCTGCTGCTCGCCGCCCTGCGCAGCTGCCTGTACCTACTGCGCCAGGACCTCGCGACACCGATCGGGGTGCTGCACAAGCTCGACGAGATGGTGCGCCACACCACCGACCGGCGCCTCCTCGCGACGCTCCAGTGCGCGCACTTCGACGCCTCCTCGCGGCAGGTGACGATCGCCAACGCCGGGCACCCGGCGGCCCTGCTCTACCGCGCCGCCGGCCGCGACCTGAGCGAGCTGGCACTGCCGGGCCTGCCCCTCGGCACCCGCCTGCCGGCGCGCTTCGGCGAGGTCTCGGCCCGGCTCGAGCGCGGCGACATCGTCTTTCTCTACAGCGACGGCTTGCTCGAGATGGGCGGCGCCAACGGCGAGCTCTACGGCGAAGGCCGGCTGCAGCGCGCCATCCTCGACGCCGTCTCTCGGCAACGACCGCTGCGCGAGGTCCGCGGTGCCGTGATGGCCGACCTGGCCAACTTCAAGGGCGATTCCCGGCGCGGCGACGACGTGACGTTGGTCGTCGTGCGCGTCAAGTAGTCAGCCCTCGAGACCAGCCATCGAAAGAAGGTAGGCGGGGGCCGGCGGAGAGGCTCCGCCGGCGCGTTGGGAAGGGTCCTGGCAGGGGTTCGTCTGGCCTAGCGGAAGGAGAGCCGCGCGCCCAGGCGGAAGATGCGGGGACTGACGATCTCGCGCACGAAGTCACCGCTCGTGCTGCCGACGCTCGACTGCGCACCGGTCGCCAGGTTGATGCGGGTGGCGGCGATGCTGCTCTCGCGCTGGATCACCAGCGATTCGTTCGTGACGTTGAAGGCATCGAGCGAGAGGGTGAGCCCGACCTCGCCGACCTTCAGCTCCTTTTCGACACGGAGGTTCAGCTGATGGACATCGGGGACCCGGACGTCCTCGACGTCTCCGACCACCAGCACGTTACGGATCCCGATGTCGTCGCCGGGGTTGAAGGCGACGTTGTAGGGCACCGGGTAGCCCTGCCGGCCATTGAGGTTGGCGGCCAGGTTGAGGCCCCACGGACGATCCGGGGCTAGCTGATAGAGCGCCGAGAGGCTGTAGGACCACAGGCTGTTGATGAACACATCTCCCTTCGGGCCGGAGGTGGTGGCGCCGCCGACCAGCACGGCACCGCCGTCGCGATTGCCGCCCGGCAGCAGATCGTTGGGGTCCTCGTTCTCGCTCGCCGGTACCCGCCAGTTCCACCGGTTCCAGGTCACGTGCCCGCGGGCCATCCAGCGGTTGGTGAGCTGCTTGTGGAGGCTGAGCGACAGGCCCACGTAGTCCTGCTCGCGATCGCCGTTGGTCAGGAAGACGCCGCCATTGGTCGTCAGGCCCGGCTTGAGCGAGTACACCGGAACGTCGAAGGCCGTGCCGTCGGGGAGCGTGCCGACCAGGCGGTCGGTGAGCTGGTAGTCGTCGGCGCGGTGGGGCCGGCCGAGCGAGCTGGGCGGGCCTTCGGTCGAGACGATCAGCCGCTCGTTCTCGAGCAGGCCCTCGTAGCGGCGCAGCGTGCCGGCGAGCGCCAGGGTCAGCGTCGGCGTGACGGCATGCTCAGCGCTCGCCACCAGCTCCCGCGTCAGCGGCGCTTCGAGCCGCGGGTCGGTGATGTTGACCGTCTTGAAGCCGGGGTCGGCCGGATCGACGCCCGCGAAGGCGAAGAAGCCACCCACTTCGTCGTCGGTGAGCTGCAGGTCGCCGTTGTCGTACCAGTAGAAGTAGCCCACCTGGGCGGCCGTTGGGTTGTCGTTGGCGACCGTGACCGTGCCGAGCTGGTCGGCGAACTGCGAGTAGCTCAGCCGCAGCAAGGTCTGCCGCTCGCCGCCCAGGGCGTAGGTCAGGCCGAGCCGCGGGTTGATGTCCTCCCAGCGGAAGGCCGTGTCGGCCCCGGCGAAGTGCCCGCCCGCCAACACGCCGCCGGCATCGATGGGTGCCGGGCGGATGGTCGCCGCCTCGTTGCGGCCCGTTTGGCGGTCATAGCGCAGGCCGAGGTTGGCGGTCAGCCGCCCCACAGTCACCGTGTCCTGCAGGAAGGCGCTCCAATAGTCGAGCGTCTCGGCGGCGTTGCCTTCGGTGAACGAGAGACCGATGTAGGTGTCCGGGGCGAGCGGGAAGTCCGCCCGGCCGACGATCTGCTGGCCCGGCCAGACCGACGACGATTGGCTTTCCACCTGCCGCCAGCCGGCCCCGAAGCGCAGCTCATGGTTGAGCTTGCCGCCGGCCACGAAGTAGCTGGCCTCGGTCCGCGCCTGCTTTTGCGGCCGATCGGTCGTGATCTGAATGAAGCTGTTGCGCCAGATGCGGTCCCGGCCGCGCACAACGTTCGGGAAGCTCGGATCGCCAACACCGCCGGCCTGTGGCACCAGCTGGAAGCCCGAGTCGACGTAGGACAGCATGCCGGTGAAGAAGAGCTGGCTCGCCACCATCTGGCTGTCTTCGAGCTTGAAGATCGAGGTGGGGCCGGACTGGTCCCAGGTCGTGGGCGCCGGCCGCTGCGGCCCGGCATCGCGGCCGCGCTTGATCTTGTCGCCGAAGTGGTAGAAGCCCACCAGAGAGTTGCCGTCGGTCGGCTGGGCGTTGAGCTTGCCAGCCCAGGATTCGAGCTTGGTCGAGTCCGGCACGTCACCGATCGCCAGCAGGCCAATGTCCTGCACGCCGTAGGAGCCCCAGGCCCAGACCTTGTGGGGCACTATGGGGCCGCCACCCTCGACGCCGTAGTCCTCGACGGCGACGATGCGGTTGCCCTGCGCGAAGGCCGCCTGGGCGTTGCCGCCGTTCCATGGTCCCGCAGCCCCGAGCTCCCCGGAAGCGAGCCCGAGGCTCGACTGCAGCCCGTCGTCGGCACGCAGGTAGCGGCCCGAGAAGCGCCACTGATCGGTGCCGCGCCGGGTCACCATGTTGATCGTCACGCCGGCCGTGGCGAGCGCCACGTCCGAGCCGCCGGTGGCGATCTGCATCTCGTCGAAGGCCTCGAAGTTGTAGTAGGAGGGCGAGCCGCCGGTCGCCGACATGTCGGTGATCACCACGCCGTCGAGGGCCCACACCGAGTTGCCGACATCCGTTCCGGGGCTGATGAAGGTCGCCTGCTGGCCGCTCTCCGAGCCACCGACGTTGATGCGATCGGAGAGCACCGCCGGCGCCGCTTGAAGCACTGCCCACGGATCGCGCGCCGACGGCATCTTCTCGAGCTCGATCTTGGAAAACGCCGTACCGATGAAGATCTTCCTTTCGTCGAGGGGCGGGCTGCCGTTGACCTCCACGACGTCTTCGATCCGGGCGACGTCGTCGGTGCTGCTCGGCGCCACCAAGCGAACCTCGATGCTCGAGGTGCGGCCGACGGTGACGCGCACCGAGCGATAGACCGCGGTCACGAAACCATCGAGCTCGACTTTCACGTCATACGCACCCGGCGACACTTTGAGCACGCGAAACTCACCCTGCGCGTCGGTGACCTGCACCTGCGGCGCACCCGGCCCACTGACCGTGACGGTCGCGCCGGGGAGCGGCGTATCGCCGGGACCAAGCACCGTACCGAACAGGTCACCGGCGTCGTTTTGCGCTACCGCCGCCGGTGCCAGCAGCGCGAGCAGCAAACCAACGATCCATCTCGACCAACCGTTGTCTTTTCTCATTGCTGATCTCCTGGGTTGCGCAGCATCGTGATCGAAGCGCGCCGAGCGAGCGCGCCGGATCCCGAGATGTCGCGACCGAAAGCAACCTCGGATTGCAAAGAATTTCTGTCGCAGTCATCTGACAACGAGTCTCGCCGCAGTCCAGCACCTCCTTCTCGGCATTGCTGCTCGATGCCGCGGCAATCTCTATCGCAACCCGAATGCCAACCTCGAAGGAGGCCGTAAATATCAACAAACAAATGACTTGCCTGGCAACCAGATGTTTGCGCCAATGAATTGTTCAGATTTTCGGATGACCCATCCAAATCTGTAACTATCTCTTCGCAGATGATCCGTCGAGCAGAAAGCAAAAAAGCCCGGCCGCGAGCTCTCCGCGGCCGGGCTGGTGGCGAGCCCGCAGGAGGCTCGCCGTGAGCGATCAATTTTCTGCGGTCCCTACGGCGCCACGACGCTGAACAGTGCCGAGCTGGTGACGGCATCCTCGCCGAGGCTGGCGCGCACTTCGAGCCGATAGTCCCCGGGCGGCAGCTGATCGGTCTCGAGGCGCCCGATCAGCCGCACCACGTGGTCGGCCGCCGCCTCGCGCGCGAGGAGCTGCACGCTGCCGGCCGCGACGGCGCGCCCGGCCGCAGTGAGCACCCGGGCACCGACGGCGGAGCTCGCCGCGGCCTCCCCTTCGAGCTGGACGCAAATGTGGCCGGCCTCGCCAGGACGAAAGGACGGCTCGACACGGGGAAGGAAGTCGCGACCGCCGAGGACGAAGGGATAGCGGACGAGGCTCGCCGTCGCCGCCGTCTCGCGCAGCTGGACCCCTGCCGGTGCCGCTTCGACGAACAACGGCGGCAGCAGGCTCAGCACCGGCGGCATCGCCGGCACCTCGAGCTGGACGGTGCTCAGATGCTCGCCGAGCGTCGAGCGATTGACCAGCCGGGTGCGCAGCCGGTAGTGGCCCGGCGGCAAGGCGAGGTCTCCAAAGTAGCGAAGCCCGCCCTCCTCGAGGGCCGCCCCCTGGCGTGCGAGGTCGAGGCCGATGCGCTGGGTGACGAGATCGGCGGGGCGGCCCTCGGCGTCGACGGCGGCCACCTGCAGCTCGAGGTCGGCCAACGTCTCGCCGGCGGCGAGGAGCGCCTGCTGCGGCGGCACTTCGACCACGAAGGCGATCGGCGTCGCGGCCGCGGACGGCGCCGCCCAGGCCTGCGGCAAGGGCATGGCCAACAGGCGCGCGGTGACGTCCCCTCGCTCGCGGTTGCCCAGCAGGCTCGCGGCGGCGTTGAGCTGGAGCTCGAGGTCGCTGCGCTGGCGCGCCGGGGAAGGGGCGTAGTAGCCCCGCCGGTGGAGGATGCGGCTGCCCGCCAACGGCTCGCGCAAGCGCACGTCGAGGTCGTGGTAGCGGCCGTCGCTCGGCAGCTCGGAGGTGGCAAAGCTCAGCAGGTAGGTGACGCTGGTGTGGTTGAGGACCACGCGAGTGGCATCAGCCGGGCGGTTGTAGTTTTCGAACACCTCACCCCCCGTGCCGTTTGCCAGATAGAGCAGCGCGTTGGCCGCGAAGGCCGAGCCCGCAAAATCGGCCCCCCCTGGTCCGGCGGGACTGTCGGCCCCGATGTCGCCGCGCAGAGCGGGCCGGATCCCCGCCAGGTCGATCGCCTGGATAGTCCAGCCAGTCGCCCGGAAGCGGGCGAAGAGGCGCTCCGCGGCACGTGCCATGCCATGGAGACGCAGAGCGCCACCGGGAAAGCCCGTGGAGTAGTAGAGGAGGTGCTTGGGGCCCTTGAGGTCGCGCAGCAGGGTGACCAGGGTACCGAGGCTGTCGCTCATCGTCCGCGCCTGGCGCAGGCTCACCGCCTCTGCCGCCGCGTTGATGCTGTCCGCAAGCAGGTCGCTGGCGTCCTGGGCCGCCACCTGGGCGAGCACGGCGTCCCCACCGCTCTCGCCGGCGGTCTGGCCGCCGCTCTCGCTGAACGAGATCAGGCTGAGATCAGAGGCGGTCGCCGCCGCGGTCAGCGGCGAGGCGAGGCCGAACGAGGCGCTGCTCAGGGCGAGCGCCGCTGTGGGGCCGAGATCGGCAACCAGGCCCTGCAGGCGGTCTCGGCGCAGCGGCGGCCTGGGTGCTGAAGCCTTGCCCGCTTCGGTCGCGAGGCGCTGGCGCGCCTGCTTGAGCTCGGCGGTGACGAAGCGCCGGTCCTGCAGGCGGACGATGAGGTCGAGCGCCGCGGTGAGCTCGGCGCGATCCTCGGTGAATCCGGTGAGCAGCCGCGGGCCGGTGATCGCCGAGTAGAGGGCGACGGCGGCGCGGTCCCGCGGGTGCAGGCCGCTTTCGACCACCTCGCGAGCTCCCTGCGCACCGCGCTTGAGCATCTGTGCCGTACTCAGATCGAAGTCGAACAGCATCAGCAGGTTGCGCCCCGGCTCGTTGCTCGCTGCCGGGTCCGCGGGAGCGCTGGCGAGATCGACCACCTCGAAGGAGGTGATCTCGCGTTTCTCGCGCCCGTCGTAGAGCTCGAAGTCGTCCCGCGTCAGACCGCGGACGGGCTCGCCGTTGCGCAGCACCTGGACGGGGACCTCCACCACCAGCACCGATAGCTCCTCGCCGTATCCCTGGCTGGGAGCTGGGTCCGCCCCCTGTGCCCGCACGGCTTGCCCGGCCATCAGCAACGCGACAGCCAACAGGCTCGTGACCCCTCCGCTGGCGGCAGCCTCGTTCCGTCTCGCTCGCATGGTTTACCTCCAGGCTTCTGGGTGACGCGGCAGCCACCCGACGGCCAACTTGTATTTTCGAGAGCGAAGAAGGGCAAGAAGGGTGCCAGGCTCGCGCGGCGGGAAGACAGCCTTCAGCGTCCTCGAATCGGGACGCTCCCCCTCTGCCCCGACCTCAGGGCAAGGGAGCGAGCGGGGACCGCCGCCAGAGACCCTCGCGCTCGGGACCCGGCCGCGGTCGCCCCTCCGGCTCGGCCTGGTTCCACGCCGCAGCGAACGCCGCACGGGCCAGGGCGACCGCGGCGGCCGCATCACCCGCGGCCGAGAACAACGCCTCGATCTCAGCGCTGGTCAGGAAGTAGAGGTCCTCCGTCTCCGCCAAGAGCCCGTGGTGGACCGCACAGGCAGCGAGGGCCTCGAGGTGCGGCTGCCAGCGGTCGAGGCAGGCGCGGTAGAGATGACGAAAGCGGCCGCGCAGGGGATCTGCCGGGGGCACTGGCTCGCCAGCGAGCTCTGCGAGCACCTCCTGCGCTTGCTCCGGCTGCCGGGCCCACGAGGCAAAGAGAGGGTCGGGAGGGCCGAAGAGCTCCAGGGCGACCCTGCGGTCTTGCCGCAGGCGCCAGGCTTCCCGGCTCAGGCAAGGGGGAAGCTTCTTGCCACGGGCGCGGGCGTCACGCCGCTTGAGGGCGGCCAGCAGCTCGGCCAGCATCGCCTCGCCGAAGGTGCCCTCCCGGCGCTCGACCTCGTGGCGGAAGTCCTGCCAGAGAGGCCGCGGCTCGCCGTGGACGGCCTCGAAGCTCGGCACTCCGGCGAGGATCCGCGACGACGGGAAGACGGTCAGCCGCAGGCGGTGGAAAGAGGCAGCGGCGGCCAACCGCCGGGCCTCCGGCGGTAGGCTGCCGGCGCCACCGGGCTCGAGCAGGGCGGCCACCACCTCGCCCCCACCGGCGGCAGGGGCCAGCAGCTCGGTGAGGGCGGTACCGTCCAAGGCGAGACGGCCATCGAGCACCGCCACCGGCGACGGCTCCGGGAGCGGCAGGCCGAGCTGGTAGAAGGCGTAGCGCAGGCCGAGGCGCACCGCCTCGCTGAGCAGCGAGGTCCCGAGCGGAGAGATCGGGGCCTGAGGGCCCGGCAGCAGCAGGGCACGTGAGGTCCGGGCTGCGTGCTGCATCAGGTCGGGCGCGGCAGGGCGCTCAGCTGGTTTGCAGGCGAGCCAAGGCGCGGTTCTCGCCAAGCACCAACAGGGAGTGCTCCTCGGCGATGCGATCTCCCGCCGCCGGGTTGAGCGTCAACTCACCGCTGCCGCTCCGGCGCAGGCCCAACACCTGGATGCCGAAGCGGTTGCGCAGGTCGAGGTCAGCCAAGGTCTTGCCGACGAACTCCGGCAGCGGCCGCACTTCCTCGATGCTCCACTGCTCGGAGAGGGGAATGAACTTCAACAGGTTGCGGCTCGACAGGCGGCGCACCAGCCGCTCGGCCGCCTCGCGCTCGGGAGCGATGATCTCGTCGACCTCGAGCTTCTCGAGCAGCCTCGCGTGGTCTTCGGAGCCGGCCTTGGTGATGATGCGCGGCACGCCCATGTCCTTGAGATGGAGGGCCACCAGGGCGGAGACGTCGACCTTCTCGCCCAAGCTCACGACGGCCACGTCGAAATCGGCCAGGCCGAGGGCCTCGAGTCGCTCCATGTCGCGGGCGTCGAGGCGCACGGCCCGCGAGCAGTAGTCGCGGATCCTCTGCACATTGCGCTCGTCGATGTCGATCGCCACTACCTCGTGCCCGGCTTCGTGGAGCAGGCGGGCGACGTGAAAACCGAAGCGGCCGAGGCCGATGACGACGATCTGTGACATGCCGAAAGTCCTGTTCGTTACCCTACCATGACGCCTTCGCGGGCATATTCCCAGTCGTCTCGCACCCGCTCACGGGCCAGCGCCGCCGCCACCGTCACCGGGCCGAGGCGGCCGACCAGCATCAGCAAGGCCACGATGAGCTTGGCGCCGGCAGAGAGCTGCGGCGTGATGCCCGTCGACAGCCCGACCGTACCGATGGCCGACACCGTCTCGAAGAGGTAGGCGAGGAAGTACTGCGCGTCGCGGCCGTGGGCGCCCCCCGCGGAGTGCTCGGCGAGGAGGAGAGCGAAGAGGCCCAGGACGCTCGCCAGCGCTCCCCAGGACGCCACCGTCAACGCACCGTTGATGGTCCCGGCGTCGAGCGAGCGGTAGAAGACGTTGACCTGGCGCGAGCCGCGCAAGCGTGCCCAGGCAGTGAGGAGCAGCACGCCGAGGGTGGTGGTCTTGATGCCTCCGGCGCAAGAGCCCGGAGAGCCACCCACCGCCATCAGCAGCACCATCAGGAAGAGCGTCGCCGGCTGGAGGCGGGCCAGGTCGACGGTGTTGAAGCCGGCCGTCCGCGGCGAAGTGCTCTGGAACAAGCTCACCAGGCACTGCTCGCCGAGGTCGAGGTCGGCCAGCGTGTTGTGCAGCTCGAGGGCCCAGAAGGCGGCCGCCCCGAGGACGAGCAGGGCGACGGTGACGAGGAGCGCCAGGCGGGTGTGGAGCGACAGGCGGCGGCCCGGCCGGCGACGGCGGCCGAAGACGTCGAAGACCACGAAGAAGCCGAGGCCGCCGCAGATCACCAGCAGCATGATCACCGCGTTGACCCACCAGTCGGCGGCGTAGCGCATCAAGCTGTCCGGGTGGAGACCGAAGCCGGCGTTGCAGAACGCCGAGACCGAATGGAAGAGCGCGCTCCAGGCCGCCGGCACGGCACCTTGCTCAGGTGCCCAGCGCAACCACAGCAGCACGGCGCCGGCGAGCTCACAGCCGAAGGTGAACCGAAAGACCAGGCGCAGGAGCGGCCAGACGTGGTCGCCAGCAGCCCCCGAGAGGGTGTGCTCGAAGACCGAGCGAAAGCCCAGCGACACCCGGCCGCCGAGCAGACGGTAGAGGAAGATCCAGAAGGTCATCACTCCCAGGCCACCGAGCTGGATGAGGCCGAGGATGATCGCCTGCCCAAAGAGGGTGAAGCCGCTCGCGGTGTCGCGCACGGCAAGACCGGTGACGCAAGCAGCGCTCGTCGCGGTGAAGACGGCGTCGAGCCAGCCGATGGGCTGCTGGTCCGGCGTCGCGAGCGGTGTCTTCAGCAGCAGGGCACCGATCGCCACCAAGCCGACGAAGCTCAGGACCAGGAGCCGGATCGGCGTAGGGCCGCTTGCCTTGAGGACCATCGCCGTAGTGTATGCCGCCGTCGCGAATGCCGCCGGCGGGCCCGGCATCGTCGTGCAGCATGCCGTCAGGCCCGCCGCGACGCCGGGCCGCTGGGGCCAGCAACGCCGCTCTGCGGCTTGACGGGCTAGCCCGACAATTCGCAGGATCCCCGGCAACTTCCACGGCTTCGCGGTTGCCACCCCCGGCGCGGGGTGAGCGCCCACCGGCAGGCCCCGGCGCCTGCAGAGACAAACGGAGGAGATGACGATGCGCTCGACTCGGCTTGCCGCCTTCCTGCTCACCTGCGTCGCTGCCGTCTCGGCGGCGGGCGCGCAACCGGAGGGGACGCTCGAAGGGCGACTCACCGACGCCGGCGGCAGCGGCCTCGAAGCCGCCACCGTCGAGCTCGTCGGGGCCGGACGGGCGACCCTCACCGACGCCGACGGCACCTACCGGCTCGCGGGCGTCCCGGCGGGCACCTACGACGTCGCGGTCAGCCGGGGTGACCAACGGGAGTCCTTCGCGGGTATCGTGGTCGCGGCCGGGGAGACCACCCGCCTCGACCGCTCCCTGCCGTGGTCCACCAGCTATGCCGAGTCGATCACCGTCTACTCGGCTTCGCGGCGGGCCGAGAAGATCACCGAGGCCCCGGCGGCGGTGACCGTGATCGGCAGCGAGGAGATCGCCCGCGAGGCCGCGCACGGGCAGATCCCGAAGCTCCTCGAGTTCACCCCCGGCGTGGAGGTGACCCAGAGCGGGATCTACGACTACAACCTCAACACCCGCGGCTTCAACAGCTCGCTCAACCGCCGGGTGGCGACGCTGATCGACGGCCGGCGACCCTCCGTGCCCTTCCTCGGTGCCCAGGAGTGGGCCGCCGTCTCCTTCCCCCTGGACGACCTGCGCACTGTCGAGCTGGTCCGCGGCCCCAGCGCAGCCCTCTACGGGGCCAACGCCTCGAGCGGCGTGCTGAACCTCACCACCAAGGCGCCACGCGACTCGCAGGGGGGCGAGGTGCGGCTGACCGGCGGCGAGCTCGCGACCCGCAACGGCGATGCCCGCTGGGCCGGCGGCCTCGGCGGCGACTGGTACCTGAAGCTCGCCGGCGGCGCTCACACCGGGGGCGACTTCGCGAAGTCACGGCGCGGCGGTGCCGAGTACTCCGTTCCCTGCCCCAACCCGCAAGGGTCGGCGACCGACTGCCTGCCGCAGGAGGCGACGGCCCTGGTGCGCGTCAACGACGACGACGTGCGGTTCGGCAGCCTGCGGCTGGACAAGTACTTCGGCGACCGGCTGCTGACCCTCGAGGGTGGCACGGCCGACATCGCGGGACCGCTCTTTCAGACCGGCATCGGTCGCGTGCAGCTGACCGACGTCAGCCGGCCGTGGGCGCGCGCCAACTTCAACACCTTGCACTGGAACCTCCTCGGCTACTACAACGGTCGCGACGCCAACGACCAACGGGCGCTGGCCTCCAACACGCCGCTCTACCTCGACGAAGAGAACTTCCAGCTCGAAGCGCAGACCAACTGGGACCTCTTCGGCGGCCGCGGGCGGATCGTCGCCGGCGCCTCCTACTCCGAGGACCAGATCGACTCGGCGAACCCGCAAGGGCGCCAGACCCTCGTCTTCCGGCCCATCGACGCCGACTTCCAGTCGGTGTACGCCCAGTTCGAGCTCGATCTTGGCAGCTCGGTGAAGATGGTCCTGGCCGGCCGCTGGGACGACTCCTCGCTCTACGACTCGCAGGTCTCGCCGAAGGCGACGCTGGTCTGGGGGGTGACGCCCCACCACAGCCTGCGACTGTCGTACAACGAGGCCTTCCAGGTCGCCAACTACTCCGAGCTCTACCTGCAAGCCAACGTCGCCGCGCCGGTGAACCTCGCGCCGATCGAGGCGATCTGCTCCGCGGGAGGCGTGTCCTGCGGCTTCGGCGCTGGCCCCACCCGGCTCATCGCCGCCGGCAACGAGGACCTCGACGTCGAGACGACGAAAACCTGGGAGCTGGGCTACACCGGCATCCTCGGTAGCCGTGCTTTCGTGACGCTCGACTACTACCGCAGTGAGAACAACGACTTCATCACCGACCTGCTGCCCCAGCTCGGCACCTCGCTCGGGCGCGTCAACCCCAACTTCGGCGCCTACGTACCACCGTCGGCGCTGCCGGCACCGCTGGCGGCGACCCTGCTGGCGACCCTGCGGGGCGCGCTGCCCGCCACTCTCTTCCCCTTCCTGAGCAACAATCTCGACGGCTCACCGATCTTCGTCGTGCGCTCCTACACCAACTTCGGCCGGGTCGACACCCAGGGCGTCGACCTGGCGCTCAACGTCACCGCCAGCAAGGGCTGGCGCTGGAACTTCACCTATTCCTGGTTCGACTTCGACATCAAAGGCCAGGTGGGCACCCTGGAGGCAATCCTCCTGCCCAACTCGCCGGAGCACAAGGCGAGCGCCGGCGTCGCCTACGTGGGGGACCACTTCGACATCGCCCTGAGCGGCCGTTGGGTGGACGAGTTCCGCTGGGTGGTAGGGCCCTTCCAGGGCAACGTGAAGGCTTACACCACGGTGGACCTGGCAGCCAACTACCGGCTCAGCGACCACTGGAGCGTCGGCACGACGATCTCGAACGCCACCAACAACAAGCATTGGGAGGCCTTCGGCGGCGACCTGCTGCGGCGGCGCAGCCTGCTCTTCGTCGGGTACCGCTGGTAGGCGCTGCGGGGCTGGGCTGCCGCCAGGAAGCCCGGCCCACCGCTGCGCTCGCTAGAAGCGGAGGTCGAGGGTGATGCGGGGCACCACGTCGTCGTCCACCGTGGAGCCATCCAGGCGCTTGCTGTAGCTGACGAGCTCCACGTTGGGAATGAAGCTCACGTGCTTGTTGACCGTGTACTCCACCCCTGCGAGGTAGAACCAGAACTTGGCGCCGGGATCGAAGGGCAGGTAGCCGATCTTGGCGCCGTCCGGGTTGGCGTCGAAGCTGCGATCGACCCGTGCCAGCAAGGCGAGCCGGGTGTTGAGCCGCCACGCCCCCCACAGCGACGCCACGTCCAGCGTCAGCTTGCCGGCCGCGAGCTCGCGCTTCTGCTGGACGTACTGCAGGCCGAGCCGTCCGCGGTCGGTCTTGTAGACGGCGAGGCCCTGGAAGGTGGTGCGATCCGTCTGCCCCGGGCGGTCGTCGAAGTCGCCGTAGAGCTCGAACGTCAGGTGACTGGTGGGGTAGAACTGCAGCGCCGCCATCACCTTCTTGCCGTCGTTGGTCTCCGAGCCCACCTCCGAGCCGTTGGCCAGCATCGCGACGTACTTCACCTTGCCGTTCGCCGCGAGATCGCCGCGGACGGAGACCCCCGTATCGCGCGGGCCGCCCAGCCGGTAGAGGTCGATGATCGTCTTCTCCACCGGCCGGTAGCCCCAGAGCGTCTCGGCGAGCTCCCAGGTCGGCGCCGGGGCGAGGCCGATCTGCACCTTGGTGGCGCCTCGCGCCCACTGCACATAGGCGTCTTTGACGTAGGCGTCCAAGCGCTGGCTTACCTTGAAGTCGCCGGGATGATTGGCCTCGAAGCGGACCCGGGTCGACCACTCATCGGTCAGCTGCTGGTCATAGGTGAGGTACAGACGGCGGATCCAGAAGGCGCTCTCACCGTCGAAGGCCGGATCGTGGTCGCTCGCGAAGTAGGCCGCATCGCCGAACATCAAGCCCGAGAACTTTGCCTTCTCCCACCAGGGCTTGCTGGGCTCGGCTCCGGCTGGCGCCTGCGCGCCGGCGGTCTGCACCAGCCCCAACAGCAAGCCGACCCCTACCAAGTACCGCAGTTTTGCAGACATAGCTTCTCCCCCAAGTAACGAAGTAGTGACGCGACGAATCGTACTCGGGGCCGCTGCTGGGCTGCAAGCTCCGGCGGGCGGATCAGGGGCCCCCGGGGCGCCCTCGGTGCTCTGGGGGCAACAACGGCTGGTGTGCTAGCGAACCAGCTCGGGAAGGGGCTCACCCTGGGGCACGAAGCGCAGGGCGACGCCATTGTTGCAGTAGCGCTTGCCGGTCGGCCGTGGCCCGTCGTCGAAGACGTGCCCTTGGTGGCCTCCACAGCGAGCGCAATGGTATTCCGTCCGCGGGATCACCAGCTTGAAGTCCGTCTTGGTTTCCACGCGGCCGGGCATGGCCTGCCAGAAGCTGGGCCAACCCGTGCCGCTCTCGTACTTCGCAGCGGCGTCGAAGAGCGGCAGGTTGCAGGCGGCACACAGGTACTGGCCGGGCCTCTTATCCTTCGCGAGCGGGCTCGAGCCAGGGGGTTCCGTGGCCTCCTCGAAGAGCACCGCATAGGCCTCGCGCGGCAATCTCTCCTTCCACTCCCGCCGCGGCTTGCTGAGCTTCTCGATGGCTTCCACGTCCTGGCCTCCGGGGGTCGCGGCCCGCAGCCGTGGCCCCCAGGCGGCCACCGCGGCGAAGCCAAGGGCTGTGCGCATGAAATGGCGTCGGTTCATGCTCGCCTGATACGGCGCACGCCCCGGATCGGATGCGGCCGTGGCGCGGGCCGCGAGGGAAACATCCGGCGGCGCTGGCCGTATCAGTCTGCGACACGGGACCTCCTCGAAAAGGAGGCTCTTGTAGGATGGCCGCGAGACCAGCTCCGCTGGCGCCGCGGTCGACCGACCGTTTCACCTCTTCGCACAGGAGATTCCAGACCCATGGTTCGCAAGCTCGCCTCGACCCTGCTCCTTTCTACGGTGCTTCTCGCCGGCGTGGCACTCCAAGCCCAGGCGGCCGCACCCAAGACGGCCGACGAAGTGATCGCCCTCAACCTCGAAGCGCGCGGCGGTGCCGCCAAGGTCCACGCCACCAAGAGCGCGCGGATCACCGGCAAGATGATGATGGGCCCCGGCATGGAGGCGCCCTTCACCATCGAGTGGAAGCGGCCCCAGCACTTCCGCATGGAGTTCACGGTCCAGGGCTCGACCGCCGTTCAGGCCTACGACGGCGAGAACGCCTGGATGGTGATGCCGTTCCTCGGCAAGACCACTCCCGAGCCGATGCCCGAGGAGGCCAAGAAGCAGATCGTCGACCAGGCGGACCTGGTTGAAGGCGACCTCGTCGACTATGCCAAGAAGGGCAGCACGGCTGAGCTGATCGGCACCGAGGACTTCGACGGCAGCCCTGCCTACCGGGTGCGCATCACCAAGAAGAGCGGCGACGTGGACGACCACTTCATCGACACCGAAGCCCACCTCGAGGTCGGCGTCAAGA
>WBZL01000739.1_pt1 | contig 36270 bp, 34 predicted proteins | sample 5204291 | NCBI WGS metagenome assembly WBZL01 (sample SAMN12344345, study PRJNA552823) | activated sludge metagenome | biome: Activated sludge suspended growth; feature: Nitrification reactor; material: Wastewater; isolation source: activated sludge from nitrification reactor of wastewater... | reverse complement strand
GCACGGCGCCGACGTGACCTTCGACCTCAGGCAGGGCACGACGGAAATCATCAACAACCAGGCCGAGCCCTGGCGCGTGACGCTGATCGATACGGGTCAGGAAAGCATGACTGGCGGACGCCTCCGCCGCGTGATGCCCTATCTCAGGGCCGAGGAGGCGTTCTGCATGACCTATGGCGACGGCGTGGGCGACATCGACGTGACGCGGCTCGCCGCCTTCCACAAGGCGCATGGGCGCATGGCGACGGTGACCGCGGTGCCGCCGGCCGCGCGTTTCGGCCGGCTCGACATCGCGGCGTCGCAGGTGCGCGAATTCTCGGAAAAGCCTGCAGGCGACGGCGGGCTCATCAACGGCGGCTATTTCGTCCTGTCGCCGAAGGTCGAGAAATACCTGGAGGACGACGCGACCATCTGGGAACGCGCGCCGCTCATGGGGCTTGCCCGCGACGGCGAACTCATGGCCTACGAACACAGGGGCTTCTGGCAGCCGATGGACACGATCCGCGAGCGCCAGGAACTCGAAGCGCATTGGGCGACCGGCACGGCGCCCTGGAAGATCTGGTAGAACGCCGGGCCCACCTACGACGATCAGGAGACCAGTGAGTGATGAGTTACCCCAGATGCCGGCATTGCGGCGCGGAAATGCCGATGACGCTTGTCGACCTCGGCCTCTCGGCCGTGGCGAATTCCTATGTGCCCATGGGCAAGGCAGGCGAGCCGGAGCCGAAATACCCGCTTCACGTGCGGGTCTGCGAATCCTGCTGGCTCGTCCAGGTGGACGAGGACGTGCCGCCGGCCAGTATCTTCAACGAGAGCTATGCCTATTTCTCCTCCTTCTCGGACAGCTGGCTCGCCCATGCCCGCGCCTATGCCGACGCGATGGCCGACAGGCTGCACCTCGGACGCGAAAGCCTCGTGATCGAGATCGCGTCGAACGACGGCTATCTTCTGAAGAACTTCGCGGCCAAGGGCATACCCGTCCTCGGGATAGAGCCCTCGGGCTCGGTCGCGGCCGCGGCAGAGAAGATCGGCGTGCCGACGCTCGTCGAATTCTTCGGCGAAAGGGTCGCGCGGCGGCTTCATGACGAGGGCAGGCGGCCCGATCTCATCTGTTCGGCCAACGTGCTAGCGCATGTGCCGGACATCAACGACTTCGTCGCCGGCGTGGCGGCGCTCCTGACCGGGGACGCCGTCTACACGGTCGAGTTCCCGCACCTCCTCCGGCTCATCGAGGAGGTGCAGTTCGACACGATCTACCACGAACACTATTCCTACCTCTCGCTCCTGGCGGTGGAGCGGATCTTCGCGACCAAGGGCCTGCGCGTCTTCGATGTCGAGGAGCTGCCGACCCACGGCGGTTCCTTGCGTGTCTTCGCCTGCCGGACGGGCGCCTCGCACGGCGACGGCCCCGGCCTTTCCAAGGTGCGCGCGGACGAGAAGACCGCGCGGCTCGACCGGCCGGAGGGCTACGCGGGCTTCTCCGAGAAGGTGGAGGCGGTGCGCGACGGGCTCCTGAGCTTCCTTAACAACGCCAGGGCGCAGGGCAAGCACGTGGCGGCCTACGGCGCGGCGGCGAAGGGCAACACGCTGCTCAACTACTGCGGGATCGGACCGACGCTGATCGACTTCTGCGTGGACCGCAACCCTGCCAAGCAGAACACGCTCCTGCCCGGCAGCCGCATCCCGGTCTTCGACGTGGAGGAGTTGCGGAAGCGGCAGCCCGACTTCGTGCTGATCCTGCCCTGGAACCTCAAGGCAGAGGTGATCCGCCAGCTTGGCGACCTTCGCGCAGGCGGCACCCGCTTTGTGACAGCCGTGCCCTCGATCATGGTCACCGCATGACCGCGCGCCGCGTCCTCCTGACCGGGGCCACCGGTCTCATCGGTCGCCACTGCGTCCGGCCGCTGGAGGAGCGGGGCTTCACCGTTGTCGCGGTCTCGCGCGGGCAGGGGGACGACCTGCTGGCCGATCCCGAAGGGGTCGTGGCGCGGGCGGGGGCGGATCACCTGATCCACCTCGCCTGGGCCGACGGCACGAAGGACCGCTGGTCCTCGCCGGAGAACCTCGCCTGGGTCGGGGCGAGCCTGCGGCTCCTCACCGCCTTCAAGGCGGCGGGCGGGCGGCGGGCGGTCATGGCGGGGTCTTGCGCCGAATACGACTGGACCGGGGCGGGGCATCTGGCAGAGGACGCGCCGCTCCGCCCTGCCACGCTCTACGGCGCCGCCAAGGCCGCGACCGGCATCGCCGCGGTGGCCGGCGCGCCCGCGCTCGGCGTCTCGCTCGCCTGGGCGCGGGTATTCTTCGCCTATGGTCCGGGTGAACCGGAGGGGCGGCTTTTCGGCGATATCCTGAGGGGCCTTGCGGCGGGCCGCGAGGTCGCCTGCACCGACGGGCTCCAGCGGCGCGACTTCCTCCACACGGCGGACATCGGCCGGGCGCTTGTCTCGCTTCTCGTCTCGAATGCCGAAGGGCCGGTGAACGTCGGTTCCGGCCGCGCCGTTCCGGTGCGCGAGATGATCCTTTCGCTTGCCCGCGCGATGGGTGGCGAGGGGCTGATCCGCCTCGGCGCGCGGCCGAGGCCAGCCTCCGACCCGGCTCTGATCGAGGCAGACGTGACGCGGCTTGAGCGCGAAACCGGCTTCCGTTCGGTCCTCGACATGGAAAGCGGCATCCGCGCCGTGCTTGCGGCCGAGGGGATACCGGCATGATCCTCGCGCTGCGCTCCCGCCCCGATCTCTGGCGCTTCGTGAAGTTCCTCTTCGTCGGGGTCCTCAACACCGTCTTCGGCTTTGCCGTCTATGCCGCGCTCCTCAGGGTCGCTGGCCTGCCCTGGCAATGGGCGCTGGCGCTGTCCTACGTGATCGGTGTCCTCTGGAACTTCGGCACGCATGGCCGCATCGTCTTCGGCACGCGCGGGCTTTCCCGTCTGCCGGCCTATGTCGGGGCCTATGTCGCGCTCTTCTTCCTCAATCGCTGGGCGCTCGCCGCGACCATCGCCGCGGGCCTGTCCGACCTCTGGGCGCAGGCGCTTCTGGTGCTGCCGATGGCGATGGTGGCTTTCGTCCTCGTCTCCGTGGTCCTCACCGGACGGCTTCCGTTCCGCGGGGGGCGGGGGTGACGCCGGACGATCAGCCGCGCGGGTCGGTCGCGCGCCAGCCGGCGTCATAGCGGACGATCTCACGCCCCGGGAAGGCGGCCTTCAGCGCCGCCTCGTCCAGATCGCCCCGGTCGATCAGGAAGATCGGCCGGTCCGGCGGGAACCGCGGATCGTTCAGAATAAGTGCCGCGCCCTCGTCGCCGCTCGCCGTCACCAGAACGATCGCATTGCCGAACGCGCCGGACGCGAGCGCCGCGCGGTAGGTCGCATGGATATTGCCGTATTCGTGGTACTTCACCACACCCCGCCAGGGCGTGAAGATCAGAAGCCCGAAGAGGCAGGACAGCGCGAGGATCGAGTCGATGCCGATGTTGCTGTCGCCCTCCGCGCCCGGAAACCGCGCCCGCATCGCGTCATAGCCGCGCGCGGAGAGGTAGAGCAGCGGGAAGGCCGCGAGGAACCAGTCGCGCGGCCCGACATAATAGCTGTCGGCGAACCAGTAGAACGCGGTCACCCCGATGATGGTCGCCGCGACCGCCACCATCACCCAGTCGAAGGTCCGCTTCGCGCCCTGCCAAAGGAAGAAAGCGTAGAGCAGCGCGAGCGAGCCGATCGACCAGCCGAGAAGCTCGAACTGCAGGCTCGCGGTCATGTTGACGGTGTTCACCGCGGCCTCTGCCGGCCCGTGCCCCGGCCAGAGGTCGAGTCCGCCCTGGCCGCCCGGCTGCCCGATTTCCGGCCCGAAGCCGAAGGCGTTCGCGCCCGGACCCCAGTGGCGGTCGAGATAGTCGGTCAGCGCGCGCCGCAGCGCGTTCCCGGTCAGGGCGAGGTTGTGGAAGAGGAGGAGCGCGCCCGCCACGACCGAGCCCGCCGCGAAGACCGCCGCCCGCGTCAGCGTGCCGCGCGGACCCGCGAAGACCCAGAAGGCCGTCAGCGCGCCCATCACCAGACCGTCGAGGGGGCGGGTCAGGAAGATCCAGCCCACCGCCAGACCGGCGAGGAAGAGCTGCCGGCCGGCGCGGTCGCTTCCCTCGGCGCGCTGCACCATCCACCAGGCGAAGAGCAGAAGCGCCAGCGTCAGCGTGTGCGGCATGAGCGAGGCCGCCGCGGCGAGAAGCCAGGGCGACGAGGCCATCATCAGGGCAACGAGGTCCGCCTGGTCGCGGCCGAGCCGCCGGATCGCTATCGCATAGGCGAGAAGCACCGAGAGCCCGGCGAGGATCGGGTTGAGGAGCCACGGCACCCCGAGCGCGGCAAAGGGGGCCAGCACGAGCGGCCAGCCGGGTTGTGTCACGGCGAACCAGCGCCCGTCGCGGAAATCCTGAAGGTCGTAGGCGAGCCCCGGCAGGGCCGCCTCCGGGGGCGCAGGCACCGACAGCGCCCCGGCGGCGAAGGTCCGCGCCTGGAAGAGATAGGCGACCTCCTCATCGACATGCGGAAGGTGCTGGAAGGCAACGGCGCCAAGGGCGAGGCTCACGACGACGGTGAAGACTGCGGGGGCGACGGGTGAAAGCCGGTAGTGCCCGCTCACCGGGCTCGGGACCATCGCCATTGCAATCAGCACGACAAGGTGCAGGGCCGCCAGCGCGCCGCCGGCAAGGATGTGTGCGACGTAGGCCGCCCCCGCGCCCCGGCCGACGTAATTCAGGATCGGCGAGGCGAAGAGCGTCGTCAGCACGACGAAGATCGCGATGCGGCCCCAGCCGAGCCGCCGCGTGGCCGCCGCCAGGAGACGCCCGGTCCCGAGCCGGACAAGCACCGTGAGCGCCGCCGCGACCTCCGCCATGATCACGCAGACCGCGATCCAGTCGCGCGCGTCCTGCGGGCGCAGCCGGAGCGTCGGGAACAGCGGGGTCTCGGTCAGGTAGAGCTGCGCCGCCCCGCCGCCGAGGAAGAGCGCGGCCAGAAGCGCGAAGGTGCCGGCACCGCGCCGGAGCGACTGTCCCGCCACGAAGAGCGCGAGGCCGACGACCCCCAGCGCCCAGCGGTCGACCTGGGCGACCGCGCCGGGCAGGACCGGGACCGCGACGAGAACAACGCATCCCGCCGCGGCAAGCGCGAGCCCCGGAAGGCCGGCGGGTCGGGTCGGGGAAGGGGTCATGCCTTGTGGGCGGACAGGGGCGTCACGCGGCCCGATGCGCGCCCTTGCGCGGGGATGTTGATAAGTTCCTTCTCGATCACCGTCGGTCCTCCGCGCACCTGGTTGTGGATGGCGGTGATGTATTCGCCGAGCATCCCGATGAAGAGAAGCTGCACGCCCGAGAGGAAGAACAGCGCGACGATGATCGTGGTCGTCCCCCTGGGCGCGTCGCCGATGCCGAGGAACCAGGCGAAGACGGAGAAGACCGAGAAGAGGATGGAGAAGATCGCGATGCCGAAGCCCACGAAGGTGCAGAACCGCATCGGCGCCTTGGTGAAGGCGAAGATCGCGTTCAGCGCCTGGTCGATCAGCATCATCAGGTTGTGCTTCGATACCCCGCGCTTCCGCGCCTTCCAGGTATAGGGGATGATGACCTTCTTGAACCCGACCGAGGCGATGATGCCGCGGATGTAGGGGTAGTGGTCGTTATGGCTCAGCACCGCGTCCAGCACCTTGCGGTCGATGAGCTGGAACTCGCCCACGTCGGGCGAAAGCTCGAAATCCGAAAGCCAGTTGACGATCCGGTAGAAGGCCTTGCGCGCCGAGCGCAGGACAAAGCCCTCCTCGCGCGTGGACCGTGCGCCCGCCACCACGTCGTAGCCCGATTCCCAGAGTTTCACGAACTCCGGAATATGCTCCGGCGGGTCCTGAAGGTCGACGGGCAGCATGCAGAGCGTCGCGTCGCCGGTGGAGTGCCTGAGCCCGTTGAAGGTGGAACGGTAGACGCCGAAGTTGCGTGCGTTGACGACGACCTTGACGCTCGGGTCCTTCGCGGCGATTCCGCGCAGGATTTCCACCGTGCGGTCTTGCGAGGCGTTGTCGACGAAGATGTGCTCGCGCGCGTAGCCGGGAAGATCGCGTTCGAAGATTGCCTTTACCGTCTCGTAGCAGGTCTCGACGTTGTCTTCCTCGTTGAAGCAGGGCGAGACGACGGTGATCTTCTTCATGGTGCTCAAATCCAGTCCAGGCACAATCGCACAATGGGTGACGCGACGCCATCGCGCCGACGACTCGCCTTCGTGGCAGCTTAACGCAAGTCGAGGAGGCGCATAGCGAATTTCCGGGCGCTTGCGCGACAGTGCCCTGCGTTTCATGGGAAATCCGTCGAAAACCCGCGGATTGTGGCAGGGGTGCGGACACGCTGCGCGTTGGGCTCCGGCGGGGTCACGACACATGGCAGCACACCGCTCCTTCGCAAAAAGGCAAGAAGTTTTCGGAAAAGGTCAATCAGGAGCCCCGGCTGGATGTATAGTCACGGACAAAAGGGAGGATGCCGATGCCGCTTGCCATGAACCGCGAGGTCTTCATCACCTGTGCCGTGACCGGCTCGGGCGCGACGCAGGATCGCAGCCCGCATGTCCCCCGCTCGCCGGCCCAGATCGCCGAAAGCGCCATCGCGGCGGCGAAGGCCGGGGCCGCGATCGTCCACTGCCATGTCCGCGACCCCGAGACGGGCAAGCCCTCTCGCGACCCGAAGTATTACCGCGAAGTCACGGAGCGAATTCGCGATTCCGCCACCGACGTGGTCCTGAACCTGACCGCAGGCATGGGCGGCGACATCATCTTCGGTCCGACAGAACGACCGCTGCCGCCTGTCGCCGGTACCGACATGATCGGCGCCTCCGAACGCATGGTCCATGTCGCCGAATGCCTGCCCGAGATCTGCACGCTCGACTGCGGCACGATGAACTTCGCCGAGGCCGACTACGTGATGACCAACACGCCCGGGATGCTGCGTGCCATGGGGTCGATGATGACCGCGCTCGGCGTGAAGCCCGAGATCGAGGCCTTCGACACCGGGCATCTCTGGTTCGCCAAGGAACTGGTGAAGGAAGGCGTGCTTACCGGCCCCGCCCTCGTCCAGCTCTGCATGGGCGTGCCCTGGGGTGCACCGGACGACCTCAACACCTTCATGGCGATGGTCAACAACGTGCCCGACGACTGGACCTTCTCGGCCTTCGCGCTCGGGCGCAACCAGATGGCCTATGTCGCGGCCGCCGTGCTGGCCGGCGGCAACGTGCGGGTCGGGCTCGAGGACAATCTCTGGCTCGGCAAGGGACAGCTTGCGACGAACGCCCAGCTGGTCGAACGCGCGGTGACGATCATCGAGACCATGGGCGCGCGGGTGATCGGGCCCGAGGAGGTGCGGGCGAAGCTCGGGCTGACCAAGCGGGCGCCGATGGCGCGGTGAGCGTCGGGACACGTGTCGGAACAGAAAGCCGACCGAGGAACGACACGAAACCGACGTACGCGGGATGGAAGGGAGAATGCGCATGGCGCGCAAGGCGGCGATCATCGGGGGCGGGGTCATCGGCGGCGGCTGGGCCGCGCGGTTCCTCCTGAACGGCTGGGACGTTTCGGTCTTCGACCCCGACCCGGAGGCCGAGCGCAAGATCGGCGAGGTTCTGGCCAACGCGCGCGCGGCGCTGCCCGCGCTTTCCGACGTGCCGATGCCGCCCGAGGGGCGTCTGAGCTTCGCCCCCAGCATCACAGATGCAGTCGAAGGCACGGATTACATTCAGGAATCCGTCTCAGAGCGCCTCGACCTCAAGCACCGCGTCTTCGCACAGATCCAGCAGGCGAGCCACGGCACACCCATCGGCTCCTCCACGTCCGGCTTCAAGCCCTCGGAGTTGCAGGAGGGCGCCGCCGACCCGTCGACGATCTTCGTCGCCCATCCCTTCAACCCGGTCTACCTCCTGCCTCTCGCCGAGATCGTGCCGAGTGCGAAGTCAGACACGCAGATCATTGAAGCCGCAAAGGAAATCCTGCGCGAAATCGGTATGTTCCCGTTGCATGTAAGGAAGGAAATCGACGCCCACATCGCCGACCGCTTCCTCGAGGCCGTCTGGCGCGAGGCGCTCTGGCTCGTGAAGGACGGCGTCGCCACGACCGAGGAGATCGACGAGGCGATCCGCATGGGGTTCGGCTTGCGCTGGGGCCAGATGGGCCTCTTCGAGACCTACCGGGTGGCGGGCGGAGAGGCCGGCATGAAGCATTTCATGGCCCAGTTCGGCCCGGCGCTGAAATGGCCCTGGACCAAGCTCATGGACGTCCCCGAGTTCAACGACGAACTCGTCGATCTGATCGCCGGCCAGTCCGACGCCCAGTCGGGGGCCTACACGATCCGGGAACTCGAACGCATCCGCGACCGGAACCTGATCGGCTTCCTGCGCGCCCTGAAGGAGCGCGACTGGGGCGCTGGCAGGGTGCTCCTCGATCATGACAGGCGCCGCCGTGCCGCCTTCCACGACGCGGGCAAGGCCGGCGAGGGTGCGCCCCTGGTGACGGCACGGATGCAGGTCCTGCCGGGCTGGATCGACTACAACGGCCATATGACGGAGAGCCGATATCTTTACGCCGCATCAGAGACCTCCGATGCGTTCCTCAGGTTGATCGGTGCCGACATGGACTATGTCGCGGGGGGCCACAGCTACTACACCGCCGAGACCCACATCATGCACCTCGGCGAGGCGAAACTGGGCGACCGGCTAACCGGCACTTTCCAGGTGCTCTCCTCGGACGACAAGCGCATCCACGGCTTCATCCGCATCCTGCGCGGGGAGGAAGTGGTGGCGACGCTCGAGCAGATGCTCCTGCACGTGGACATGAAGGCAGGCCGGACCTGCCCTGCGGCGCCAGACGTGCTGGCCCGGCTCGCCCTGATCGCCGAGGCTCACAAGGCCCTGCCGCGTCCCGAGGCCGCGGGACGGCACGTCGGGCAGCGCAAGACATGAGCCAGCGGGTCGTCATCACGGCGGGCGCGGCGGGCATCGGTCAGGTGATGGCCCGCACCTTTGCCGCCGCCGGCGCGGAAGTCTGGGTCACCGATGTGGACGAGGCTGCGCTCGCATCAGTTTCCCCCGGTATCCGTGCCTCGAATGTTGACGTCGCGGACGAACGGCAGATGGCGGCGTTCTTCAATGAAGTTAAGGAGATATGGGGCGAAATTGATGTCCTCTGCGCCAATGCCGGAATCAAGGGGCCGACCGCTGCCATCGACGAAATGCCGATGGTCGAATGGCGCGACTGCCTTGCCGTAAATCTCGACGGCGCCATGCTGGCCGCGAAGCATGCCGCGCCCTTCATGAAGGCGCAGCGCTCGGGCGTGATCCTCTTCACCTCCTCGACGGCGGGTCTCTACGGCTTTCCCTACCGCGCCCCCTATGCCGCGGCGAAGTGGGCGGTCATCGGCCTGATGAAGACGGTGGCGATGGAACTCGGCCCCTTCGGCATCCGTGCCAACGCCATCGCCCCGGGCTCCGTGACTGGGTCCCGTATCGACCGCGTGTTCGAGGCGGAAGCGGCCGCGAAGGGCATGACCTACGAGCAGGTCCGCGACGGCTATGCCGCTGGCACCGCGCTCGGCCGCCTGGTCGATCCGGAGGATATCGCCAGCATGGCCGTCTTCCTCGCCTCGGACGCCGCCCGCATGGTCAGCGGCCAGGTGATCACGGTCGACGGCTTCACCATCAATCCCGACCCCAGGGTGTGAGACATGGATTTCGGACTGAGCGACGAACAGCGGATGATCGTCGAGACGACGCGCGCCTTCGTCGAGACCGAGCTTTACCCGCACGAAGCCGAGGTGGAACGCAGCGGCCACCTCCGGATGGACCTGATAGAGGAATTGCAGGCCAAGGCCTTGGCGGCCGGTCTTTATGCTGCCAACATGCCGGAGGAGGTGGGCGGCGCCGGGCTGGATACGCTGACCTGGCTCCTCTACGAGAAGGAACTCGGCAAGGCCAATTACGCGCTCCACTGGACCTGCGTCGCGCGGCCCTCGAACATCCTCCTCGCCGGGACGGAAGAACAGAAGGAACGCTATCTATATCCCTGCATCCGCGGCGAAAAATGGGACTGCCTCGCGATGACGGAACCTGGCGCAGGATCCGACCTGCGCGGCATGAAGGCCACGGCACGGGAGGACGGCGGCGACTTCGTCCTGAACGGCACCAAGCACTTCATCTCGCACGCCGACATCGCCGATTTCGCCATCGTCTTCATGGCGACGGGCGAGGAGGCGACGCCGCGCGGCGCCAAGAAGCGGATCACCGCCTTCTTCGTCGACAAGGGCACCAGGGGGTTCACGGTGCGCGATGGCTATCGCAACGTGAGTCATCGCGGCTACACCAACGCGGTGCTGGAGTTCGACGAGTGCCGCCTGCCGAAATCTCAGATCCTCGGCGAAGTCCACAAGGGCTTCGAGGTCGCCAACACCTGGCTTGGCGCTACCCGGCTGCAGGTCGCCTCCACCTGTCTCGGCCGGGCGGAACGCGCGCTCGCCCATGCCGTCGCCTATGCCGCGGAGCGCGAACAGTTCGGCCAGAAGATCGGGAAATTCCAGGGAATTTCCTTCAAGCTCGCGGACATGGCGATGGAGCTTAAGGCGGCCGAACTGTTGACGCGCGAGGCGGGGTGGAAGTTCGATCAGGGCACGGTGACCGAGGCCGACATGTCGATGGCCAAGCTCAAGGCGACCGAGGTTCTGGCGATGATCGCCGACGAGGCGATCCAGATCCACGGCGGGATGGGATTGATGGACGAGCTTCCGCTGGAGCGGATCTGGCGCGACGCCCGCGTGGAGCGGATCTGGGAGGGCACCTCGGAGATCCAGCGCCACATCATCAGCCGGGAGCTTCTCAGGCCCTACGGCGGCTGACGGGGGCAGCCATGAAACGCGACCTCTCCCGTCTTCTCCGCCCGCGATCCATCGCCGTGATGGGATCGGTCTGGGCCGAAAACGTCATCGCTCAGTGCCGCAAGATGGGGTTTGCCGGGCCGGTCTGGCCGGTGCATCCGACGAAGCCTGCGATCGGCGGGCTGAAGGCCTGGCCGAACCTCGACGATCTGCCGGGGGCGCCGGATGCGACCTTCATCGGCGTCAACCGCCATGCAACGCTCGAGGTCGTGGGTGCGCTTTCCGCGATGGGCGCCGGCGGCGCGATCTGCTTCGCCTCGGGCTGGACCGAGGCCGGCGCACCGGAACTGCAGGACCGGCTCGTCAGGGCGGCGGGCGCGATGCCGGTCCTCGGGCCGAACTGCTACGGCGTCATCAACTATCTCGACGGTGCGCTCCTCTGGCCCGACCAGCACGGCGGGCGGCGGGTGGAGCGGGGGGTGGCGCTCCTCAGCCAGTCCTCCAACATCGTGATCAACCTCACCATGCAGGCGCGCGGGCTGCCGGTGGCCTATGTGGCCTGTCTCGGCAATGCCGCTCAGATCGGGCTGGCCGAACTCGCGGGGGCGCTTCTGGCCGACGAGCGGGTGACGGCGCTCGGCATGTATGTCGAGGGGATCGACGACGCTCCGGCGCTCGCGTCCCTCGCCGAGACGGCGCGGGCGGCGGGCAAGGGGATCGTCTGCGTCAAGTCGGGCAAGACCGAGGCGGCGCGGGATGCCGCGGCCTCGCACACCGCGGCGCTGGCGGGCGGCGGCGCGGCATCGTCGGCCTTTCTTCGGCAAGCCGGCATCGCCGAGGTGAACACGCTGTCGGAACTCCTTGAAACACTAAAGATATTCCACACCCATGGCCCCCGGATCGGCAACCGTCTCTGCTCGCTTTCCTGTTCGGGCGGGGAGGCGGGGCTCGTCTCCGATCTCGCGGCACCCTTCGGGCTTTCGTTCCCGCCGCCGACAGAGGCGCAGCGGCAGCGGCTCGGCGAAATTCTCGGGCCGATCGTGGCGATCGCCAACCCCCTGGACTATCACACCTTCATCTGGGGCGACGGGCCGCGCACGACGGATGTCTTCACGACGATGCTTCAGGGCTATGACGCCGGCATCTTCGTGATCGATCCGCCGCGGCCGGACCGCTGCGACCCGACTTCGTTCCAGCCCGCGCTCGACGCCATCGTCGCGGCCCAGGCGGCGACGGGCCGGCCTGCCTTCCCGGTCGCCTCGCTGCCGGAGAACTTCGACGAGGATCGGGCCATCGGCATGATCGCCGGCGGGGTTGCCCCGCTCATGGGGCTGGAGACGTCGCTCGGCGCGCTGAAGGCGGCGCAGACCGCACCGGGGCAGCCGGGCTGGCGGCCGGTGCCGGCACTCGGGTCGCGCACGACCCGGACGCTCGACGAGGCCGAGGGCAAGGCGCTCCTGAAGGCGGCGGGTGTCGCCGTCCCGCGATCGGTCCGAGCGCCGACGCTCTCCGCACTGAAGACAGGCGCGGCGGACCTTGCCGCGCCCTTCGTCCTGAAGGGGCTCGGCTTTGCCCACAAGACCGAGGCCGGGGCCGTGAGGATCGGTCTGGAATCGCTTGACGGGCAATCCGAAATTCCGGGCGCTGTCGGCTACCTTCTGGAGGAGATGGTGACCGGGACGGTGGCAGAGGTTCTCGTCGGCCTGCGCCGCGACGCGGTCTATGGCGTCACGCTCACGCTCGGGCTCGGCGGCGTGACGGCAGAGGTCCTGTCCGATACGGTTACGCTGGTCTGGCCGGTAACTGAGGCGGAGGTCCTCGGGGCCATGCGGCGCCTCAGGCTCTGGCCGCTACTCGACGGATACCGCGGCCGGCCGAAGGCGGATACCGGCGCGGTCGCGGCGATGGCCCTGGCGCTTGGCCGGCTTCTGGCGGCGCGGCCGGAGCTGGAGGAAATCGAGATCAATCCGGTCCTTGTCCTAGAGGCGGGGGCGATTGCAGTGGATGCATTGATACGGGAGGCGGTAGCATGATGAAGATGCGCGAGACGGGCCCGGTCCGGACGCGGGTCGAGGGCGGCATCCTCGAGGTGACGCTCGACCGGCCGAAGGCCAACGCCATCGACCTCGCCACGAGCCGGATCATGGGGCTCGTCTTCCGCGACTTCCGCGACGACGACGGGCTCCGGGTGGCGATCCTGCGTGCGGAGGGCGAGAAGTTCTTCTGCCCCGGATGGGACCTTAAGGCGGCCGCGGAGGGCGACGCGGTCGATGGCGACTACGGGGTGGGCGGCTTCGGGGGCCTTCAGGAACTGCCGAACCTCAACAAGCCGGTGATCGCCGCGGTCAATGGCATCTGCTGTGGCGGCGGGCTGGAGCTTGCGCTGTCCTGCGACCTGATTCTCGCCTCCGGCAACGCGACCTTCGCGCTTCCCGAAATCCGGTCCGGCACCGTGGCCGATGCCGCCTCGATCAAGCTGCCGAAGCGCATGCCCTATCACGTTGCCATGGACCTCCTGCTCACAGGCCGGTGGTTCGACGCGGAGGAGGCGCTGCGCTGGGGGCTTCTGAAGGAGATCACGGCGCCGGCCGATCTCCTGGCGAAGGCCTGGGACCTCGCACGGATGCTCGAGAGCGGCCCGCCGCTGGTCTACGCGGCGATCAAGGAAGTGGTGCGCGAGGCCGAGAACATGCGGTTCCAGGACGCGCTGAACCGGATCACCAAGCGGCAGATGGCGACAGTGGACCGGCTCTATTCTTCCGAGGACCAGCTGGAGGGGGCGCGCGCCTTCGCGGAAAAACGCGATCCCGTCTGGAAGGGGCGCTGAGGGGGGTTTCCGCCGCCGCCTGGCCTCGCCGCCAGTTCGGCCCGCGGATATCCCGGACCGGGTGAAGCGGGCGGGCATTCATTGTGGCAAGAAATACTCCCGCCGGAGGCTCCCTCACTCTGCGCGTGGGAACCGCTTGGAGGTTTCGAGAACGTTCAGGTCCATGTGGTTGCGCATGTAGCGTTCGGAGGCGTCGCGCAGGGGCTGGTAGTCCCAGGGAAAGTAGCTTCCGTTCCGCAGCGCCTCGTAGACGACCCAGCGCCGGGCCTGGCTTGCGCGGACCTCGGCGTCGAAGCGGTCGAGATCCCAGCGGGCTTCCGACATCGCCTTGAGCGCGGCGAGGGTCGCCGCATGGGCCGGGTCGGCGGCGAGGTTGCTGCGTTCCTGCGGGTCGGCGTCGAGGTCGAAGAGCTGGTCGGGGTCGAGCGCGCAGCGGTTCAGTTTCCAGCGGCCCTCACGGAGCGAGACGAGCGGGGCAGAGGATGCCTCGGCCGCGTATTCCATGAGCACCGGTGCGGTGCGCGCCGCGCCTCCGGCGAGCGGCACGAGACTTTCGCCATCGGTCCAGGGCAGCACCTCTGAGAGCGAGACGCCGGCGAGGTCGCAGAGCGTGGGGGTGACGTCGAGGGTGGAGACCGGGGCGTCGATGCGTCCCGGCGTGAGACCGGGCGCGGCGATCATCAGCGGCACGCGGGACGAGCCCTCGTAGAAGTTCATCTTGTACCAGAGACCGCGCTCGCCCAGCATGTCGCCGTGGTCGGAGACGAAGACGACGACCGCCTCCTGCCGCGTGGCTTCCAGCGTTTCCAGAATCTGCGAAATCTTGTCGTCGATATAGGAAATGTTCGCGAAGTACGCGCGGCGAGCGCGGCGGACATGGTCCTCGGTGATGTCGTAGCTCCGCCAGTCGTTGGCGTCGAAGATGCGCCGCGCATGGGGATCGTGGTCCTCGTAGGGCATCGCCGGCACCTCGGGCAGGAGGTGTTCGCAGTCCTCGTAAAGGTCCCAGAACTTCCGCCGCGCGACGAAGGGATCGTGCGGGTGGGTGAAGCTGACGGTCAGGCACCAGGGCCGGGAGTCGGCGCCCCGTGCGAGGTCGTAGATCTTCTGCACGGCGTTGAACGCGACCTCGTCGTCGTATTCCATCTGGTTGGTGATCTCGGCCACGCCGGCGCCGGTGACCGAGCCCATGTTGTGATACCACCAGTCGATCCGCTCGCCCGGCCTGCGGTAGTCGGGGGTCCAACCGAAGTCGGCGGGGTAGATGTCGGTCGTCAGCCGGCTCTCGAAGCCGTGCAGCTGGTCGGGGCCGACGAAATGCATCTTGCCCGAGAGGCAGGTCTGGTAGCCCGCCCGGCGCAGGTGATGGGCGAAGGTCGGGATGTCGGAGCGGAACTCGGCCGCGTTGTCGTAGACGCCGGTGCGCGAGGGGAGCTGGCCAGTCATGAACGAGGCACGCCCCGGCGCGCAGAGCGGCGAGGCGGTATAGGCGTTGCGGAACCGGACGGAGCGGGCGGCGAGCGCCTTCAGCGCCGGCGCATGGAGCCAGTCGGCCGGCCCGTCGGGAAAAAGCGTCCCGTTCAGCTGATCGACCATGAGGATCAGGATGTTCGGGCGGCTCATCGACATTTCCTTCCGGGTTCGTTTCGGTGCGACACTGGCGGCAGGCAGAGGTCCCGTCTTGCCGCTCCGCGACCTCGGCGTGACGCGAGCGGCATGGCCCCGGCCGGCGCGCGATGCATGATGGCATCGGCCAGGCGGAGGGCGGACATGAACGGCAGGCTTCTTCTCATCATCATCGACGGGGTGCCCCACGGCAACTGGCGGCGTCTTTTCGGCAATCTCGAAGGCTGGGTGGCGAGCGGGGAAGCGCGGGTCTGGAAGATGCGGTCGGTGCTGCCCTCGACCTCTGCCTCCTGCTATGCGTCGATCCACACCGGGCTCAGCCCGCAGGTCCATGGCGTCAGCGGGAACGACACGATCTTCCGGGCGGCCGCGCCCGATGTCTTCTCCGAAGTGGCGAAGGCGGGCAGACGCACCGGGGCGGTCGCACATTCCTTCTGGTCGTCATTCTTCAACCGGCATCCCTTCGATCCCGTCCGGGACATGGAATACGACGAACCGGATCGGGGGCCGATCCATCACGGAAGGTTCCACACGATGACGGGCTATGGCCACGACAACCAGATGACCCCCTGCGATGCCGATCTCTTCGCCACGCTCACGATGCTCTGCGAGCGGCACGGGATCGATTACGGCATGCTCCACAGCTGCACGCTCGACAGCATGGGCCATCGTTTCGGCCATGACGCGATCCAGATGGACAAGGCCTGTTTCCTGCTTGACGCGCAGCTCGCGCCGTTCATCCCGCGGTGGCGCCGGGCGGGTTACGAGGTGATCGTGACGGCCGACCACGGTCAGTCGATGCGCGGCCACCACGGCGGGACGGGGGACGACCAGCGGGACTTCGCGCTCTACTATTTCGGGCCGGGCCGCGGGCCTGCGGAAGACACCGTCCTCGACCAGCTTGCGCTTGCCCCGACGATCCTCGGGCGGCTCGGCGTGCCTGTCCCCGCGACCATGGCGGCGCGACCCTTCCTGACCTGACGGGCAGTCGCGCCCGGTGCCGCTGCGCCGGGGCATGGCCGGCCGGTCTCAGTCGGTGTAGTCGGCGCCCTCGGCGTCGAGCATCGCCCGGATTTCGCTCAGGAAGCGGCCGGCGAGGTCGGGATAGGCCTCCCACTCCTGCGCGGTCTTCTCGGCGATCTCGTCGGAGAGGACCCGCAGCGGCTGTCCGGTCTGGAGGGCGCGGACGTAGGTCTCGGCGGCACGCTCGAAGTAGTAGAGCCGGTTGAAGGTCTCGGCCACGGTCTCGCCGATCACCAGAACACCGTGGTTGCCCATGATCATGGTGCGCACCTTCGGGTTGCGCAGAAGCGCGGCACAGCGGGCGCCTTCCTCCTCGAAGGCCATGCCGCCGTAGCTGGCGTCGACGACATGGCGGCCATGGAACATCGCGCTGTTCTGGTCGACCGCCGGCAGGCGGCTGTCGGCGAGGCAGGCAAGCACGGTGGCATGGATAGAATGGACATGCATGACGCAGCGCGCATGCGGGCAGGCCCGATGGATCGCGCCGTGCAGGCCCCAGGCTGTCGGATCGGGCGCGTCGGGCCGGTCGAGCGTCGCGGGGTCGTTGGCGTCGAGAAGAAGAAGGTCGCTCGCCCGCATCCGGGCGAAATGGCGGCCGAACGGGTTGATGAGGAACCGTGTCCCGTCGTCGTTGACGGCGAGGCTGAAGTGGTTGGCCACGCCTTCGTGCATTCCCTCGCGGGCTGTCCAGCGGAAGGCGGCGGAAAGATCGCGGCGCTCCTCGATATGGGTGATGTTCGCGCGCGTCGCCTCGGTCATCGTGATCGCCTTTCCTCGCTGCCGAGAGGAGTGTCGGCCGGGCAGGGCGTGGGCGTCGCGTCAGCCCGCGTCTTCGGCCGACCTGTCAGCGACCTCTGTGCCGGCCGGCGCGGCGGCGGCCGCAAGGGCCGAGGGATGCAGGACAGGGCGGTACCCGGCGCGAAGGACCGCGACGCTGGGCGCCGGGGTCAGCACCGTCACCCGGCCCGTGGCGGGGCGGGGCCGGGGCGTCCCGTAGCCCTCCGGGCTCCAGGGCAGGAGCCGGCCACCGAGGATGACGGCAGGGCCACTCTCGGCGCGGATGAAGGTGCCGTCCGGCAGATCGCCGATTTCGGCCTCGAAGGTGCGCTGCGTGCGTTTTCGGGGCGCGATGCGGGCAGCATGAAGCGCCCGGTCCATTTCCGGCGCGTCGGGCAGGCCGTCGCCCGTGGCCGCAGCCCAGGACGCGCGGAACGCGGCGTAGTCTTGCCGTCTGCACTCGCCGCACGGCCGGTGCCCGGCGGCGAGCGCCACTGCCTCGTCAAGGAAGAAAAGCTCGGTGTAGCGCCCCGGCGCCATCACCGTCCGGTTGCGGCCCCTGAACGCGGTCACACAGCAGACCCAGTTCCGGTGCCGGAAGGGGGCGACGATCCGTCCCCCGCCGTCGTGCAGGATACCCCGGTTGCCCATGAAAAGCCCCCGCCCCGGGTGGGCGATGATCTCGCCCTCGGGCGTCACGCGGTTCTGGCGCGCCATCAGCGCATCCGGAGCGCACCGTCGAGGCGGATCACCTCGCCGTTGAGATAGCCGCATTCGACGATGAAGGCGGCGAGTGCGGCATATTCGGCCGGATCGCCGAGGCGGCGCGGGAAGGTGACCTCGGCGGCGAGGCTCGCCTGCACCTCCTCCGGCAGGCCTTTCATCATCGGCGTGGCGAAGATGCCGGGCGCGATGGCGCAGACGCGGATGCCGAGGCTCGCGAGGTCGCGCGCGGCCGGCAACGTCAGGCCGACGATCCCGCCCTTGGAGGCCGCATAGGCCGCCTGGCCCTTCTGTCCGTCAAAGGCCGCGATGGAGGCGGTGTTGACGATGACGCCTCGTTCGGGGCCGTCGTTGCGCGCCATCTCGGCGGCCGCGAGACGCATCACGTTGAAGGTGCCGGCGAGGTTGATGTCGAGCGTGCGGCGGAACGAGGCGAGCGCGTGAGGCCCCTCGCGACCGAGGATCCGTTCGCCGGTGGCGATGCCGGCGCAGTTCACCAGCACGTCGATCCGGCCCATGGCGGCGCGGGCCGAGGCGATTCCGGCCGCGACGGAAGCCTCGTCGGTCACGTCCACGGCGGCGAAATGCGCACCGATGTCCTGGGCGACAGCCTCCCCCCCGGTCGCGCGGTCGAAGACCGTGACCCTTGCGCCCCTCTGGCGGAAGGCCTCCGCCGTTGCCGCGCCGAGGCCCGAGGCCCCGCCGGTGACGATCGCTGCGGCCGAGTCGAGACGCATGGCTGTCCTCCAGGCTTGGCCCGGAACGTCTCCGGGCGAGGGGAATGAACTCGCCTTCCTGAGGTATCTTCGGGCGCGATCGCTGTCCAGTCGGCGAAACGAGGCCGGTCCCGGTCACTAGTGCGCAAGGTTTCGCCGATCCGGGGGTGTGGCGCGTGGGCTTCGGATCAACGGTCCGTGAAGGCCCCTTGGAACCCCGCCCGACTTGGCCAACTTCATTCCGTGGGAGGGCAGTGACGGTGGCCGGGAAGGCTGCATCTGCCCCGCATGCCCGAGCAGACAAGGAGATCAAGATGAGACACATCAGCAAGACGGCCCTCGGCTTGGCCTTCGGCGCGGCGTTCGCCGCCCCGGCGCTTGCCGGCGGCTACGCCGAGCCGGTGGTGGAGGCGCCCGTCGCTGCACCCGTCGTCGCGGCCGCGCCGAACGGCGACTGGACCGGCGGCTGGGTCGGTGGCCAGGTCGGCTACGGCGACGCATCGGCCGGGGCAGTCGATGGCAACGGCGCGATCTACGGCCTGCGCGGAGGGTACGACTGGGATTTCGGCCAGTGGGTGCTCGGCGCGGGGCTCGACTGGGACAAGACCGACATCGACCTCGGCACCGCCGGCGACAACCTCGACAGCATCGCCCGGCTCGGTGTTCGTGCCGGCTATGACATGGGGCGGACGCTGCTCTATGTCCGTGGCGGTGCCGCACAGGCGAGCGCGGACATCGGCGGCGTGAGCCGCGACGACACCGGCTGGTTCGCCGGCGTCGGCGCGGAATATGCGCTGAACGACCGCTGGACCGTCGGCGGTGAGGTGCTTACGAACCAGTTCGACAATTTCGACAACACCGGCACGGACATTGACGCCACGACGGCGGCGCTGACCGTGGGCTTCCGGTTCTGATCCGGCGCGGGGGCCTTCGGGCCCCCGCGACCCCTTTCCGCTACCAGCGCCCCGTCCCGCCTCCGCCAGAGGAATGCCCGCCTTCGGGGCGGTCTGCCTCGCGTTCGCCGCCGCCTCGGTTCTTCACCCGGTCGTCGCGATCCTTTCGGGTGCCGCCGTTTCGCCTTGTCGGCAGGGTCGGATCACCTTTGGCGCCACGCCCGCGGCGGCGGAAGGCGACGACGGCAATGCCCGCGGCGATGACCGCGAAGGGCAGCCAGGCGGGCAGGCCGTCGCGCCGCGCAGGCGGGGCCTCGGGCAAAAGACGCGCCGCATGCTGCCGCGCGATCCGCGCCATCACCTCCCGCGAACCGGCCATGATGGAGCGCGCCGCTGCGCCCTGGCGGAGGTCGGGCAGGAAGTGGCGCGCGGCGATGTCTTCGGCCAGAACGTCATATCCCTGATCGTAGCCCGCGCCGAGCGTGATGCGGAGCTCGCGATCCTCGGTGGCCACGAGGACGAGGATGCCGTCGTTGCGCGCCCCGTCGCCAATGCCCCAGGCATTGAAGACGCCGGTCGCGAACGCCGCGAGCGTCGACGAGCCGTCGTAGTCGGATCGCGACCGGAGGGTGAGAACCGCCATTGCGACGCCGGTTTCCGTGCGCAGGGCAGCGAGTTCGGCGCGGAGGCGGCTTTCCTCGTCCTCGGGCAGCACCCCGGCGATGTCGGTGACGTAAGGGTCGCTCCGCAGCGGCCAGGGCTCCGCCGCGGCGGAGCGGGGGACGAGGGCCAGCGCGAGAACCATGAGGCAGCAGACGTGCCAGAGGCTCCGGAGCGGCCGGCGCCGGAGGCAGCCGTCAGCCATCGGCGAACCGTGCAAGGCAGGCATCGACCTCGGCACCCGGCATGCCTTCGGTCAGCGGCAGGAACGTTCCCTCGCCGAACATCGCCCGCGCCGCGTCGCGGATGGCGCGGTGCGTCACGCGGGCCAGCGCCGAGCCGAGCGAGATGCGGGCGACGCCGAGCCGCGCGAACTCCGCCCGCGTCAGCCGGGCGAAGGGGCCGGCCGCGAGCGCGTTCACCGGCTTGCCGGTGGCCTCGGCGATCCTGGCGAGGTCCGCGGGCGCGGGCGGGAAGGGTACATAGGCGCAATCGGCCCCGGCCGAAGCGAAGGCGGTGACGCGGGCCAGCGCCTCCTCGAAGCCGTAGCCGCCGGTCATCACCCCGTCGGCCCGCGCGACGAGCACGAAATCGCGGGGCAGCGAGCGCGCGGCGGCGGCGGCGGCGCGGATGCGGTCCACGGCGAAGGCCCGGTCGTAGGCGCCCGCGCCGGGCAGGTCGGTATCCTCGATCGAGATGCCGGCGAGCCCGGCTTCCGCCGCGAGGCGCACGGTCTCGGCGCAGGTCTCGGGCGCCTTGCTGAAGCCGTTCTCGAAATCGCCCGAAACGGGCAGGGGGGTCGCCGAGACGAGATCGGCGGCATGGGCCAGCGCCTCGTCGCGGCTCACCGTGCCGCCGTCGGGCCGGCCGAGGGTGAAGGCATGGGCCGCCGAGGAGGTGGCGAGCGCCTGCGCACCGAGCGCGGCGAGCATCCGGGCCGAGCCCCGATCCCAGGCATTGGCGAGGATGAAGGGGTCGCCGGGGCGGTGCATGGCACGGAAGGCGGGGCCGGGGTCGTGGCGTGCGATGGCGGGCATGGCGGGCTCCTTTTTTCACGTTATGGCAGCAATTCCGCAGTCAGCCCCGGGATCGTTGCCGAATCTGGCAAGATCGACGCAATTTCCCCTGATTGCCGTCACCTTCACGCGCTAGACAGTCCCGATCGGCGCGTACCGATTCGGATTAGTGGGTGAAGGGAGTATTCCATGTCTGTGGTGGAGGCGGTATCGCGGCGCAGGGCCGTGATGATGGTGCTGGCGCTCGCCGGCTGCGGCGGCTCGTTCCGGACGTTCTACGATGAACCGGCCCCTTCGCAGGGGTGGCGGATCTCGGCTGTGGAGGTGACGGTGCCGCGCACGCTCTCCGTCTCGGAAGAGGAAAGCTTCGTGCCGAAGGCCGACATCGTCTGGCGCGAGGACCCTTCGGGCGACCGCTACAACCAGGTGGCGGCGATCATGAAGACCGCCATCTCGCGCGGGGCGGCGGGGCTCAAGGGCGGCCGTCCGGTGCGGCTCGAGGTGACGATGACGCGATTCCACGCGATGACCTTCACCGCCGAGACGCGGGCGCCGGCGGGTGTGCACGACATCGAGTTCGACATCACCGCGCGGGACGCGCGCACCGGGGAGGTGCTGGCGGGGCCGGAGCATGTCGAGGCCTCCTTCCCCGCGATGACCGGTGCCGCCATGGCGCGCGCCCGGCTCGCCGGCCAGTCGCAGAAGAGCCAGATCACCGACCATGTGGCCCGCACCATCGCAAGCTGGCTCGGTGTCATCCCCGACACGCGCCAGACCTTCTCGAGCGTCGGCGCCTGAGGCAGGGCGGGGCCCGCGTGGCCCCGCCGCCACCCCCCGGAACCCCTTGGCATGGCGCGGTTTCCGCGCTATCAGGACGGGCATGAAGTTCGACGGCATCATCTGCACCATGTGCATTACCGGCTGACAGACGTCAGGCGGGCCGTTCTTCTGTTTTCACGAGCATGAGAGACTGGTAAGCCCGCCGCCGGGACGCGCGCGCGAGGGATTTGGCCATGACGAGGATCAGGCTCTACAACACCAGGACCCGGGCGAAGGAGGACTTCGCGCCGATCGATCCGGCGAACGTGCGGATGTATGTCTGCGGCCCAACGGTCTATGACCGCGCTCACCTGGGCAATGCGCGCCCCGTGATCGTCTTCGACGTGCTCTTCCGGCTTCTGCGCCATGTCTACGGGCCGGACCACGTCACCTATGTCAGGAACTTCACCGACGTCGACGACAAGATCAACGCCGAGGCGCAGCGCCGCAAGGATGCCGGCGACCCGCGGTCGCTGGAAGACCTGATCCGCGAGCGCACCGACGAGACGATCCGCTGGTACCACGAGGACATGGCGGCGCTCGGCAACCTGCCGCCCGCGGCCGAGCCGCGCGCGACCGAGTATATCGGCCAGATGATCGCGATGATCTCGGACCTGATCGCCAGGGGCCATGCCTATGAGAAGGCGGGCCATGTCCTCTTCCGGGTGCGGTCTTACGAGGGCTACGGCAAGCTCTCGGGCCGGTCGGTCGACGACATGATCGCCGGCGCGCGGGTCGAGGTCGCGCCGTTCAAGGAAGACCCGATGGACTTCGTCCTCTGGAAGCCCTCCACCCCCGACCTGCCGGGATGGGAGAGCCCCTGGGGCCGGGGCCGGCCCGGCTGGCACATCGAATGCTCGGCGATGAGCCACGAGTTGCTGGGCGACAGCTTCGACATCCACGGCGGCGGCATCGACCTGCAGTTCCCGCACCACGAGAACGAGATCGCCCAGTCGATGTGCGCCCACCCGGAAAGCGAGTTCGCGCGGGTCTGGATGCACAACGAGATGCTGCAGGTCGAGGGCAGGAAGATGTCGAAGTCCTTGGGCAACTTCTTCACGGTGCGCGATCTGCTGGACCGGGGGATACCCGGCGAGGTGATCCGGTTCGTGATGCTGATGACGCATTATTCCAGGCCGATGGACTGGACGGAAAAGAAGCGACACGAGGCCGACAAGCGCTTGGACACGCTATTGCCTGCATTAACAATCGCGCTTGAAAAGGGACGGCCCCCGTCCGGTGCATGGCGTGATGTGCCTCGAGCTATAAGGGATTCACTCAGCAATGACCTTAACACCGCAGATGCAATAGCCTGTCTGGAAATGGCAGGTGATCTCCTTGTGAAAGCGCATCGCGGAGACCTCGTGCATCAATCAGGCGACCGGGTTGACCTGACGCACCTTTCAGTCGAGTTCCTGACAGGACTGGATGTATTAGGTCTTTACGGGTCACTTCTGAAGCGTCGGGCAGAGAGACAAGATGCTCGACATCTGCTCGACGAAAGGCATCTCGATCTGGTTGTCGCTTACGCTTTGGCTAAGCAAACGAAGGACTTTACTGCAGTGGATCGTCGCAAGAAGGCACTCGCGGATGCGGGAGTGGAGGTCCGGATTTCCAAGGATGCCATTGACCTCGTTCCCGGCCCTGACTTCGACCCCGCCAAGCTGGAGGCCCTGAAATGAGCCTCCATCCGGCACGACGCACCACACAGGTTCGCCCCCGGCCCGAGGGTGGGGGCGATTTCGCCCCCGCCCTGGGGGGCGGGTCGGGGGCGAACCGGGCCGCAGGCGGCCCGGAAGAGAAGGATCTGCGCGCCGCGCGTCTTGATGCTATGCACCCTGTCGCCCCGCACTTGATCCGGGGCCCCGCTCCATTCGCAGCGAGGCCCCGGCGCGGCGGCCGGGGCGGTGGAGAGGCCGCATGACCCGCGAACGCCTCTTCCTCTACGACACCACGCTGCGCGACGGCCAGCAGACCCAGGGCGTGCAGTTCTCGGTCGCGGACAAGGTGCAGATCGCGGCCGCCCTCGACGCCCTCGGGGTCGACTACATCGAGGGCGGGTGGCCCGGCGCCAACCCGACGGACAGCGACTTCTTCGCCGCGAGGCCGGAGACGCGCGCCACCTTCACCGCCTTCGGCATGACAAAGCGCGCCGGGAGGTCGGCCGAGAACGACGACGTGCTCGCCGCCGTCCTCAACGCCGGCACTCCCGCCGTCTGCCTCGTCGGCAAGACCCACGACTTTCACGTCGCCACCGCGCTCGGCATCACGCTCGACGAGAACCTCGACAACATCGCCGCCTCGGTCGCCCATGCCGTCGCGAAGGGGCGCGAGGCCATCTTCGACGCCGAGCACTTCTTCGAAGGCTTCAGGGCAAACCCGGACTATGCCGTCGCCGCCTGCAAGGCCGCCCATGACGCCGGCGCCCGCTGGGTCGTCCTCTGCGACACCAATGGCGGCACGCTGCCCCCCGACGTGCAGGCCGGGGTCAGGGCCGTCATCGCCGCCGGCGTTCCCGGACCCCATGTCGGCATCCACACCCATGACGATGCCGGCCTCGGCGTCGCCAATTCGCTCGCCGCCGTCACCGCCGGCGCGCGCCAGATCCAGGGCACGCTGAACGGCCTCGGCGAACGCTGCGGCAATGCCAACCTGACGACGCTCATTCCGACGCTCCTTCTGAAGGAACCCTATGCCAGCCGCTTTAAGACCGGCATCACGATGGAGGCGCTCCACGGCCTGACCAAGGCGAGCCGGATGCTCGACGACATCCTGAACCGGGTGCCCCTGCGCAGTGCCCCTTACGTCGGCGCCTCGGCCTTCGCGCACAAGGCGGGGCTTCATGCCAGCGCGATCCTGAAGGACCCCTCGACCTACGAACATGTCGACCCCGCGCTGGTCGGCAACGAGCGCCTGATCCCGATCTCGAACCAGGCCGGCCAGTCGAACCTGCGCGCCCGCCTCGCCGCCGCCGGGATCGCCGCGCCCGAGAACGGCGCGCTCGCCCGCATCCTCGACACGGTCAAGACGCGCGAGGACCAGGGCTATGCCTATGACGGCGCGCAGGCCTCGTTCGAGCTTCTGGCGCGGCGGGAACTCGGCCTCCTGCCCGATTTCTTCGAGGTCAAGCGCTACCGCGTCACGGTCGAGCGGCGGAAGAACAAGTACAACGAGATGATCACGCTGTCCGAAGCGGTCGTCGTGGTGAAGATCGGCGGGCAGAAGATGCTGTCGGTCAGCGAGTCGATGGACGAGACGGGATCGGACCGCGGCCCGGTCAACGCGCTATCGAAGGCGCTGGCCAAGGATCTCGGCCCCTATCAGGCCTGCATCGACGACATGAAGCTGGTCGATTTCAAGGTCCGGATCACGCAAGGCGGCACCGAGGCCGTGACCCGCGTCATCATCGACAGCGAGGACAGCGCGGGCCACCGCTGGTCGACGGTCGGGGTCAGCCCGAACATCGTGGACGCGAGCTTCGAGGCGCTCTTGGACGCGATCACCTGGAAGCTGGTGCGCGACGGCGCGGTTCCGGCCGGCGGGGCGCAGGCATGACGCCCGATCCGTCGTTCTTCACGCTCCACCGCGACCTGCCGCGCGAGGGGCCGGGGCGGCCGGAGGACGTGCACTGGGCGCTCTACGCCGCCGCCGTGCCCGAGGAGGCCCGGATCGCCGACCTCGCCTGCGGGCCGGGCGCGGACACGCGGACGCTGGCCAAGGCGCGGCCGGGCGCCCGGATCGAAGCCGTGGACCGCGTGCCGCATTTCGTCGCCGAAGCCCGGGCTGCCGTCGCGCCCTATGGCGCGCGGGTGACGGTGCGCGAAGGCGACATGGCGGAGGTGACCGGGCCTTACGATTTCATCTGGTGCGCGGGGGGCATCTATTTCCTTGGTGTGACCGAGGGGCTGCTGCTCTGGCGGAAGGCCCTTGCCCCGGGCGGGCGGGTCGCCTTCTCCGAGCCCTGCCTTCCGCCACGCGCCTCGGCGGCTGCGCACGCCTTCTGGGCCGAGGAGTATCCCGCGATCACCGGTATCGAGGGCATCCGAAGGCGGGTGGCTGCGGCCGGCTGTCGCGTGCTCGGGGAGCGCATGGTCCTCGGCGCGGCCTTCCGCGACTATTACGATCCGATGGCCCGGCGGATCGCGGCCCTGCGGCCGGGGGCGGACGCGGCCCTCGGGGGTGTGCTCGACGCGGCCGAGACCGAGATCGAACGCTGGCAGGCGGCGCCCGACGACATCGCCTACGCGCTTCTGGTCGTGGCCCCGGAATGAGCATCGAGGTCTGCGCGCGGCTGGTCGAGGAGGGCGATCCCGACCGTTTCGACGCGACGATGGCCGCGCCGGCGGAGGCGCGGCTGCGGCTCTGGCCGCTCTACGCCGTGAACCTGGAGATCGCCCGCGCACCCTGGGCCGCGCGGGAGCCGATGCTGGCGGAGATGCGGCTGCAATGGTGGATCGACACGATCCGCGACCTTGGCGCGGGCCGCGAGCGCAGGGGCCATCCCGTGATCGAGGCGCTGGCTCCGATGCTCGCCGCGGACAGCAACCTCGCCGAACTGCTCTGCGGCCTCGCCGAGGCGCGGCGGTGGGACTGCCTGTCCGAACCCTTCGAGGACCGCGCCCATTTCGACGCCTATCTCGATGCCACGGCGGGCAACCTCATGTGGGGCGCGGCCTGCGCGCTCGGCGCGCCGCAGGGCGCCGAGGCCGTGGTGCGCGACCTTGCCTGGGGTGCGGGCCTCGCCCAATGGCTTCGCGCGGCCCCGGAGCTTGAGGCGCGTGGCCGCCTGCCGCTCGTCGATGGCCGTCCCGAAGCGATAGGAGCGCTCGCCGCTGAGGGTCGCGCCCGCATCGCGCGGGGACGGCGCGTCCGCACCATCGTTCCGGCCCCGGCGCGCCCCGCGCTCTGGCCTGCCGCAGGCGCCGATGCCGTGTTGCGGCGGGCAGCGGCGCGCGCGACCCTCGTCGCCGCCGGCGGCCTCGCCCCGTCCGAATTCGCGCGCCGTGGAAGGCTGCTCTGGGTGGCGCTCACCGGGCGTTTCTGACCGAAGCGGCTTCGCCGTTGCAGGGAGGACCCGGACGTCCGGGGGCAGCGCCCCAGACAGCCGGCGCCGGGCGCTCAGGCCTTCGGCCGCAGCACCAGCCAGATGAGCGAGCCGCCGGCGAGGACGAGGAAGGGGATCATGGCGAGGTTCACCGCCTGCCAACCGGCGACCACGCTGGTGCCGGAGCAGTTCATCAGCCCGCCCGATGCGAAGGAGGCCGCGGTGACGCCGCCAAAGACGACAAGGTCGTTGATCCCCTGGATGCGGCCGCGTTCCTCCGGCGCATGGGCCGTGGAGAGGAGCGTCGTCGCGCCGATAAAGCCGAAGTTCCAGCCGATTCCGAGAAGGACGAGGGCCGCGTAGAACTGTTCCAGATCCACCCCCGTCATCGCCACCGCACCGGCCGCAGCGAGGATGGCAAGGCCGATCCCGACGACGACCGGCGCTCCGAGGCGGGCGATCAGATGGCCGGTGAAGAAGGAGGGGATGAACATCGCGAGCACATGCGCCGAGACGATGTCGGCCGCATCCGACTTGCCGAAGCCGCAGCCGACGACGGCGAGGGGCGTCGAGGTCATCACGAGATTCATCAGCGCGTAGCTGACCATTCCGCAGATCATCGCCACGGCGATGGTCGGGTCGCGAAGAATCGCGCCTCGGGCGCGGCCGGCGGGCGCGCCCTCGGCACGGCGTGGCGGCGTCGGGATGTCGAGGAGGAAGAAGAGAAGGGCGCCGAGGAGGTTCACGGCGACCGCGGCCAGATAGGTGCCGAGGAAAGCGACCGGCATCGCCTCGGCTGTCACCTTCACCAGCTGCGGCCCGACGATGGCCGAGGCGAGCCCGCCCGCCATCACCCAGGAAATCGCCTTCGGCCGGAAGGCGGGCGAGGCAGTGTCGGCGGCGGCGAAGCGGTAGAACCCCTGCGCCGACATGTAGAACCCGGTGAGGAAGGCGCCGATGACGAAGATTGCGAAGGAGCCCTGCCAGAGGCCGAAGGCCGAGATGGCGGCCCCCGCGGCCCCGGCGCCGGCGCCGAGCCAGAAACCCGCGCGCCGGCCGTGGCGCGCCATCAGCGCGGAGAGCGGCGTGGCCGCCGTCATCGAGCCGAGGACCGTCATCGAGATCGGCAGCGTCGCCCAGCAGGGGTTCGGCGCCAGCATCTGCCCGGCGAGCCCTGCGACGGTGAAGATCATCGGCATCTGCGCGCCGAGCACCGCCTGCGCGGCGACCAGCACCCAGACGTTGCGGCGGGCGCGGGAATCGTCGTCTTGCGACAGGGGGGAATCTGCGGTGGCCATGGGCGATCCCTAGTCTCAGGACGAGGCCTTGGGCAAGGGCGCTTCCGCGTCCCTGCGCGCGGAAATCGCATGGGCGAGACCGCCAGGCGCCAGCAATCGCTCAGACGTCGGGCGGCAGGAGGCCGAGGCCGCGCAGGTAGATGCCGATACCGGTCTCAAGGATGTCCTCGGGCGGGAAGGGCGCGCGCGCGCCCGGTGCGCCACGGGTGTAAAGCTCCACGACGCCGTGGCTCAGGGCCCATATATGGGCCGAGAACATCGAGGCGGGCGGGCGCTTGCCGGCCGGGATATGCTGCGAAAGCGCCTCGGCCGAGCGGGTGAAGACGTGGCGCGCGCGTTCGGCGGAGCGGGCGAGGTCGGGGTTTGCGTTCAGCGAGATGCCGCTTTCGAACATCGCCATGTAATGGCCGGGGAACTTCCGAGCGAAGGCGAGGTAGGCGCGCCCCGTCGCCTCGAAGGCGGCCAGCGCCGAGGGCCTGCCCTCGTTGAAGGCGTGGTCCATGAGATCTGCGAAGATCTCGAAGCCCTGCCGGGCGATCTCGGCGATGAGGTCGTCGCGCCCGGCGAAATGGCGGTAGACGGCGGCCGGCGTCACGCCCGCCGACTTGGCCGCGTCCGAGAGCGTGAAGCCCTGCGGACCCTGGCGCTCGATCAGCGCGAGTGCCGCGTCGATCAGGGCCTGGCGGAGGTTTCCGTGATGGTAGCCGCGTTTAGACATTCAGGATGTCGGGACCGGCGCAGATCTTCGCGTCCACCTTGCCGATCGCCGCCTTGTCCTTGCCGGCATAGTCCACGGCATGAAGCACGGTCTGGATCGCCGCGATCCGGGCACGCTTCTTGTCATCTGCGCGCAGCACCGTCCAGGGGGCGGTCTTGGTGTGCGATTTCGCCAGCGTCTCGGCGATGGCTTCGGAATAGGCGTCCCATTTCTTCAGGCCCTCGACGTCGATCCAGCTGAGTTTCCACTGCTTCAGCGGGTCCCTTTCGCGTGCGAGGAAGCGGCGCAGTTGTTCGGCGCGGCCGACCGAGAGCCAGAGCTTCACAAGCGTGATGCCCTCCTCGGCCAGCATCTTCTCGAAATCCGGAAGCTGCCGGAAGAAGAGTTTCCGCTGGGCATCGGTGCAGAAGCCGAACACCTTCTCCACGACGCCCCGGTTATACCAGGACCGGTCAAAGAGCGCGACTTCACCCGCCGCCGGGAGCCAGTCCACATAGCGCTGGAAATACCATTGCGTCGCCTCGCGCTCGCTCGGTTTCGGCAGGGCGACGATGTAGGCGTTGCGCGGGTTGAGGTTTTCGCGCATCCGCTCGATGGCGCCGCCCTTCCCGGCCGCGTCGCGTCCCTCGAAGAGCACGGTCAGACGCCCGCCGGCGGCCCGCAACCCGTATTGCATCTTCACCAGCTCGATCTGGAGCTTCTCCATGTGGTGGTCGTAATCCTTCCCGCTCATTTCCTCGTCATAGGGGAAGTCCTGCGACAGCATGTCGTCCTTGTCCGCTTGCTCGATCGCCTTGCGGACATGGGCGGGCGCCTCCTCGTTGAGAAACCGCGTGATGTCGCCGACGAAAGGGATCGTGCCGGGGTCGGGCGTGGTCGCGTCGTTCTTGGCCATGGAACGTCTCCTCGCGGTCATGACGCCGCCAGTATGACCATCGCGGGGGCGCGTGCAATCGGCGCCTGAGGCGCGGCGGGGCCCGTCCCCGTCACCCGGTCAGTTGCCGATTCGCTCCATCTCGAAGGGCGTGGTCTGGTAGATCTCGTTGATCCAGTTGCCGTAAAGCAGGTGCGCATGGCTGCGCCAGCGGTTCAGGGGCGGGCGCGAGGGATCGTCGTCCGGATAGTAGTTCTGCGGCACGTTGATCGCCGTGCCGCTGGCCACGTCGCGGTCGTACTCCTGCTTCAGCGTCTCGCTGTCGTATTCGAAGTGATTGAAGATGTAGAGCGCGCGGTGGCAGGTGTCCTCGACGAGGCAGGGGCCGACCTCATCGCTCCCGAGAAGCGTCCTGAGGCCCGGCGCGGTCTCGATCTCGGCATCCTTCATCTCGGTCCAGCGGCTGACCGGGATCACGAAATCGTCGGAGAAGCCGCGCAGGTAGGGCGAGGCGGGTACGAGGTTCTGGTGACGGAAGCAGCCGAAGGCCTTGTGGTCCAGCATGTGCTTCTTCACTCCGTGGAAATGATAGGCCATCGCCATTCCGCCCCAGCAGACGCCGAAGGTCGAATGGACGTGGGTCTGCGTCCAGTCCATCACCTCGCAGAGCTCGTCCCAGTAGGTCACTTCCTCGAAGGGCAGATGCTCGATCGGCGCACCGGTGATGATCAGCCCGTCGAACTTCTCGCCTGCGGCCTTCACCTCCTGGAAGGGACGGTAAAAGGCGGCCATGTGCTCGGAGGCGGTGTTCCGTGTCTGGTGCTCGCTCATCCGGATGAGCTGGAAGTCGATCTGAAGGGGGGTCGCGCCGATCAGCCGGGCGAACTGGTTCTCGGTCTGGATCTTCTTGGGCATCAGGTTCAGAAGCCCGATCCTGATCGGCCGGATGTCCTGGTGCGCGGCGCGGTCCGGCGTCATCACCATGACGCCTTCCTTCGAGAGGACCTCGAAGGCGGGAAGCGTCGCGGGCAGGGTGATGGGCATCGTCTCTCTCTCTCCTGTCGGGAATGCCGGGGATAGCGCCGTCAGGCGTCGCGCTCAAGGGCGCGGGCGGCGATCGCGCGGGCGACAAGCTCGACGAAATCGTCGGCGGAGCGGACCTCGGCGACCTCTTCGGCCGTGACCCTGACGCCCCAGTGCCGAGCCATCGCGGCATAGCGCGGCTGGCGGTGGGCCATGGCGCGGGCATAGGTCCAGCGCACGAAGGCGTCGGGATCGACTTCGTGCTCGTTCAGGCCATTGGCGCCGAGATACTCGTTCCAGGCGGCGCGGAGGAACGCGGGCTGGTAGTACATCGGCTTCGGCGCCTTGTCGAAACGGCGGGCAAGTTCCGCCGAGTGCGCCTCGGACCCGGCGATCCAGATCAGGAGCACGACGTCCGACAACGCCGAGAGGATGGGGTCGGCGGGATCCCCGGGCTCCACCACCTCGCAGATGGAGCCGCCCGAGTCGCAGACGAAATGGTCGTAGCCGTAGAGCGCGCCAGCGCGGTCGATGAACCGGCCGGTATCCATGAGCGCCGCGATCTCGGCCTCGCGGTGCTGTTCCTGCCGCGTCATGTATTCGCCGAAGGGCAGGCCGCCCCTTGCCGGATCGCCGGGCTTGCCGAGGTAGGTCGAGAGCGGCGCGAGGTTGTTGAAGGTGATGTTGGAGGTGATGTGGACCGAATCCGTCATCAGCAGGTCGCGCAGGAGCGGCACCTTCATCGCCTCGCGCTTGAAGTTGTCGGCGATGTGTTCGCCCATGTAGCGCGTGCCGATGCGGTAATCGATGGAGTAGTGAAACCAGTCCCCCGCGTCGCGCAGGAGGTTCGAGACATGGGTCTTGCCGAGGCCCGACATGCCGAAGAGAAGTACCCGCTTCCTCGGGGCCGCGCGCCAGTCTTCGGGGGTTGCGTAGATCATGGGTCCGTCCGTCTCGGTTTCCGGCTGATTAGCGGGAAGCCGTGGAAACTTCACGCGCTTTCTTGCGATGGCTTCGAGGCAGGCCGAGCCTTCCGTCGAGAATGAGGAGGCCGAGCGCGAGAAGGCCGAAACCGGCCCACGCGCGGGGGGAGAGTGCCTCCTGGTAGACCGCCGCGCCGAGCGCGATGGCGAAGGGCGGGATGAGAAGCGTGACGAGGCTGAGGTTGCCCGCGCCAGCGCGGGCGAGGACCGCGTAGTAGAGGAGATAGGCGAGCGCGGAGGCTGCGAAGGCAAGGTATCCCAGAGCGATCCAGGTGGCCGGCCGGTAGTCGAGGGTCGGGACGCCGTCGGTCAGGAGCGCCGCAGGGATAATGAAGAACGTGGCGGCGGTCAGCATCCCGGCGGCCGACACCTCGGGCCGGAGGCCCTTGACGGCGCTGCGGGCGAAGGTCGCGGCGAAGGCGTAGGAGAGGGAGGCCCCGAGGATGGCGAGCTGGCCCGCCGAGGCCGGGTCCAAGGCCGTGACCGCATCGCGCCCCATGACCGTTGCGACCCCGGCGAGGCCGAGGAGGACGGCAACGCCCTTGCGCAGCGTCAGCCGCTCATCGGCAAAGGCGAAGGTGGCGACGAGGACGGTGAAGACGGCCGTCGTCGCATTGAGGATCGCGGCGAGGCCGGAGGGCACATGGCTCTGGCCCCAGACGATGAGCGTGAAGGGGATGACGTTGTTGAGGACGCCCATGACCGCGAAGCGCCAGATCAGCCCGGGGTCGCACGGCAGCGGAAGCCGGCGAAGGGCGATCCAGGCCCAGAGAGCGACCGCGGCGCCCGTCACCCGGAAGGCGACCGTGGTCAGCACCGGCACCTGCTCGATCGCCGCCCGGTTGGAGAGGAACGATGCCCCCCAGATCACCGAGAGGAGGAGAAGCAGCGCCCAGGCCGCGCGCGACATCTTCTGCTGGGGGACGATGTGTGACATGCCGCGACGCTATCCGCGTCGGCGGCGGCACGCCACCCGGTTCCTGCGCAACCGGGCGAAAGCGGAAGGCCCCGCGCGGGGCGCGGGGCCTTCCCATGATCCGTGACCGGATCAGAAGCTGTAGGCGACGCGCAGGCCGGCCCCGATTGCATCGTTGTCGCTGAAATCCGCGCCAAGCGTGGTGGTGGCGCCACCGACCTTGATGTAGCGCACCCCGCCGGTGATCTTCATGTTGTCGCGCGTGTAGGTCGCGGCGAGACCAACGCTCGTGAAGCCGTCTGTCGGGCCGAGGTTGCCGGTGATGTCGCCGTTCGACGGCTCATAGCTGACTGTCACGGCGCCCGACCAGGTCTCGTTGAACTTGCGGCCGAGGCCGAGATTGTACGTCACCCGGTCCGACTGGTAGGACACCAGCGGCCGCGGTCCGTAGATCCCGTCGTAAACCGGCGGGGCGATGACGAATGCGGTCCAGTCGACCCAGCGCACGGAGCCGAACAGCAGCGTGTCCGCGGCGATCCCGGTCTGAAATTCGAGGTTCACCGACTGCGGAATCTCGACGTCTTGCCGGACCACCGAGGGGGCGGTGATGTTGCTGGTTTCGCTCATCTCCAGCGAATGGGTGATGGCCGAGTTGTAGGTGAGCGCGATGCGGGCTGCGATCTCGGGCTTTTCCCATGCGACCCCGATGACATAGCCGGCCTGGTAGTCGCGGTTGGTCTGAAGCGCGTAGTCGATGGCGATCGGGCTGACCGGCGGCACGGTCCGGATGTTGACCTGCCCCTCGACGGATTCCAGGCGCAGCCCTCCGTAGACCGAGAAGTTGGACGGCAACTTGTACCGGAGGAGCCCGGTCAGCGCCATCGAATCCACCTCGGCGTTGGTTCCGGCCAGCGGATAGGGTGCGGTGGCGGGATAGTCGATGTCTGCGCCGATAGGCTGGTCGAGGATGATTGCCACGTCGAGGTTGTCGCCGAGCTGCTGCTTGTATCCCAGCGTGACGGTGTTGTAGCTGCCCAGCATGTTGCCGGAACTGAAGACGCCGCCCAGCGTGCCCGAGACGTCGGGATCGGCGAAGCCGAGGCTGAATTCGGCGTAGGTCCCGGTCTCGAACAGGATCGACATCGATTGAGCCGACCGCTCGAGCCCGCCCGCCCAGGAGGCTGATGCACTGATGGCCAGCGCGCTGGCTGTCACTAGAACACGTCCCATAGTCCTCATCCCTAACGTGTTATGGTTATGTAACGGGACCCTAAATCCACGGCCGCCGCAGCGTCAATCAATGACGTGGCGTATGAAGGTCGCACAACCTCAAGTGACGCGGCGGAATCGCGTCTCGGAACGGATGTTGATCCAGTTCGCGGCGAAGATGACAGCGCCGCCGACCAGCACGACGGGGTCGAGGGACTCGCCATAAAGTGCCATCCCGACGACGGCGATGAGCGGCAGCCTCAGGAAGTCGAGCGGGGTCACCACAACGGCGGGCGCGAGTGAAAGCGCCTTCGTCAGGCCGAGATGGGCGAGAAGCCCGGCGAGGCCGAGGATCAGGACCCAGGGCAGGGTGTCCGGACCCGGCAGCGTGACGTCGCCGTCCCAGCCCGCCGTGATAAGGCCAAGCCCGCTCTGCATCGCCGTGAGCCAGAAGAGGATCGCCATGACCGGCGTGACGCGGGTGAGCGTCTTGGTGACAAGGGCGGTCGCCGCGAAGGCCACCGCGCTGAGGAGTGCGGCCACGAGTCCGGGCGAGAACCCCGCGAGGGATCCTGGCCGTGCGACGACGAGGACCCCGAGGAACCCGATGAGCGCCGAAAGCGCGCGGGCCGGCGTGAGCCGTTCCTTGAGGAACAGCGGCGCGGCCAGCGCGACCATGACGGGCGATGAGAACTCGAGCGCGAAAAGCTGCGCCAGCGGGATGAGGGCGAGTGCGTAGAGCCAGAGGTTCTGGCCGGCAAAATGCAGGAGATTCCTGAGCAGGTGCCGTCCGAGATGGCGGGGAGCCAGTGCCGACCTCTGACGTGTCGCCAGCGCCAGCGCCGTCACCACCACCAAGCCGATGATCGAGCGGTAGAGCATCATCTCGAAAGTGTCGAGTGCGTCGCCGATCTCGCGCCCCGAGACCGCGATCGCGGAAAAGCCCGCGATGGAGCCGAGCATCCAGAGTGCCGCCGCAACCGGGCGGTGTGGGTTCGGGGCCATGTCCTCTCCGTCCGGGCAGCCTTCCGGCGCGCCCGTCTTGGCCGGTAACCGTGGCGTTGTCCAGCCGGTTCCCGTCCGGGTGCCGAGCCGGGCGAACGGGGCACCCGACCTGCGGCGGGAAAGTCGCGTCTGCGATAAATCGCCGCTAAACCTCTCTTTTCACTCGTGGAACGCCGCGGAACGGGGCACATTGCGCGAAAAAGGATCCGAGGCAGCAGCATGGCATTCAAACCACCGGCACCCACTCCACCGGGGCTCTGGCGGCGGGTACCCCCCGCGATCTTTCCCTCGATCATGGGGCTTTTCGGTCTCGGCCTCGCCTGGCGGCGCGGGGTCGCCGCCTTCGGGCTGCCCGCCGGCATCGCCGAGACGATCCTCGGGGCCGTCACGCTGCTGTTTCTCTTCGCGCTGGTGGCCTATTCGGCGAAGTTCCTGCGCCGGCCAGCGGTCCTCGTGGAGGAACTCCGCATCCTGCCAGGCCGTGCCGGGGTGGCGGCGATGCTGCTTTGCCTTTACCTTCTGTCGGTTACCCTGGCGCCCTATGTTCCGGGGGTCGCCCGGACCCTTCTCTGGTGCAGCCTCGCGCTCCATGGCGCCTTCGTGCTTCTGCTCGTCGGCGTCTTCGTGACCGGTCCGGCCGAACAGCGCCGGGTCAATCCGGTCTGGCACCTGAGCTTCGTCGGCTTCATCATCAGTGCGCTCCCTGCGGCCGTCTTCGAGGAGTACCTGACGGCGCTCGGTCTCTTCGTCGCGACGGTCTTGATCGCAGCGTTCGTCTGGGCGGTGAGCGCCGAGCAACTGGTCAAGGAGACGGTGCCGGCGCCGCTGCGCCCGCTTCTCGCGATCCACCTCGCGCCGGTCGCGCTCTTCGGCCAGGTTGCGCAGGCGCTGGAACTGCAGGCGGTCGCGCTTGGCTGTGCCGGGGTCGCGGGACTCCTGCTCTTGTGGTTCACCGCGCGGGCGCGCTGGCTGACGGAGGCCGGCTTCTCGGCGCTCTGGGGAGCCTTCACCTTCCCGCTTGCCGCCACCGCCGGACTCTGGCTCGGCCTTGGCGGCATCTGGCGGCTGCCGGGCGGCGTGGCGCTCGTCGCGGCGACGCTGGTGACGCTGCCGATCGCCTGGAAGGTCGTGCAGTCCTGGACCCGCGGGCAGCTTGCCATCAAGACCAACGCTGCCACCGCCTAGATCAGCCCCACCCAGGCGCGGGCGAGGGCGAGGCCGGCCGCGTCGGCCAAGGGTCCG
>WBZL01000738.1_pt1 | contig 36329 bp, 35 predicted proteins | sample 5204291 | NCBI WGS metagenome assembly WBZL01 (sample SAMN12344345, study PRJNA552823) | activated sludge metagenome | biome: Activated sludge suspended growth; feature: Nitrification reactor; material: Wastewater; isolation source: activated sludge from nitrification reactor of wastewater... | reverse complement strand
AGATGGAAGTCAAGGGGCGCAGCCTGGCGGAAGGCATTCCGCGCAGCTTCACGATTTCCTCGAACGAAATCCTCGAAGCGCTGACCGATCCGCTCAACCAGATTGTCGGCGCGGTGAAGATTGCGCTCGAACAGACACCTCCCGAACTGGGCGCCGACATTGCCGACAAGGGCATGGTCCTCACCGGCGGCGGCGCCTTGCTGCGCGACCTGGACCGGCTGTTGATGGAGGAAACCGGCCTGCCGGTGATCGTCGCCGAGGATCCGCTCACCTGCGTCGTGCGCGGTTCCGGGCTGGCGCTGGAAAAGATGGACAAACTCGGCAGTATCTTTGCCAACGAGTAGCGACCGTCCCTTGTAGTGTGCGAGATGGCGCAATGTTGGTGCCATTTCCGTCTTTGCCGGGAGCGTTGCTGAGTTGATATCCGTGGTCGGCCATACGCCGCCGCCCTTTTTCAAGCGGGGACCGGCGCCGCTCGCGCGGCTGTTTTTCTTCGGCTCCCTGTCGCTGGCGCTGCTGGTGGCCGACCTGCGTTTTCACACGCTCGAGTGGGCGCGGCTTGGCGGTGCGACCTTGCTGTGGCCGCTCCAGCGTATCGCCTATCTGCCGGTGGATGCCGGTATGGATCTGGGTGACTACTTCTCCAGTCTGCGTACGCTCAAGGGCGAAAACGAGAACTTGCGCGGCCGCCAGTTGGCGACGGCCAATCTGCTGCTGCGCCAGGAGCATCTCGAGGAGGAGAACCGTCGCCTGCGCGCCCTGCTCGACATGAAGGAACGCCAGCCGGCCGAGGGCAGGGTGGCGGAGATACTCTACGCCGCGCGCGATCCGTTCTCCCGTCGCGTCGTCGTGGACAAGGGCAGCCAGGTCGGCGTCGAGGCCGGCCAGGCGGTCATCGACGAGCTGGGCGTGCTGGGCCAGGTGACCCGTGCCTACCCTTTGACCAGCGAAGTGACGCTGCTGACCGACAAGGAGCAGGTGATTCCCGTCGAAGTCCGGCGCAGCGGCCTGCGCGCCGTGCTGGCCGGCGCCGGCGCCGGCGCCATGGAGTTGCGCTTCCTGGCAACCAACGCCGATGTCCAGCCCGGCGACATCCTGGTCACCTCTGGTCTCGACGGCGTGTATCTGCCGGGGCTGCCGGTCGCCCGGGTGGCCAACATCGATCGCGACAACTCGTTTTCGTTCGCCCGGATCGCCTGCGAACCGATTGCCGGCGTCGAGCGACATGGCCAGGTGCTCATTCTCGGTCGCCGCATCGTGCCGCCGCTGCCCGAGGAATTAGCCGCCACGCCGGACAAGCCGGCCAAAGGCAAAAAGATCCGGAAGAAGCGCTGATGCAACCCACCCAGTCGTCCCGCCGCATTCTGCTGCCCGCCAGAAACTGGTTCATCTTTCTGACCCTCAGTCTGGCGCTGTTCGCCAACCTAGTCCCCCTGGGCCGTTTCCCGGGCGTGCCCGACTGGGTGGCGCTGGCGTTGACCTTCTGGTGTATTCATCAGCCCTTGAAAGTCAGCATGGGCGCCGCCTTCGTCCTCGGTTTGATCATGGACGTCGCCGATGCCAGCATCATGGGTCAGCATGCGCTCGCCTATGTGTTGCTGGCCTTCGCCGCCAACGGCCTGTCGCGGCGCATTCTCTGGTTCCCGCTTCTCGAACAGGCATTGCAGGTGCTGCCGCTGCTGCTCGGCGCGCAGGTGGTCATGCTGACCACCCGTCTGGTCGCCGGCGCCGAATTTCCTGGCTTGCTCTGGTTCGCCGGCAGCCTGCTCGGCGCGTTGCTCTGGTATCCGCTGACCTATTTGCTGCTGCTGCCGCAGTTTCAGCCGGTCGAGCGCGACGACAACCGGCCAATCTGACCATCCGTCGTGGAATTCAAGAATCCCCAAGAGGATCTGGAACGCTTTCGGAGCCGGCTGACCATCGCCGGCGGCTTTGTGCTGTTCTGCCTTGGCGTGCTGTTTGCCCGCTTTGTCTGGCTGCAGGTCGTCCAGCACGATTACTACCAGACCCGTGCCGAGGACAATCGTATCTCGCTGGTACCGATCGTCCCCAATCGCGGCCTGATCGTCGACCGCAATGGCGTGGTGCTGGCGCGCAACTATTCCGCTTATACGCTGGAAATCACGCCGGCCAAGATCCGCGGCGACCTGGAATCGGCCATCGACGAGTTGGCCGGCATCATCGACGTGCAGGCCAAGGACCGCAAACGTTTCAAGAAATTGCTGGAAGAGAGCAAGACCTTCGAGTCGGTGCCGATTCGCACGCGACTGACCGATGACGAGGTGGCGAAATTCGTCGCCCACCGCTATCGCTTCCCGGGCTTCGACATCAAGGCCCGCCTGTTTCGCCAGTATCCCGCCGGCGCTTTCGCGTCCCACGTGCTCGGCTACATCGGCCGCGTCAATGACCACGACCTCGACAAGATCGAGGCAAAGGATCAGGAGGCCAACTACCGGGGTACCGACCATTTCGGCAAGACCGGGCTCGAACAGCACTACGAATTCGATCTGCACGGCATCACCGGCTTCGAGCAGGTCGAGGTCGATGCCGGCGGCCATGCCGTGCGCACCCTGGCGCGCACCGCGCCGGTGGCCGGCAACAATCTGGCGCTGACCGTCGATGTCCGGCTGCAGGAGATCGCCGAGAAGGCGTTCGGCGACCGCAAGGGCTCGCTGGTCGCCATCGAGCCGTCCACTGGCGGCATTCTGGCGCTGGTATCGACGCCGAACTACGATCCCAACCTGTTCGTGGACGGCATCGCCACCTCGGACTGGGACGAGCTGAACACCTCGCCCGACAAGCCCATGGTCAACCGGGCCTTGAACGGCGCCTACCCGCCCGGCTCAACGTTCAAACCCTACATGGCCCTGGCCGCCCTGACCTATGGCAAGCGGCGGCCGGAGCAGACCATCTTCGACCCCGGCTTCTTCAACTTCGGCAACCACACCTTCCGCGATGACAAGAAGGGTGGGCACGGTTCGGTCGACATGTACAAGTCCATCGTCGCCTCCTGCGACACCTACTACTATATGCTGGCCAACGACCTGGGCATCGACAACATCGCCGGCTTCATGCGCCAGTTCGGCTTCGGCCAACGCACGGGCATCGATATCGAGGGCGAATCCGAGGGCGTGTTGCCATCGCAGGAGTGGAAGCGCAAGCGCTTCAAGAAGGCCGAACAGCAGAAGTGGTATGCCGGCGAAACCATTTCCATCGGCATCGGCCAGGGCTACAACGCCTACACGCCGATCCAGTTGGCGCAGGCGATGGCCACCCTGGCCAACAACGGCGTCATGTACCGGCCACATCTGGTCCAGCACATCATTGACGCGCGCACTGGCGAGAAAACGCCGATCGAGGCGCAGCCGGCGCGGACGATTCCGCTCCGGCAGGAGCATATCGACGTCATCAAGCGGGCCATGGTCGGCGTCAACAAGGAAGGCACCGGCACTCGCGCCTTCGCCGGCGCCCCTTACGAAGCCGCCGGCAAGACCGGTACGGCCCAGGTCTTCTCCCTGAAGGGTTCCGACTACAAGGCTTCCGCAATCAAGAAGGAACTGCGCGATCACGCACTGTTCATCGCCTTCGCACCGGCCGACCAGCCAAAGATCGCCCTGGCGGTACTGGTGGAAAACGGCGGCTTCGGCGCCCAGGCGGCGGCGCCGATCGCCCGCCAGGTGCTCGATTACTACCTGCTCGGCAAGGTGCCGAACGCCCCCGCGCCGGCCGACGAATCGGCGGCCGCCGACGAGGCCGAGGCGGAGGAGGATTGAGCGCGCCATGACCGGCTGGCATCCCCGCATTCTCTGGCAACGGCTGATCGCCCCCATCGACGGGCCGCTGCTGCTGCTCGCCGCCCTGCTGCTGCTGGTCGCCCTGGTGGTGGTCGGCAGCGCGTCGCCGGAGCGCGTCACCAACCAGCTGCTCAACATGGCGGTGGCGGTCGCGATCATGCGCCTGGTGGCCCAGTTACCGCCCCAGCGGCTGATGCACCTGGCCCTGCCGGTCTATATCGCCGGCATTGCGCTGCTGATCGCCGTGGCGCTGTTCGGCGACGTTTCCAAGGGCGCGCGTCGCTGGCTCAACCTCGGCTTCATGCGCGTCCAGCCGTCCGAGATCATGAAGATCGCCATGCCGCTGATGCTGGCCTGGTATTTCCAGAAGCACGAGTCCCTGCTGCGGCTGCGCGACTACGCCGTGGCCGCGGTCATCCTGCTGGTGCCGACGGCGCTGATCGCCCGGCAGCCCGACCTCGGCACCGCCATCCTGGTCTTCGCCGCCGGCTTTTACGTGATCTTCCTTGCCGGTCTGCCCTGGAAGATCATCACCGGCCTGCTGGTGAGCGCGGCGGCGGCGGCGCCGCTGGCCTGGGGTTTCCTCCGCGACTACCAGCGCGCCCGGATTCTGACCCTGCTCGACCCGGAAAAGGATCCGCTGGGCAAGGGTTTCCATATCATTCAATCGACCATCGCCATCGGCTCCGGCGGCATCCTCGGCAAGGGCTGGGGGCAGGGTACCCAGGCGCAACTGGAGTTCATTCCCGAACGCCATACCGACTTCATCTTCGCCGTGCTCTCGGAGGAGTTCGGCCTGATCGGCAATGCCGTGCTGCTGCTGCTCTACGCCTTGCTGATCGGGCGCGGCCTGATGATCGCCGCCAACGCGCCGACGCTGTTTTCGCGCCTGCTGGCCGGCGCCATCACCTTGATCTTCTTCACCTACGCCTTCGTGAACATGGGCATGGTGAGCGGCATCCTGCCGGTGGTCGGGGTGCCGTTGCCGCTGATCAGCTACGGCGGTACCGCGCTCGTCACCCTGTTCCTGGGTATCGGCATCCTGATGAGCATCCACCGCCACCGGATGCTGGTCCAGAAATGATGCGCCGCACCTGGGCGGTGCTGGCGGTCTTGCTGGCGGCCTGCGGCACGCGGGTGCCGCGTCCGGTGGTGGACCGCGCCGAGTTGCCGCCCGCCGCCACCCGGCCGGCGCCCTCCGCGCCGTCGGCCACCCCGGTAGGCAAGCCGCCCGCCTACGTCCTGAAGAAGGGCGGCGGGTTCTACCAGGACGACGGCCCGGGCGACAACCCGCCGGACAACATCGACGCCATTCCCGACGCGGTGCCGAAGAACGAACCCCTGCACCGCTTTGCCAACAATCCCTATTCCGTGCTCGGCCGAGACTATGTGCCGCTGCGGGCCCGCACCCCCTACCGGGCGCGCGGCATCGCCAGCTGGTATGGCCGCAAGTTCCATGGCCAGAAGACCTCGAGCGGCGAGTCCTACGATATGTACGGCATGACGGCGGCCCACCCGACCCTGCCCATTCCCTCCTACGTGCGGGTCAGCAATCCGGGCAACGGGCGCTCGGTGATCCTGCGCGTCAACGATCGCGGCCCGTTCCTGCATGATCGGGTCATCGACCTTTCCTACAGCGCCGCCTGGAAGCTGGGCTATGTCGGCAACGGCAGTACGCTGGTCGACGTGGAGAGCGTGCTGCCCGGCCAGACGACCGTGCCGGCCCCGGCACCGCCACCGGACGACGATCCCATCGCCCGGCTGATCCTGGCCGAACCCTCGCCACCGGTGGCGCTCGTCCTCCCCCAGGTGAAGGATGCCCGCGGCGTCTACCTGCAGCTGGGCGCCTTCAGCAACGCCGATAACGCCGAAGCCCTGCGCGGCCGGCTGGCCCGCGAGCTGGGCGGTTTCGCCGATCGTCTGGTGGTCAAGCCGGGCGGCGGCATGTACCGGCTGCAACTCGGCCCCTGGGCCGACCGCGAGGAAGCCCGCCGCACGGCCGACAAGATCGCCGAGCTGCTCGAGTTCAAGCCGGTCGTGGTGCAAAGGTAGGGCGATATAATTCGCCTCCCTTTCTGCAACGACATTGCCATGCGCGCCTTTGTTCTGCTGCTGTCCCTGCTGGCGACAATCCCGATCCATGCCCAGACCGTCACGCCGCCGCCCATGGCCGCCCGCGCCTGGCTGCTGCTCGACCATGCCTCGGGCCAGCCCCTGGTCGAGAGCCGCGCCGACGAGCGGGTCGAGCCGGCCTCGCTGACCAAGCTGATGACCGCCTATTTGACCTTTGCCGCGCTCAAGCAGGGCAGCCTGAAGCCGGATCAGGTCGTGCCGGTCTCCGAGAAGGCCTGGAAGACCATCGGCTCGCGCATGTTCATCGAGCCCAAGCGACCGGTGACGGTCGATGAACTGGTGCACGGCATGATCATCCAGTCCGGCAACGACGCGTGCATCGCCCTGGCCGAGGCCATTGCCGGCACCGAGGAGGTGTTTGTCCAGCGCATGAATCTGGAAGCGCAGCGCCTGGGGCTGACCAGGACCCACTACGTCAATACCACCGGCCTGCCCGATCCCCAGCACTACTCGACGGCGCGTGATCTGGCCCGTCTGGCCCAGGCCATCATTCGCGACTTTCCCGACTATTACCCGATCTATTCGAAGAAGGAATACACCTACAACCGGATCACTCAGCCCAACCGCAACCGGCTGCTCTGGCTCGATCCCACCGTCGATGGCATGAAGACCGGCCACACCGAAGCCGCCGGCTATTGCCTGATCAGCTCGGCCAGACGCGGCCCGCGGCGCCTGATCTCGGTGCTGCTGGGGGCCGATTCGGACGCGCTACGCGCTCAGGAATCGCAGCGGCTGCTCAATCACGGCTTCCAGAATTTCGACGCCGTCCGCCTCTACGAGAAGGCGCAAGTCCTTTCGCGGCTCAAGGTGTTCAAGGGCGAACAGGGCACGGTCAATGCCGGTTTTCTCGACGATTTCGTGTTGTCCCTGCCGAAGGGCGTGGCCGAGCGGCTCAAGGTGCAGCTGGTCAGCATGCAGCCCCTGATGGCACCGGTGCAGCGGGGCCAGCAGGTCGCGACGCTCAAGCTGTCCGTCGAGCAGGGTGGCGAGACCAGGCCCTGGGGCGAGTTTCCCGTCGTCGCGCTCGACAGCGTCGCCGTCGCCGGCATTGTCGGCCGTGCCTGGGATACCCTGATGCTGTGGTTCCAGTGATGGTCTACCTGAACGGCGAGTTTCTGCCGCTCGAGCAGGCGAAGGTGCCGGTCATGGACCGGGGCTTCCTGTTTGGCGACGGCGTCTATGAAGTCATCCCCGTCTACTCGCGCCGGCCGTTCCGCCTTGCCGAACATCTGCGCCGGCTGCAAGGCAGCCTGGATGGCATACGGCTGGCCAATCCGCACACCGTCGCCGAATGGACGGCGCTGATCGGCCGCATCGTCGAAGGCGGCGAAAGCGACGATCAGACGGTCCTGCTCCAGATCAGTCGCGGCCCCATGGCGGTACGCAACCATGCGTTTCCCAAGGTGGTCACGCCGACGGTGTTCATCATGGGCGAGCCGCTGGTCACGCCGCCCGCGGAGCAGCGCCAAAAGGGCATCCGCGCCATCACGGCGGCCGATTTCCGCTGGCTGCGCTGCGACCTCAAGGCGACTTCGCTGCTGGCCAATTGCCTGTTGCGGCAGATGGCCATCGACGCCGGCTGCACGGAAACGCTGCTGTTCCGCGACGGCTGCCTGACCGAGGGCGCCGCGTCCAACATCTTCATGGTCAAGGACGGCACGCTGCTGGCGCCGCCCAGGAACCATCTGATGCTGACCGGCATCACCTACGACGTGGTGCTGGAACTCGCCGCCGGGCATGGCCTGCCGCACCAGGTACGCGACATTCGCGACGAGGAAGTGCGCCTTGCCGACGAACTGTGGATGACCTCCTCGACCAAGGAGGTGCTGCCCATCGTCGGCCTCGATGGCCGGCCGGTCGGCGCGGGCGTGCCCGGGCCGGTGTTCACCCGGATGCATGGCTGGTATCAGGAATTCAAACAGACGGTGATGAGAGGGCGCTGAGGCGGTGGCCGCGGAGACGCCGATCGACTTTCCCTGCGACTTTCCCATCAAGGTGATGGGCGCCAGCCGGGACGGGTTCGCCCAGGCCATGCTCGATGTCGTCCGCCGCCACGCGCCGGAATTCGATGGCGCCGCCATGGAAATCCGCCCGTCCCGGGCCGGCAACTACCTGTCGCTCACCTGCACGGTGCGCGCCACCTCGAAGGCGCAACTCGACGCGCTCTACCGGGATCTGACCGGCCATCCGTGGGTCAAGATCGTTCTCTAGTCGTGCGCAGTCTCGGGCTCGTGGACTACGAGCCGACCTGGCGGGCCATGCGCGACTTCACCGCCGCGCGCACCGCCGCCACCCCGGATGAGGCCTGGCTCTGCCAGCACCCGCCGGTATTCACCCAGGGCCTGGCCGGCAAGCCCGAGCATCTCTTGCGCGACATCGGCATCCCGGTGGTGAAGATCGACCGCGGCGGCCAGATCACCTACCACGGCCCCGGCCAGCTGGTCGCGTACCTGCTGCTCGATCTCAAGCGCAACGGACTCACCGTCAAGGGGCTGGTCAACCGCATGGAGCAGACGGTGATCGACCTGCTGGCCGAGTACGGTATTGCCGCCGAGCGCCGGCCGGGCGCCCCGGGGGTCTATGTGAACGGCGCCAAGATCGCCGCCCTGGGCCTGAAGATCAAGAACGGCTACAGCTACCACGGGCTCAGCCTGAACGTGGCGATGGACTTGACGCCCTTTACGGCCATCAACCCCTGCGGTTATGAAGGGCTGGCGGTGACGCAGACCACCGACCTGTGCCCGGCCGCCGGCCTCGACAGCATTGCGGACCGGCTGGGCCGGTCGCTGCAACGGTGGCTGGGCGGCGGGTCCGAGGGGTAGACGTTGCCGCTGGTCTTTCCCCTCGGCCGCCCGCCGGTCAGGGATGCGGCACGACCTGCAGCAGGGCGCCGATCAGGCGGTCGACATCGGCGATCGAGTGGAACAGGTGCGTGGAAATGCGCAGCGGCGACGAGTAGCTGCCCGGCGCCGCATTCTGGCCGGGACTGCCGCGCAGCGCGTGGGGCACCGAGTTGTTGCGGATCACGATGTTGTGGTCGCTGCGCATGGTCGCCACCGCCGCGGCGGAGGCCGTCGTCTGGCTGCCCGCGTCCGCCGCGCTTAGTGGCGCGTTGTAGTCGAAGCCCGGCGAGAAGGGGTTGAACGAGGTCAGGCCGGTCAATGCCGCCGCCGCCGCGCTTGGCGCATAGGGCAGCGACAGGGAGCGCGGTCCCCAGATCGTGTTGATGCGGGCGCGCAGATACTGGGCCAGGGAGACGAGGTAGTCCTGGATGTTCTGCCGCCCCCATTGATCCCACATCTGACATGCCTCGGTCAGGGCGTTCTGAGTCGGCCGGCTGCCGTTGCCCACCAGTTGCAGGACGGCGGCGATGTTGTGGGCGGGATTGCGCACCCCGTTGGCGAGTATTCCCGCCGCGCCGTAAATCAGCGTGTTGGTGGGGTAGTAGGTGGGCAGCGGATTGGCGTTGCTATAGCCGGGAATGAGGATGTCCACGGTCGGCGACGGGACGCCGAAGGGAGCGAAATCGCCGGTGGGCCGCTGCACCAGCCGGTCCTCCGGATGATTGCCGTTGCGGATATAGAGAAAGCCGGTCTGGCCAGGCCCGCACTGCCACTTGTGGCCCGCTCCCGAGAAGAAGTCGCAGCCCATGTCGTGCAGGTCGATGGCGCACATGCCGGGCAGGTGCGCGCCGTCGACGATGGAAATGACATTGTGGGCCGCCGCCCACAGGCACAGTTCCCTTTCCGGCAAGCGCGCACCGGTCAGGTAGATGGGGGACGAAAACAGGATCGCCTTCGTCTTGTTGGTCAGCTGCGCCTGGAAGCGGGCAATCACCTCCTGGTCGCTGTAGGCGTCGTTGGTCGGCAGGTTGACGGTCTTGATCACCACGCCGAAACGGTCGCGTAGCATATTTACCGCCGAGATGCCCGCGTCCTCCTCCATGTTGGTGGTGATCACCTCGTCGCCGGGCTGGAAGGGAATGCCCATGACGATGCGCCAGAGACCGTCCGTGGTGTTGAAGCTCAGCACCAGCTCGTACGGGTCGCAGCCGAAGCCCGGCGCGATGGTGTTGCGCATCACCTGCTGGCCGAAGAAGTAGGCGGTGGGATTGCTGGCGATGTCCTGGTAGTCCTGGTGGCAATCCTTGACCACCTGTTTGGGCGAGGCCCCAGTGGTGCCGATGTTCATGTAGAGCAGATTGCCGGCGAACGAGAACTCCTTCTCGTACGGGCTCTTGCCGTTGGGCTTGGCCATCGCGCTCGGGATGAAGCCGGGCAGGCCATCTTCGCCCGCGGACACGCCGCCCAGCGCCAGCCCGGCGGCGCCGTAGCCGAACAGCTTCATGAAGTCCCGCCGCCCGGCCTGAATCCGGTCGGCCGCCTCGCTGACCGCCTCCTTGGCCCGGGACACGTCGCGCGCGGCTGCTCCTGTTACGATGTCTTCGTTGTTCATGCTGTCTTCTCCTTCGTGGTCAAGATGCGCAAGGGTCGGGCCGGATGGGATCGGCGTCCGATGAGCCCGATACGCCCGACAAGCCGGGCGTCGCCCGGCAGAATAGCCGATAATATCGATGGATAGACCGTGGTCATACGATGAGCGAAAAACAGAAGGGCGAAGCCAAGACCGCCCGCATTCCCGTCAAGATCGTGCCTTCGGTACCACTCAAGAAGCCGGAGTGGATCCGCGTCAAGGCCGGCAATTCCGCGGCGCGCTTTGGCGAGATCAAGCAGATCCTGCGCGAGCATCACCTGCACACCGTCTGCGAGGAAGCCACCTGCCCGAACATCGGCGAGTGCTTCGGCAAGGGCACGGCCACCTTCATGATCCTCGGCGACCTGTGTACCCGCCGCTGCCCCTTCTGCGACGTCGGCCACGGCAAGCCGCTGCCGCCCGACCCCGACGAGCCTCGACAACTCGCCGAAACCATCGCGGCGATGAAGCTCAAGTACGTGGTGATCACCAGCGTCGACCGCGACGACTTGAAAGATGGCGGAGCAGGGCATTTCGCCGCCTGCATCGCCAAGATCCGCGAGCTTTCGCCGGGCACCAAGATCGAAGTGCTTGTGCCCGATTTCCGCGGCCGGCTGGAAGTGGCGCTGGAGGCCTTCGCGGGCCACCTGCCCGACGTGATGAACCACAACCTGGAAACCGTGCCGCGCCTCTACAAGCAGGCCCGACCCGGCGCCGACTATGCGCATTCGCTCAAGCTGCTCAAGGACTTCAAGGCGCGCCACCCGGAGATCCCCACCAAGTCCGGGCTCATGGTCGGCCTGGGCGAAACCGACGAGGAAATCCTGCAAACCCTGAGCGACCTGCGTGCCCACGCCGTCGAGATGCTCACCATCGGCCAGTACCTCGCCCCCTCCGGCCACCACCTGCCCGTACTGCGCTACGTCCATCCCGACGTCTTCGCCATGTACGCCCGCGAGGCGCAGGCCATGGGCTTCACCAACGCCGCCTGCGCGCCCCTGGTCCGGTCGTCCTACCACGCCGACCTGCAGGCGCACGAGGCGGGGGTGGCGTGATGGTCCGGGGCGCTCGAAGGGAATACGGAAAGTGGCTTAAGTGGGCGGGGCTGTTATCGATGGAAATGCAGAGAAATGGGGTCTGTCCCCTATTGCTCACTATTGCTCAGCTTTACCGACCCGGAAGGGTTGATGGGACGAGGGCCAGGGACAGGTCCATATCCTCCTGGGCAGGGCCCTGGTACGGGCGTTGGGGACATTACCGACAACGCGGTTGAAGCGATGGGAGGGAAAAGGAATCGAAGTGGTGTTACTTGCGATGTATGGCCGCAGCTAGCGCTATGTGCTATCCGGTAGGAGCAGCAGGCGGAATTGCAGGGTTTGCGGCTGCGAGGGTGTGTACCTCAGCGTTTAACAAAATGTGCTTTCCCGAATGCGACAATCCGTGTGAGAAGTAGATGCTGTCGTCGTACGTCAGATCGATAACCTGTCCTCGATGCCATGAGGTGCTTGACGAACGGGACTTGCGTGCAAGATTTGTATGCGAGGCGAGAGTTGCGGGACGATGCTGAAATCGAATCGCACAGTGCTCCTGGTGTGGCTAGAAATCGGGTCAGCGCTTGGCAGCATTCCGTTAATCGGATGGGTTATGCAGTCAAATGGTTGGTACTTAGCTGGCAGTATCGGGATTTGGTTGTTCCTTTATGTCATCTACCGTTCGGCCATTACCGTGACCATCGATCGCGGAGGACAATAGGGGACCACGAACGGGACAAACGGGGACAGACCACGAATAACCCGTAAAGCCGCACCCCATCAGCCTTCAGCCCTTTCCTCGGCCCCGCCCCGGAGTAATAGGGGACAGGAGTAATAGGGAGTAATAGGGGACAGACCACAACTATTCGAGTTAGACTGTCGCCTCTTCTACCTTCCTAACCGACTCCCGACCATGCCGCGCCGCGCCCGCCTGTCGCATCCCGGCATTCCCTGGCACATCATCCAGCGTGGCAACAATCGCTCGGTCTGCTTCAACGCGGAAGAGGATTATCAGTTCTACCTGCACTGGCTCAAGGAACTCGCCGACAAGTTCGGCTGCGCCATCCACGCCTACGTGTTGATGACCAACCATGTCCATCTGTTGCTCACCCCGGCCCGGGAAGACAGCGCCGCCCTGATGATGAAGCACCTCGGGCAGCGCTATGTCCAGTACATCAACCGAACCTACCGGCGGAGCGGGACCTTATGGGAAGGCCGGTTTCGATCCTGCCTGACGCAAAGCGAAGACTATGTGCTGGCCTGCTATCGCTACATCGAGCTCAACCCGGTACGGGCGGGCATGGTCGTCAAGCCCCAGGACTACCGATGGTCGAGCTACCCGGCCAACGGGCAGGGCCGGGCCAACCCGCTGATCACCCCGCATGAGGAATATCGCCGACTCGGCCAGCGGGAAGCCGATCGTCGGGAAGCCTACCGCGCCTTGTTCCGCGCCCAGGTGGACGAGGCGCTGACGGACGAAATCCGCGATGCCACGAACGGCAACTTCGTCCTGGGTGGTGAACGGTTCCAGGCGCGGATGGGGCAGGCGCTGGGACAACGGGTAGTACGGGGCAAGCCAGGCCGGCCGGCGAAACAGGGGCACAGCCGTGATGATAAGCAGGGTGAGCTGCTGTGAGAAATTGTGGTCTGTCCCCTATTGTTATGTTTGTCCCCTATTGTTATGTTCCTGCGCTTCTATCCCGAAGCCGGCGCGCTGGCGGAACAGGTGGTGGCGGGCTATGGCGAACGGTCGCTGAGCCCGGCGGCGATCCAGCAGTCCTTGCTGGAGTCCGACGACGCGGCCAACGCGGCCACCCTCCTGCTGGCGCGCGTCCGCTCGCCGGTCGCCTTGGAAGGCTAGGCGGCGCCCCAGTACGGCGTGGCGATGCCTTCGCCGAGGTCGGCCGCCACCAGGCGCCGGCGCACCTCCAGCAGCTTTTCGATCAGGGCCGGTTCGTCGCGGCCGTAGGCGTCGGCGTCCGGTATGCGCTTGACCACCACGCCGAGCAGTTCGGTGATCGCGTTGCCGATCGAGTTCTGGCTGATGGTGACGATCAGCTTGCCCTCGTCGTTGCGGTAGATCAGCTGCTTGAAGGCGGGTTGCCAGCGGATCGCGTTGGCGTAACTGGCGTCGTGGATGCAGCGGTCGCGCACCATCTTCGCCGTCATCAGGAAGTCGTTGTCGAACTGGAGCTTGTTCTCGACCAGTTCCGGAAAGTAGATGTCGCGCGGCAGCGGGGCGTTGCGGGTCGACACCTGGCTGAAGAAGGTGCGGTAGAAGTCGATGAAGCCCTTGAGGATGATGTCGTATTCCTTCCAGAAGCGGATGTCCTTCAACGCCGCGCCACCGCCCTGAATCTCCCAGCTCGGCAGGCCCTGCGGATAGCCGGTCAGGGCGATGCGGCAGGAACCGGCCTGGCAGGGCTTGAGGATCCGCAAGTCGAGCTCGTCGAAGAAGGCCCGGTAGACGTCGCGCATGTGGGCCTGGAACAGCGAGTGCTGGCCGCCATCGGTCAGATTGGGGTTGCTGGCGTCGGCGATCGGCGCCTCGCGCAGGCGGGCCTTGTCGAAGACGATGAAATGGTTGTGCAGCATGCGGATGCTCGGCACGCCCGCCGAGGTGAGCGGCCAGGTGGCGTCGAGGCTCGCCTCGCCGGCCAGCACCAGATGGGCGTCGGGATCGGGATACTGCTCGAGCATGTAGTCGATGATGACCTGGTTCATCCGGTTCCAGACGTTCTTCACCGCTTCCGGCACCTGGGTGCGACGCACCGGGCGGCCGAGCGGGTCGAGAATGCTCCGCGACGTGTTGTAGATGATCGAGGCGTCGAACTCGTTGCTGTGGCCGATCGCCTTGCGATAGAGCAGCAGCCCTTCCGGGTTCTGCAACAGGCCGTTGTTGTGGGCCAGGTCGTTAAGGTTCTCGGTGCTGTTGAAGAACTCGTTCGGCTTCATGCCCTCGGGCACGGTGAGCGGAATGGGGCGAAATGGGGTGGTGATCTCTCTGGGTCCGGACTGCATGGGGTGGCACCGTGGTGTTTTGACTGCCGGCGAGGATAGGCGCCCCGGGGCGGCCCGGCAAATGAAAGATGGTTACGGAGGCTTCAATTCGCTCTATGCTTTCGGCTTTATGACTTCGATCAAGGAAAGGCGGATACACGCATGCGTCGCATCGCCATATTTACCGCTGTCGGCGTCTTGCCATGGCTGACCGTCGCCGTCCAGGCCGGCGAAAAAGTCAATCGCGCCGAGGATAGGGACGAGGTGGCGGTGGCCATCTACAACGACTCGCTGGCGCTGATCAAGGAGGTGCGGCGACTGGATCTGGATCGGGGGGTGAACGACATCGCCCTGCGCGATGTCTCGGCCAAGATGCGGCCGGAGACCGCCAGCCTGCGCGCCGTGACCGGGGCGCCGCTGCGGTTGATCGAACAGAATTTCGACTTCGATCTCTTGACGCCGCAGAAGCTGCTCGACAAGTACGTCGGCCAGAGCGTCACGGTGATTCGCACCAACCCGGCCACCGGCGCCGAAACGCGCGAAGCGGCGCAGGTGCTGGCCACCAACAGCGGCACGGTGCTGAAGTTCGCCGACCGCATCGAGACCGGCGTGCCGGGTCGGCTGGCCTTCGGCAACATTCCGGCGACGCTGCGCGAACGGCCGACGCTGGTGGTGAAGCTGGACAGCGCCACGACGGGCAGACAGACCGCCGAACTGTCCTATCTGTCCGGCGGCCTGTCCTGGAAGGCCGACTACGTGGCCGAACTGGCGGGCGACGAGGCGCGGCTGGATCTCGCCGGCTGGGTGACCCTGACCAACCAGAGCGGCACTGCCTTTGAAAATGCCAAACTCCAGCTCGTGGCCGGCGATGTCAATCGCGTGCGCCAGGATTTTGCGCCCAAGGCCTACCCCATGGCCATGGCGGCGCCGGCACCGGCACGCGAGATGGCCCGCGAGGAGGTATTCGACTATCACCTCTACAGCCTGGGTCGCTCGACCACCATCCTCGACAACCAGACCAAGCAGGTGGCGCTGCTGTCGGCGGCCAATGTGCCGGTGCGGAAGGAATATCTGCTGGCCGGGCAGAGCTGGTACTACCAGGGCCAGGCGTCGGACCTCGGCCAGAAGCAGAAGATCGCCGTCTTCCTGGAATTCGACAATGCCGGCGGCGATCTGGGCAAGCCGCTGCCCAAGGGAGTGATCCGCGTGTACAAGAAGGACTCGAAAGGCAACGCCATTTTCATCGGCGAGGATGCCATCGACCACACGGCGAAGAACGACAAGATCAGGCTGAAAATGGGCAACGCCTTCGATGTCACCGCGATTCGCAAGCAGACCAGCTTTCGCCTGATTGCCGGCAAGCCGAATCCGGTCTATGAAACCGCCTGGCGCGTCGAGTTCAACAACGCCAAGGAGCAGGCCGCCACCGTCAAGGTGGTGGAGCCGATGCCCGGCGATTGGGAAATGACCGCCGAGAGCCTGCCGCATGCCAAGGGCGACGCGCATTCGGCGGTGTGGCAGGTTCAAGTCCCGGCGGGCGGCAAGGCCGCACTGGAATACACGGTGCGCGTGCGTTGATCTGCATCACTTGACCTGATGCTGGAAAGCGGTAACTTAGCCGGCTTTATCGACAACACTTCAGGGGGAAAAGAACATGGCTGAACCGACCAAGATCCTGCTCGACGAGAGCGAGATTCCCACCCACTGGTACAACATCGTTGCCGACATGCCCAATCCGCCCTTGCCGCCGTTGGGCCCGGACGGCCTGCCGGTGGCGCCGGAGCGCATGCTGGCCATCTTCCCCGGCAACCTGCTGGAGCAGGAAATGTCGGCCGAGCGCTGGATCGCCATCCCCGAGGAAGTCCGCGAAGCCTACCGTCTGTGGCGGCCGTCGCCGCTCTATCGTGCCCATCGGCTGGAAAAGGCGCTCGGCACGCCGGCCAAGATCTATTACAAGAACGAGGCCGTCTCGCCGGCCGGCTCCCACAAGCCCAACACCGCCGTGCCGCAGGCCTGGTACAACAAGCAGGCCGGCATTTCCCGCCTGTCCACCGAGACCGGCGCCGGCCAGTGGGGCAGTTCGCTGGCCTTTGCCGGCCAGATGTTCGGCGTGACCGTTCGCGTCTACATGGTCAAGGTCAGCTACAACCAGAAGCCGTTCCGCCGCTCGATGATGCAGACCTGGGGGGCCGAAGTATTCGCCAGCCCGACCGATATGACCCAGGCGGGCCGCGACGCCCTGGCCAAGGACCCCGATAGCCAGGGCTCGCTCGGCATCGCCATTTCCGAGGCGGTGGAAGAGGCGGCCGGCCGCACCGACACCAACTACGCGCTGGGTTCGGTGCTCAATCACGTGTTGCTGCACCAGACGGTGATCGGCCTGGAAGCCAAGAAGCAATTGGCCAAGATCGGCGCCTATCCGGACATGATCTTCGCGCCCTGCGGCGGCGGCTCCAACTTCGGCGGCGTCGCGTTCCCCTTCCTGGCCGACAAGGCGGCCGGCGATGCGAAGGCCAAGAACCTGCGCCTGGTGGCGGTCGAACCGACCTCCTGCCCGTCGCTGACCAAGGGCGTCTACGCCTACGATTTCGGCGATGCTTCCGGCTACACACCGCTGATGAAGATGTATACGCTGGGCCACGACTTCATGCCGCCGGGCATTCATGCCGGCGGCCTGCGCTATCACGGCGAGTCGCCGCTGGTGTCGCAGCTGTTCCACGAGAAGCTGATCGAGGCGGTGGCGGTGCCGCAGATGGCGACGTTCGAGGCGGGCGTGCAGTTCGCGCGCGCCGAGGGCATCATTCCGGCGCCGGAATCCTGCCACGCCATCCGCGCCTGTATCGACGAGGCGCTGCGCTGCAAGGCGAGCGGCGAGCCGAAGACGCTGCTGTTCAACCTCTCCGGCCATGGCCACTTCGACATGGCTTCCTACGACCGTTACTTCGCCGGCGGACTGGAGGACTACGACTATCCGCGGGAGGCGGTCGAGGCATCGCTGGCGCATCTGCCCAAAGTCGGCTGAGCAACGCCCCGTGGCGCGCGTTCTCTTCCTGCTGCTGATCCTCGCCAACCTGGTGTTTCTGGTCTGGGCGCAAGGTTATCTCGGTGGAGCGGGCGAGAACGCGGGCCGCGAACCGGCGCGCCTGAAGGAGCAGTTGCTCGCGGATCGTCTGCTGGTGACCATTCGCGACGACGCCGCGGCGCAGCCACCCCAGGAAGACGCCCCACCGGCGGTCGGCGCCGTGACGGGCGCGTGTCGCCGGATCGGTCCGCTGGCGGTGGCCGATGCGGACAGGCTGAAGAAGGCGCTGACGGACAAGGGCGGCGTCGTCAGTGCCGCCCCGGCCGACGAGACGAGCTACTGGGTCTACATTCCGCCGGGGGGCGACAAGGACGCGGCGGAAAAGAAGGCCCAGGAACTCAAGCAACTGGGGGTGACCGACTTCTTCATCGTCAATGACGAAGGAGCCAACCGCGGCGCCATTTCGCTCGGCCTCTTTCATCAGGAGGCCGCCGCCAAGGATCTGGTTCAGCGCTTGACCAAGAAGGGGGTCCGGTCGGCGAAGATCGGCACCAAGGTTCGCAAGACCGACAAGATCCTGCTTGAGGTTCGCGGCAGCGCCGAACTGCTGGAATCCGCCACCGTGACCGGTCAGCCGGCGAAGGTGGCTGTTTGTCCGGCCGAATGAGCCAGCGCCAACCGGGCGCTGGTCTCGTCGTCGGGCTCACCGGGGGCATCGGCAGCGGCAAGAGCGCGGCCGCCGACGGCTTTGCCGCGCTGGGGGCGGCGGTGGTGGATACCGACGCGATCGCCCACGAATTGACCGCCCCGGACGGGGCCGCCATGCCCGACCTGGCCGCCGCTTTCGGTCCCGATGCGGTGGCGGGCGACGGGCGCCTGGATCGCGCCGCCATGCGTCGGCTCGTGTTTGCCGATCCGGCGGCGCGCCAGCGGCTCGAAGCGATCCTTCATCCGATGATCCGCGACATGAGTGCCTTGCGCTGCCGGCAAGCCTTGGCCGCGGGGGCGCCCTACGTCGTGCTGGTGGTGCCCTTGCTGGTCGAGTCGGGCGATTACCGGCGGCGGGTGCAACGCGTCGTCGTGGTCGATTGCGCCGACGAAATCCGCCTGGCGCGCGTGGCGGCCCGGAGCGGCTTGTCGCGTGAGGATATCCAACGCATCATGGCCGCCCAGGCCACCCGTCCGGATCGTCTGGCGGCGGCCGACGACGTCATCAATAACGATGGCAACCTTGCCGACCTGTCGCTTCAGGTGGAAAAGCTCCATCGCCGTTACCTGCGATTTGCGGCGAAAACTCGGAAAAGTGCGATAACCGGTTGATATTTGCGGGATATTCGGTCAAAATCGAGTAAGTTTTCTTTCGAGCCGTCCGGTGATCACATACGAATATCCTCTGAATGAGCGCATTCGCACGCTGCTGCGCCTGGAGGATCTTTTCGACAAGGTGGCCCACTTTTCGGCTGTCGAAGGTCCCCAGGAGCATCATGTCGCCCTGGTGACGCTCTTCGAAATTCTCGAAGTGGCGGCCCGCGCCGACCTCAAGTTCGATCTGGTGCAGGAACTCGAACGGCAGCGGCAGATTCTGCTTTCCTTTCGCAACAACCCGGAAATTTCCGAAGACGCATTGTCGGGCGCCTTGTACGAAATCGAACAGGCATCCGCGGCGCTGCTCGCCATGCAGGGCAAGATCGGCCAGTATCTGCGGGAAAACGACTGGCTGATGGGCATCAAGAATCGGGCGACGATTCCCGGCGGCGTTTGCGAATTCGATCTGCCCGGCTATCACTTCTGGCTCAATCGCGACGGCGCCTTTCGGCAGCGCGACCTGCGTGGTTGGGCGGCGCCGATGCTGCCGATCAGCCAGGGTATCGCCATCGTCTTGCGTCTGCTGCGTGCGTCCGGTCGTCCGGAACCCCAGGTCGCCACCCGGGGCAGCTTTCAACTGATGCTGGCCGGGCGTACCGCCCAACTGGTCCGCCTGCGCATGAAGCGCAGCGAAGCGGCCATCCCCGAGATCAGCGCCAACAAGTACGCGCTGAACGTCCGCTTCACCATGCCCGATACCGATTTGCGGCCCAAACAGTCGGACGCGGACGTCGCGTTCGAGCTGACCTTCTGTAATCTTTAAATTGCCCGCGCGGTTGCGCTCTGGCTGCCGCCGGATTGTCCGGTCGATCCGGATGTTGGGGGTCGTTCAACCTTTTCGTGGTCGGGCTCGTTATAGGAGCTAATGCCACGGATGGCGAAGCCCATCCCCGGATAGCGTAACCGGGAACTCCCCCGACCCCGCCTGCAGGCGGGGTTGTTCGTTGGCGGAAGGCAGTCCGGCCGGCGCCCTAGCCGGCCAGCCGGCGCGGTTCGATCAGTACCGTGGCCGGGCCGTCGGTCAGCCAGATCTGGCCGTCCTGTATTGTGCAGTGCAGATCCATGCCGCGCTCGGCCAGGGCGGCGAGGGCGGCCGACTGCCCGCCGTCCAGCGCCAGTACGCGCAGTTTGGCCAGGCGCGCCAGGGTCTTGCCTTCCTTGTTCCACCAGAGGTCGACCTGGCGGCCGCCGTAGGCCAGCACCACCACCGCCTCGGCGCGGCCGGCTGCCTTGCGCACGATCCTTTCGTCGGGCAGCCCGACTTCGATCCACAGCTTGATGTTACCGGCATAGTCCTTCAGCCACAGCGCCGGCTCGTCCTCGGTCGACAGGCCGCGCCCGAATTCCAGTCGCTCGTCGGCGAACAGCGCGAAGGCCAGCAATCGCGTCATCATCCGCTCGTCGGTTTCCGACGGATGCCGGGCCAGTGTCAGCACATGCTCGCCGTAGTAAGGCCGATCGAGGTCGGTGATGCCCAGCTTGGCCTTGAAGACGGTCGATTTGAGTGCCATGCGCGTCGTTGGGTCAAAGCAGCGGAATGTCGGCGGCGCGGCGCTTGAGATCCGCGCGCACCGTTCGCCAGTCCGGATAAAGACTCGCCACCACTGCCCAGAAGCGCGGGCTGTGGTTCATCTCGATCAGGTGGGCCAGTTCGTGGGCGACGACGTAATCGGCGAAGTGCGGTGGCAGATGCACCAGGCGCCAGTTGAGCCGAATGCCGGTTTTCGCCGAGCAACTGCCCCAGCGCGTGCGTGCCGACGACAGCCCGAGGGCGGGCACCGGTCGGCCCAGGCGGCCGGCGAAGTGAGTCAGGCGAGCGCTGAAATGATCGAGCGCCCGGCGCTGCAGGGCCCGCCGCGCCAAGGCGTCGAGATCCGCCCCGGATCGAGCCGCCAGGACCAGCGCGTTATCGTCCGCATGCCAATGGATGCGATTGGCGCCGGCCACGATACGCACCACGACCTCGGTGCCGAGCAAGGGCAGCCGCACGCCGTCGCGAATGCTGAGTTGGCGCCGCGTCTGCTGCGCAGCGAACTCGTCGAGTTTCTTCACCACCCAGTCGCTGTGGCCGCGCACGAAGGCCTCGATCTCGTACAAGGGCAGATGGCGGGGCGCGCCGACCCGCAAGCCGCGTTCGTCGATGGTGATCGCCAGCCGGCGGCCTGCGGCCTGGCGCAGCTCGTAGGGCACGATGCGCGCGCCGACCTGGATATGACGCGTCCGGGCAACGGGTGCGGCGGGTGGCAGCCGGAAAAGTGAAAGCTGTTCGAACAAGCTCACGCCAGGGCAAACAGATCCAGGCTGGCTTCGACGTGCGGCAGCTTGGCGACCGCTTGGGCCGCCACCTGGGCAAGGACCGGCGGAGACTGTTCCACCAGGCGCCAATGAAAGCGCAGACAAGCCTCGCCGTCCCTGCGGTCGACTTGCACCCAGCCGCCGCGGGCGGCGAAGGAAAGCAGCACCAACGGGACCGGTCGGCCGAGTTGACGCGCCGCCTGGGCCACCTGGGCGCCGATGACGCGCTGCGCCTCGGCGCGCAACCAGCTCTCGGCGGCGTCCTGTATCTGGCGCGGTGTGGCTTCCGGCGGCAGCGGCAGGTGCAGGTCGCCGCCCTCCCGGGTCGGCTCCTTGCAGCGGGTGTCGAGTCTCAGGACGACCGTACCGCCAAGATAGTCGAGCGGTGCGCCGTCCCGCCAGCGCGCCGTCGTGTCGGGCACCGCGGCGTCAAGCCGCAGCGCTAGCTGGGGACTGCGCTTCTTCATGTTGGTAGAGATGCGGACTGATGCGGCGCATCTCGTTCTCTATCCAGGCTTCGGCCCGCTGGTTGATCTCTTCCGGCGTCAGACCGGCCGGATCGATCGGCGGACCGATGCTGACCGTAACCATGCCCGGACGTTTGATGAATGCCTTGCGCCGCCAGAACTCGCCGGCGTTGTGCGCCACCGGTACGGATGGCGCCCCGGATTTCGCCGCCAGGTAGGCGCCGCCGATCTTGTAGCGCTTCTTGGCGCCGGGGGCGACGCGCGTGCCCTCGGGAAAGATGATCACCGAATAGCCTTCGTCGAGGCGCTGCTTGCCGCGCGTCGCCACCTGGGTAAGCGCCTCCTTGCCGGCGCCCCGGTCGATGGCGACGAAGGGCATCAGGGCCAGGCCCCAACCGAAGAAGGGCAGCCAGTGAAGTTCCTTCTTATAAACATAGGATGTGCGGGAAAAGATCCGTTGCAGGACGATGGTCTCCCAGGCCGACTGGTGCTTGCTGAGTATGACGCAGGGCACTTGAGGAATGTTCTCGCCGCCGACGATCCGGTGCTCGATGCGCAGCAGATGTCTGATCAACCACATGGCGCCGTCGACCCAGACCATGACGAACTGGCGCCGCGCGTGCGCCGGCATCCAGAACAGCAGCAGCAGGCAAAGCACGAAGGGCGGCGTCAGCGCCAGCAGCAAGACCATGAACAGCAGGGAGCGGAGAAAGGTCATGGCGTCAGGTGGTTTACCGCCGCGGCCAGATCGGCGAACACCAGTGAACCGGTCGGCAGGTTGGGGTCCGCCTCGGTCTTCTTGCCTTTGCCGGTCAAGACCAATATCGGCTGGGCGCGCACCGCGATGGCCGCCTCGAGGTCGCGCAGCGAGTCGCCGATTGCCGGCACGCCTTCGAGACTGGCGTTGTAGCGCGAGGCGATCTCTTCCAGCATGCCGGCCTTGGGCTTGCGGCAGGCGCACTTGTCGGCGTTGGTGTGCGGACAGAAGAAGATGGCGTCGATGCGGCCGCCGGCCTGCGCCAGCGCGCGGTGGAACTTGTCGTGGATGGCGTTCAGCGTGTCCATCTCGAACAGTCCCCGGCCGATGCCCGACTGGTTGGTCGCCACCACCACCCGGTAGCCCCATTGGTTGAGCTTGGCAATGGCGTCGAGGCTGCCCGGAATGGGTTTCCATTCCTCCGGTGACTTGATGTACAAGTCGGAGTCGAAATTGATGACCCCGTCGCGGTCGAGGATGACGAGCTTCATGCCGAAAGTTTAGCGAGATCGGCGACCCGATTCATCGCCTGATGCAGGATCGCCAGCAGGCCGAGGCGGTTGTTGCGCAACGCGGCGTCTTCCGCGTTGACCATCACGCCGTCGAAGAAGGCGTCGACCGGTGCCTTGAGGGCTGCCAGCGATTGCAGCGACGCGGTGTAGTCGCCCGCATCGAACGCGGCATCGGCCTTCGGCCTCACCTCGCCCAGCGCCGCATTGAGCGCAATCTCGGCCGGCTCCTTGAGCAGCGCGGCGGCCACGCTCGGCGTCACGCCATCACTGACTTTCTTCAGGATGTTGCCGACCCGCTTGTTGGCGGCGGCGAGGCTCGCCGCTTCGGGCAGTGCGGCGAAGGCGCGCACGGCGGCAAGCTGCTTGGGTACAAGGTCAACGCGTACTGGGCGCATACACAGGACCGAGTCAACCTCTTGCACCGTATAACCCTCTTCGCGCAACAGGCCCGCAAGCCGCTCGAACACGAAGGTCTCCAAATCAGTATGCGCGTCGCCGAGCATGCCTGCAGGGAACGCATCGAACGCAGCGTTGATGAGCTTATTCAGCGGTAAAGAAATTTCCTGCTCGATCAGCATCCGGATCACGCCCAGCGCATGGCGACGCAGCGCGAAGGGATCCTTGTCGCCGGTCGGCAACTGGCCGATGCCGAACATGCCGGCCAGCGTCTCCAGCTTGTCGGCCAGCGCCACGCAGATGCCCACCGGTCCGCGCGGCAGCGTGTCGCCCGCGAAGCGCGGTTTGTAGTGATCCTCGATGGCGTCGGCGATGTCGGTAGGCAGGCCGTCGTGCAGCGCGTAGTAGCGGCCCATGATGCCTTGCAGTTCGGGGAACTCGCCGACCATGTCGGTGAGCAGGTCGGCCTTCGACAGCAGCGCCGCCTGGTCGGCCTGCCGCGCCAGCGCCTCGCCGCCGAGTTGCTCACCGATGGCGCTGGCAATGGCCGCGACGCGCTGCGCGCGCTCGCCCTGCGTGCCGAGCTTGTTGTGATAGACGACCTTGGCCAGCCCCGGGATGCGGTCGGCCAAGGACTTCTTGCGATCCTGGTCGAAGAAGAACTTGGCATCCGCCAGCCGCGGACGCACCACGCGCTCGTTGCCGCCGATCACGGCGCTCGCGTCGGCCGGGCTGATGTTGCTGACGACGAGGAACTTGTTGGTGAGCTTGCCCGCGCTGTCCAGCAGCGGGAAGTACTTCTGGTTCGCCTTCATGGTCAGGATCAGGCATTCCTGCGGCACGTCGAGGTACTCTTTCTCGAACTGGCAGGTCAGCACGTTCGGCCGCTCGACCAGCGCCGTGACTTCGTCGAGCAGCGCTTCATCGTCGATAGGCTTCAGTCCTTCCTGGGTGGCGTTCCGCCGCAGCTGACTTTCGATCTCGGCACGACGCTCGGCGAAGCTGGCGATCACCGCACCTTCGCTCTTCACCTGCCCGGCGTAGGAATCGGCATCGCGAATCGACACGACCGGCTTGGCGGCCTCGAAGCGATGGCCCTGCGTCTCACGGCCTGCCGTGAGGCCGAGCACGGAGATCGGCACCACCTCGGCGCCATGCAGCGCGACCAGCTTGTGCGCGGGGCGCACGAAATTCACGCTGTCCCAGCCGTTGGCAAGCTGGTAGGTCATCACCTTCGGGATCGGCAGGCCGGATAATGCGGTCTCCAGCGCTGTCTGCAAACCGGCGGCGAGCGTCGCGCCGGGAACGACGCTGTCAAGGAACAGGGCTTCGGCCTTGCCTTCCATCGCGCGCTTGAGCGTTGGAACGACCGATGCATCGGCACCAAGCGCGGCGAGCTTCTTCAACAGCGCGGGCGTCGCGTTGCCACTCGTATCCAGTGCGACCGCAACCGGCATCAGCTTCTGCTGCACGGCCTTGTCCGCCGCCTTGGCTGCAACGGCGGTGACATGCACGGCAAGCCGGCGCGGCGATGCGAAAGATGTAACGACGGACTGGTCCGCCAGCCCTTGCGCCTTCAGGCTCGTCGCCAGCGTGGCAGCGAAGGATTCGCCGAGCTTCTTCAGCGCCTTGGGCGGCAGTTCCTCGACGAACAGTTCGACGAGTAGATTCTTGGTACTCATGCTTTTTCCGTTTCCAGCTTCGCCAGCACTTCATCGGCCCATGCCTTGGGCGCCATCGGGAATCCCAGTCGGGCGCGACTATCGAGGTAGCTCTTGGCCACGCTGCGCGCCAGGTTGCGGATGCGGCCGATGTAGGCGGCACGCTCGGTGACCGAAATCGCGCCGCGCGCGTCAAGCAGGTTGAAGGTGTGCGCCGCTTTGAGCACCTGCTCATAGGCCGGCAGCGCCAGCTGCTGTGCCATCAGATGTTTGGCGTTGCCTTCGTGCGCGCTGAAGGCGGTGAGCAGGAAGTCGACGTTGCTGTGCTCGAAGTTGTAGGCGCTCTGCTCCACCTCGTTCTGGTGGAAGACATCGCCATATTTGAGACCGGGCGCATAGACGAGGTCGAAGACATTTTCGACGCCCTGCAGGTACATCGCCAGCCGCTCCAGGCCGTAGGTGATCTCGCCGGTGATCGGCTTGCAATCGATGCCGCCGACCTGCTGGAAGTAGGTGAACTGGGTCACCTCCATGCCGTTCAGCCACACCTCCCAGCCCAGCCCCCAGGCGCCCAGCGTCGGATTCTCCCAGTCGTCCTCGACGAAGCGCACGTCGTTCTTCTTCAAGTCGAAGCCGAGGGCTTCGAGCGAGCCGAGGTAGAGTTCGAGGATGTTGGCCGGCGCCGGCTTCAGCACCACCTGGTATTGGTAGTAGTGCTGCATGCGGTTGGGGTTCTCGCCATAGCGGCCATCCTTCGGTCGGCGCGACGGCTGAACGTAGGCGGCTTTCCACGGCTCGGGGCCGAGGGCGCGCAGAAAGGTGGCGGTGTGGCTGGTGCCGGCGCCGACTTCCATGTCGTAGGGTTGCAGGAGCGCGCAGCCCTGCTGGTTCCAGAATTCCTGCAGGCGCAGGATGATTTCCTGGAACGTTGGTTTGGTGGTCATCGAGAATCCTGCCGAGGCGCAAAAGCGCGATTTTACAGGCATTTTCCCTGTCGCCTCATGGGATGAGAGGCGTGCCGCACGGGCTATTTCATCAGTTCGATCCGCTCGCCCCTGGCCCGGCGGGCGGCGGCGCGTGCTTCGATGAAACGCTGGAATTCCGGCTGCTCGCGATAGGCGCCAGAGGCGACGTAGTCCAGCGACGCGCTGAAATGGAATGGCCGCAGATAGCCCTCGACGCGGAATACCTCCTTGCCGCGACTGTCGAAGAACACCAGGCTGGGCGTATAGAAGACGCCGATGCTGCGCGCCCAGTCCCGCCCCGGCCGCAGTTCCCCGGTCGGTGTTTGCACCGGCTCGCGCGACGCCATATCGATTCTCGCAACGGTGAATCGGCCGAGCAATGCCTTGACCTCGGGGCGCGCGAACGCCTCCCAGTGCAGTTCGTCGCAGGCCGCGCATTCCTTTTGCTCGAACAGGACGATCAGCGGCTTGCCGCCGCGCTTCAGGCTGTCGGCCAGCTGCAACGGCGACGGCAGCAACCAGGATTCCTCGTTGAGTGCGGTGGCCGCCGGCTCCCGGGCGTGAGTGGCCAGATAGTCGGCGAAGTTCCGTTTCTTTTCCAGGTGCTGGCCGACGAAATCGACCGCCGCCTCGAACTTGTGGGGCTGCAGGTAGCCATTGAGGCGCAAGGCGACGTTGCCCTGCTCGTCGAACATCAGCAGCGAGGGTGTGAACTGTACGCGCAGGGCCTTGGCGAAGGCCTTTTCCGGCTGGGTCTTCCCGGCCAGATCGACCACGTCGCGATCGCCCCAGATATTGAGTGCGATGACGTCGAAATGTCGGCGTGTCTTGTCGGCAATCGTCTTCTGGCCGAAGTTGTCGCGCAACAGCTTGCCGCAGTACGGGCAGCCGTCCTGATAGAAATAGACCATCAGGCGCCGCCCCGCCTTGGTGGCTTCGGCAATGTCCTCGCGCAGATCGAGGAAGGATTCCTTGAACCAGGGCGGCGTTTCGTCTTCGCCGGCGGCCTGGGCAAGGCCGCCAGTGAAGAGCATGGCCACCATCAGCAACAGAATGCGCATCATGTTCCGCTCCCCTAAGTTGTCGGCGCTGGCAGCATAGCGCCGCCAGGACGGTGAGACTACCGATCGGTTGGCGCCATGAATCGGTCCAGGATGGCCGCCAACGCCGCCGGCGCGGCCATCTCCCGTGCCAGCTGTTTCGCCGCGACGAGGTCCGCTTCCCCCATGACCGCTTCCTTGGCCCGCAGGTTCTCCGCGGCCAACTCGTTGCCGTTGGCGAGCGCCAGGGTTTGCAGCGCATAGGCGACCACCGCATTGCGCGGTACGCCTCGGCCATTGGCGAACAGTGCGCCGAGATTGTTCTGCGCTTCGCCGTGCCCTTGCTCGGCGGCCAGCCGCCACCACCGGATCGCCAGACGATCGTCTGGCGGCACGCCGCGACCCGCGAAGTACATGCCGCCCAGCTTGTACTGCGCGGCCGCATGGCCTTGTTCAGCCGCGCGGCGGAACCACTGCGCCGAGGTGTGGTAGTTCCTGCGGACGCCGAGCTCCTCGTAGTAGTAGAGGCGGCCCAGGTAATACTGGGCTTCGGCTTCGCCCCTCTTTGCCAGGGGCCTTAATTGAACCAGCGCGGCTTTGCCGTCGCCACGCTGGTAAGCGGCCAGGCCCTCGTCGAATCCGGCGTATGCCAATGGTGAACCCAGCAACGCGCCGGCGATGCCAACCGTCCCAACCATCAAGCGGATACCGCACCAGCAAGACTTCATCAGCCCACCTCCCGGACGCACAGCGTACCGGGTGGCTCGGCGCGCGACAAGCCGCTAGCTGCGTCCCGGTGGGAAGGGCTGGCCCTCCGGCGGCCGGTGCGGGTGAGGCCGGTCTCCACCGGGCGAACGAGGGAAGGGCGGTTCGGCACGCGGTATTGGCACTGGCGCCGGCGCGGGGCCGGGTGCCGGACCGGGCACCGGGACAATGGTGCTGGGTACTGGCATCCGCGGGCCTGTTGTCGCGGGTGCCGGCGCGGGCGCGGGGATCGGTAGGGCCGGAACGGGGCGTGGCATCGGGATGACAGGAGCCACGGCCGGAGCGGGGTTCGGGGACGGCGGCCGAATGGTCGAACTGACCGACGGGGCCGGCGGGGCCGACGGTTCGGGTCGATGCCCGGGGCGGCCGCGGTCGTCATCATGCCGGTCGCGAAAGTCACGATGCGGTGGGCGGTGGTCGGCGTCCGGCGGGCGAATCGGCTGGACGGGTTGAATCGGCACGGTGGGAGTCGGGGGGTGTGCGGGCGTGACCCACCCACCGCCCGGCGGCCGTGGCGCTTCATGATGCTGCCAGCGGGGCGCCGGCCCGACCGGCCGGCCGAAATGCTCGCGCCTGCCGATGTCGATCCAGACGACACCGGTGCCGTTGGTCGCATAGTAGTCGGAACGGGCATCGTTCCAGCGATCCCAGGTGTCCGTTTCGATGACGATCCGGTTTTGCAGAACGGCTCCGTCACCGCCCTCGACGACAACTTCCTCGTTGGCAGCGATGCCGCGGCTGCGGCCGTCGGCCAGACTGAGCGTCGCACGACCGCCGCGACGGGTCAAAAAACGGGTTCGGTTCGGCTGCACGTCGACGCGGTAGTAGCCGGAGCCACCCACGACGAAAGCGGCATTGGGCGTGTCGATTTCGACGATCCGGGCGGTCGACGGGCTGCGCAGGTCGAACGAGGCGACGCCAGACGTGACGCGAAACTGCAACAGACCGACCTCCTGCGCCATCAGGCTGATCTGCGTGTTGCTGGTCAGGCGCAGGAAATCGTTCGGGCCGATCAGGATTTCGGCCGTGGCACCGTTGCCGGCATAGACGGCATCGCCGGCGGTCAACAGGGCGCTGGGTTCGATCGGTCGCCAGTCGGCGTGCCCCTGCCGCCAAGAGTAAACGGCCCCCTCCGCGACAAGAACCTGCTGTGCTTCGACCGACCGGCTGGCCGCGACCGATAGAAACGAAACAAGCAGCGCAACCAGAACGCGCCGAAAGACAAGGGGAGTGAAGTCGTTCATTCCCGGGTAACGCGGTGGCCCCGGTGAGCGTTGACTCGCTGCCGACCTGGCGGCTGGCCGGCATCCTCGATCGGCCAGCGGGCGAAGCCGGCCCCTTCCGGCCCCCGCCATTGATAACCATGGCATGCGCATGGCAATTCTGGCATACTCCGCCGTCAATATTACTTTGGCAATAGAACGTGGCCGTTACCGGGGAAAGATTTCGCGCGCAACTTGTCTTCGCCGGCCTGGCGACCTTGTTGCTCGCCGCGCTGGTGGCGGTATCGCTCTATTCTTTCCGGGAGTTCTCGATTCGCGGCGCCGAGGAGCGCGCCCACACGGCGGCGGAAATCGTGCGCGTCAGCCTGACCGAGGCGATGGCCAACAGCACCATCGACAAGCGGGCTCAGTTGCTGGCGCGGATTGGCCGGGGTGCCGGACTGGAAGAGGTACGGGTGGTGCGGGGCGATGGTGTGGTCCGCCAATTCGGGGAAGGACTGCCACGCGAGCACAGCGCCGACGACATGGATCGGACGGTGCTTGCCACCGCCCGCGCCCAGTACGCCATGGTCGACGGACGCGATGGCGTTTCCCTGCGCGCCGTCATTCCCTATGTGGCGGGCCACAGCGAACAGCCGGACTGTCTGCAGTGCCATCAGGTCAAGGCCGGCGAAGTTCTTGGCGCCATCAACATACAGATTTCCCTGGCCGAGACTCGTAACCGCGCATTGATCGGGGTGGCGATGCTGGTTGTCATCACCGGTTTTTTTGCCATCGTTGCCCTATACCTGGTGCGTCGCCAGTACCAGCCGGTCGCCGAAGTGGCGACAAGCGTCGAAGCCGCCGTGGCCCGGGCGGCGGGCGGTGATTTCAGCGTGCGTCTGCCGGCCGGCAGGCCTGGCGCCGCCGGTGATATCGCCACCGGCGTCAATCGCCTCATGGAAGCGCTCGACAGCAGTATCGGTACCATCAATGCCAAGGTCGAGCAGTTGATGGAGTTCGACCTGCCGCGCAGCAGCAACATGCTTGTCTCGACGCTCGAAATGGTGGAGGGGTTGGTCGATGCCAACCGCTTCAAGCAGTCCGTCGAGGAAGACGAATCGAAACAGGACATCTATCGGCGTCTGAGCCTGATCATCAGCGAACGTTTCGATCTCGACACCTTCAGTATTTACGAGGTGGCCAACAGCAAGAACCGCATCCGGGCGGTGGTTGTCGATGCCCTGCCCGATGCCGAGAGCCATTGGTGCGACCAGGAGATTCTGGTGCGCGCCGATGCTTGCCGGGCACGGCGTACCGGGCGCATCGTGGATGGTGTAACGGACCCGGGTATTTGCAGCATGTTTCGGCCGGATGGCGTCGGCGCGGGGCAGACGCATGTGTGCCTGCCGATGATGCAATCCGGCAACGCCGGTTGCATCATCCAGCTGGTTGCCACCGAGGAAACAGCCCCCTTGGTGCGGGCGCTGGTACCTTTCCTGCGTGTCTATATGCGTGAAGCGGCGCCGGTTCTCGAGGCGAAACGACTCATGGACAGCCTGCGGCAGTCGAGCCTCCAGGATGCCATGACCGGGCTCTATAACCGTCGTTTCATTGAGGCCTACGTAGAAACCCTGCAGGCCACCGTGAAACGGAAGGGGAGTCATCTTGCCCTGCTGATGATGGACGTGGATTACTTCAAGAAGGTCAACGACACCCACGGCCACGACGCGGGCGACAAGGTTCTGGTGGCGGTCGCGACGGCCCTGAAGACAACATTGCGGGGCTCGGACATCCTGGTCCGCTTCGGTGGCGAGGAGTTTCTCGCCCTGCTTCCCGATACCGAAACGGAAGGCGCCATGCTCGCGGCCGAGAAGGTCCGCCTGGCCGTGGAGAGACTCGAGATCGCCGTGCCAGGCTCGGTGCTGCGCAAGACGATCTCCATCGGTGTGGCCGACTTCCCCGCCGACAGCGCCGACTTCTGGGACGCGGTGAAGTTTGCCGACACCGCGCTTTACGCCGCCAAGGAGCGTGGCCGGAACCGGTCTGTCCGCTTCAGCAGCGAGCTCTGGAAGGGCGGAGACGCGACGACCGTCTAGCTGGCCGGCCGGTATCGCCCTGCCCGCAGTGCCGGCAGGCACGCCAGCAGCGCCAGCAGCACGGCCAGGGTGTCGCCGGCTCGGGCGTAGGGGGTGAGGCCCGCGTAGCCGCGGACGTCCACGGTCAGCGCGTCGGTTACGAAGGCCGGCAGCACGGCCGTCACCTCGCCATCCGCCGCGATCGCCGCGGTCATGCCGGTATTGGTGGCGCGCAGGATCGGCCGTCCCGTTTCCAGGGCGCGCAGGCGCGCGATCTGGAGGTGCTGGGGCTGCGCCAGGGACTTGCCGAACCAGGCGGTATTGGAGAGATTGATCAGCAGACCGGCTTGCGGCAGCGCCGTGCGGATGGCTTCGCCGAACAGATCTTCATAGCAGATATTGGGCATGACCTTCTGCCCGGCGATCCGCAGCGGTTGCTGAGCCGGCGCACCGGCCGTGAAGTCGGACATCGGAATGTCCACCAGGCGGAAGAACCAGTCGAAGCCCGGCGGAATGTATTCGCCGAACGGCACCAGATGCACTTTGGCGTACGCCTGTACCGCCAGTTCCCGACTCACCGCCACGGCGCCGTTGGTGTAACCGTTGTCGCCGGTCCGCACGGCGCTGCCGAGCAACACATCGCCATGGGCGGTCAGCTGTTTCAGTGTCTCGGCTGGGATGCGCTCGAACAGCATCGGCAGGGCCGTTTCGGGCAGCACCGTCAGTCGGGCCGGGTGCTCCGCCGCCAGCCGGGTGTAGGTCTCTATCGACAAGGGCAGACGTTCCGGATCCCACTTGATGCTTTGCGGAATGTTGCCCTGGAGCAGGCTGACGGTGAGCGGCTCACCGACCGGCTCGGTCCAGGTGACACCGCGCAGACCCGCGCCGGCGGCCAACAGGGTGGCGACGATCGTCCAGTGCGCCGGTTTTCGCCAGCCGAGCGTCACCAGCGCGGCGAGCAGCGCGGCCAGCAGGCCAAGACCGTAGACGCCCAGCAGCGGCGCGAAGCCGGCCAACGGACTGGGCGGTGTTTGCGAGTAGCCGATCGCCAGCCAGGGGAAGCCGGTCAGTACCCAGCCGCGCAGCCATTCGGTCAGCGCCCAGGCACCGGCGGCGAGCGCGGCGTCGCGGCTGTCCTGGCCCGACCGCCAGTAGCCGAAAAGCAGGCCGGCCAGCGCCGGAAACAGCGCGAGCAAGCCGCAGAACAGCAACGTGGCCACGGCGGCGAGCGGCGCGGCCATGCCGCCGACGTCGTGCAGGCTGACATAGACCCACGAGACGCCGGTGATGAAGCAGCCCAGGCCCCAGGCGAATCCGAGCATGGCGGTGCGACGGGTGCCGCCGGCGCGCCGCCAGAGCCAGAAGAGCAATGCGAGGCTCAGTACCGGCAAAGGGAACAGATCGAAGGGCGCGAAGCCCAGGGCCGCCGCCGCACCGATGAGTAGCGCGGCGAAGCCGTGCGCCATCATTCGGTTGGCGCGTTGTTCGTCGAATCGAGCGCCAGACTGCGCTGCTGGTCGACGAGCAGCGTATGTACGCGACGGCTGTCGGCGCGCAGGACTTGTAGGCGCAGACCTTCGAGCATGACCACTTCGTTGCGTTTGGGCAGTCGGCCAAGCTGGTGGATGACCAGCCCGCCGACGGTGTCGTAGTCTTCGTCGGAGAAGCTGGTGGCGAAGGCGGTGTTGAAGTCGGCGATCTCGGTGGTCGCCTTGACGCGGTAGCGACCGGTGTTGTCGAGCACGATATTGCCGGCGGCCTCGTCGAAATCGTACTCGTCCTCGATGTCGCCGACGATCTGCTCCAGCACGTCCTCGATGGTCACCAGGCCAGAAACGCCGCCGTATTCGTCAACGACGATGGCCATGTGATTGCGGCTGGCGCGGAACTCGCGCAGCAGCACGTTGAGGCGCTTGGACTCGGGGACGAACACCGCCGGGCGCAGGGTGTCGCGCAGGTCGAACTCCTTGCCGGCGAAATGGCGCAACAGTTCCTTGGCCAGCAGGATGCCGATCACATCGTCGCGGTTGTCGCCGACCACCGGATAGCGCGAGTGGGTGGCCTCGACGACGAATTCGGTGATCTTGTCCAGGGAGTCATGGACGCTGACACAGTCCATCTGCGCGCGCGGTACCATGACATCGCGTACCTGGATGTCGGAAACCGACAACGCGCCCTCGATAATCGCCAGCGCGTCGCCGTCGAGCAGATTGCGCTCGAAGGCGCCGTGCAGCAGTTGCAGGAGTTGTTCGCGGTCTTCCGGTTCGCGCATCAGGAACGACGAGAGGCGTTCCAGCAGGGAAGGTTTTTGACTGTCGGGGTCCATGGATCAACGGTACGGATCGGGATAACCGAGCCCGGCGAGTACGGCGCACTCCTTGGCTTCCATGCGCGCGGCGTCTTCGTCGCCGGTCTCGTGATCGTATCCCTGTAAATGCAGCATACCATGCACGATCAGGTGGGCGAAGTGGGCCTCGGCGCACTTACCTTGCTCGGCGGCCTCGCGCAGCACCACGGGCAGGCAGACCACCAGATCGCCGGCCACTGTCGGTTCCTCCGCGTACGCGAAGGAGAGCACGTTGGTTGCGTAATCCTTGTGACGATAGTCGCGGTTCAATTCCTGTCCTTCTTCCGCGCCGACGAAGCGCACGGTGACTTCGGCCGGCCGGTCGCAACTGGCACGTACCCAGCGGCGGATCGAAGTGCGCGAGGGTAACTCCCCGTCTTTACAGGCATATTGCACCCCGAGCGATAGCTCAGGCAGTTTTCGCGACATGCTTTTCGTAAGCCTCGACGATCCGCGCCACCAGCGGATGGCGCACGACATCGCGCGCGGTGAAATCGGTGAAAGCCAGCCCACGCACGTCGGCGAGAATTCGCCGTGCCTCGATCAGACCGGACTTCTGGCCTTTGGCCAGATCGATCTGGGTCACGTCGCCGGTGATCACCGCCTTGGCGCCGATGCCGATGCGGGTGAGGAACATCTTCATCTGCTCGGGCGTGGTGTTCTGCGCCTCATCGAGAATGATGAAGGCGTGGTTGAGTGTCCGACCGCGCATGTAGGCGAGCGGCGCGATTTCGATGTGACCTTTTTCGAACAGCCGCCCGACCTTGTCGAAGCCCATGAGGTCGTAGAGCGCGTCGTAGAGCGGCCGCAGGTAGGGGTCGACCTTTTGCGCCAGATCGCCGGGCAGAAAACCCAGCCGCTCGCCGGCCTCCACGGCCGGTCGGGTCAGCACGATCCGCTGTACCTGGTCGCGCTCGAAGGCGTCGACCGCCGAGGCCACCGCGAGATAGGTCTTGCCCGTGCCGGCCGGGCCGATGCCGAAGGTGATGTCGTGTTCCTGGATCTGGTGGATGTATTGCACCTGGTTGGGCGTGCGGCCATGCAGGTCGCTCTTCTTGGTCAGCAGCGCCGGCATCGGTGGCTGGGTCCGGCCACGATTGCGTATCTCCACCAGGCCGAGCTGGATGTCGTCGATCGACAGGGGCTGCCGGGCGGCTTGGTAGAAGTGCTCCAGCGCCTCCGCCGCGAGGCGGATCGCGGCCGTGTCGCCCGTCAGGCGGCAATGCTCGCCGCGCCGGCCGATGGCGATGTCGAAGGCCGCTTCAATCTGGCGCAGGTTTTCGTCGAGCGGCCCACACAGGTTGGCCAGCCGCTCGTTGTCGAGCGGTTGCAGGGTGACTTCCAGCGACTTGCTTTTCATAGTTCCCGTGTGACGATTTCGCCACGGAGGCTGTGCGGCAGGGCGGCCGTGATGCGCACCTGGGCGAATTGGCCGATCAGGCGCGGCGAGCCGGGGAAATTGACCACGCGGTTGTTGTCGGTGCGCGCGGCGAGTTCATTGGCATCCTTCTTTGCATGCCCGACCACCAGCACCCGCTGTACGCTGCCTACCATGCGCTCCGATATGGTCATGGCCATGGCTTCGATCCGCGTCTGCAGTCGCGCCAGTCGCGCCGACTTCACCGCCGCCGGCGTGTCGTCCGCCATTTCCGCCGCCGGCGTGCCGGGACGGGGGCTGAAGATGAACGAGAAGCTGGCGTCGAAACCGACTTCGTCGATCAGCGCCATGGTCTTCTCGAAGTCCCCCTCAGTCTCGCCGGGGAAGCCGACGATGAAGTCCGACGACAGCGAAATATCCGGGCGGGCGGCGCGCAGCTTACGGACCAACGACTTGTATTCAAGTACCGTGTAGCCCCGCTTCATGGCCGCCAGGATTCGGTCCGACCCGGCTTGAACCGGCAGATGGAGATGCGAGACCAGCTTGGGCACCCGCCGGTACAGATCGATCAGCCGCTGGGTCATCTCGCGCGGGTGCGACGTGGTATAGCGCAGCCGCTCGATACCCGGCATTTCCGCCAGCGTCTCGATCAGGAAAGCGAGGTCGGCCGTTTCGCCGTCCGGCATGGCGCCGCGATAGGCATTGACATTCTGGCCGAGCAGATTGATTTCCTTGACGCCCTGCGCGGCCAGCGTCGCGGCCTCCGCAAGCACGTCGGCCAGCGGCCGCGATACTTCGTCGCCCCGGGTGTAGGGAACGATGCAGTAGGTGCAGAACTTGGAGCAGCCCTCCATGACCGAGACATAGGCCGAGGCACCCTCGACCCGGCTTTCCGGCAACCGGTCGAACTTCTCGATCTCCGGGAACGAGATATCGACCTCGGCGCGGCCGCTTTGCCGGTGCCGACCGATCAGCTCCGGCAGGCGATGCAGGGTCTGCGGGCCGAAAACGATATCGACATAGGGTGCGCGGGCGACGATGGCGTCGCCCTCCTGACTGGCGACGCAGCCGCCGACGCCGATGACCAGTTCGGGGTTGTTCAGCTTGAGCTGGCGCACACGGCCAAGTTCGTGAAATACCTTCTCCTGGGCCTTCTCGCGCACCGAACAGGTGTTGAAGAGAATGATGTCGGCGTCTTCGGGCTTGTCGGTCTTGACCGTGCCAAAAGCGGCGCCGAGCACGTCGGCCATCTTGTCCGAATCGTACTCGTTCATCTGGCACCCGAAGGTGCGGATGAACAACTTGCTGGCCATCAGGGTTGCGACGCTTCCTGGGCCGAGAGTATCCAGACGCGGGCGATGGCCCCGCTCGGATCGGTGAGGTAGCGTACCGCCACAGGTTGTTGGATCATGCCTGGCAGGACCATCACGTTGAATGGGTCGCGGATCTGCACGCCTGGCGACAGCACCATCGGCTGACCATTCACCGACGCACTGGTCGGGCTGGACACCACCATGCTCCCCGCGACAGTGCCTTCCGGGATCGTCCGTGGCACGCCGACCGAAACCATGGGCGAGCTCGGCGCGGACGGACTGCTCATCTGCTGCATGGCGCTGCTGATGATCGAGCTGACAATGGCCGAGGTGAG
>WBZL01000737.1_pt1 | contig 36331 bp, 24 predicted proteins | sample 5204291 | NCBI WGS metagenome assembly WBZL01 (sample SAMN12344345, study PRJNA552823) | activated sludge metagenome | biome: Activated sludge suspended growth; feature: Nitrification reactor; material: Wastewater; isolation source: activated sludge from nitrification reactor of wastewater... | reverse complement strand
CCGCGTTCAGCGCCTCGGCCGCGAAGCCCGCGGCCTTCTTGTAGTCGGCCATGAAGGCCTCGCGCTCGGCGGCGGGCATGACCTGCTCGATGTCGTCGAACACGCCGCCGCAGCGCTCCTCGACGATGCCGAGCAGCCCGAACGGGCCGGCGCCGCGGTTGCGCAGCACCAGCGCCGAGACGGGCTTGCACAGGCGCTCGTCGTAGGCGCGCAGCGCCGCCGGCGTGACGCCGTGCACGAGCATCTGCGCGCCCAGCACGCGCGCGTCGACGATGGCCTGCGACGCGCCGTTGGATCCGGTGGGGTACATCACGTGCGCCGCGTCGCCGAGCAGCACGACGCGGCCGTCGACCCAGGTCGGCACCGGGTCACGGTCGATCATCGGGTACTCGTACACCGCCTCGGCGCCGCGCAGCATCGCCGGCACGTCCAGCCAGCCGAAATTCCAGTCGGCGAAGTGGTGGACGAACTCGTCCACCGCCACGCGGCGGTTCCAGTCGCCCTGCCCCCAGCCGGTCGAGTTGTCGACCGTGATCTCGGCGATCCAGTTGATCAGCGCCTGGCCGCTGGCCGGGTCGGCTTGCGAGATCGGATACAGCACCACGCGGTGGCGCGAGCCGCCGAGGCCGACGAAGGAGGCGCCGGTGCGGATCGGCCGGCCCGGCGTGGTGCCGCGCCACATGATCGCGCCGCCCCAGTGGATCGGCGGCTGCCGCGGGTGCATCTGCGCGCGCACCGCCGAGTGCAGGCCGTCGGCGGCGACCAGCAGGCGGCCGCGCCGTTCGGCGTGCGAGCCGTCGCGCCGCTCCACCTGCACGCTGACGCCGTCCGCGTCGTGGCGGTAGCCGGTGACCCGTTCGCCCAGGCGCACGGCATCCGGCCCGAGGCGCTGCTGCACCGCGTGCAGCAGCAGCATCTGCAGCTGGCCCCGGTGCACCGAGTACTGCGGCCAGCGGTAGCCCGCACGCAGCCCGCGCGGCTCGCTGTAGATGTCGTTGCCGTTGCGCCCGACGAAGGCGAATTCGCGCGTCGCGATGCCGATGCGGTCCAGCGCCGTCGCGTCGAAGCCCAGTTCGAACAGCTCGCGCACGGCGTTGGGCTGCAGGTTGATGCCCACGCCCAGCGGCTGCAGTTCGGCCACCGCCTCCATCACGAGGCAGGGCACGCCGATCTGGTGCAGCGTCAGCGCGGTGGCCATGCCGCCGATGCCGCCGCCGGCGATCAGGACCGGGAGTTCGGGTGAGTCCATCCGCCCATTGTCGCCAAGGCTGCGGGTCGTCCGCCGCCGGCCGCGAGCGCGGTGGGCGGTCGTCGGTCGTCGGCGGTCGCTGGCCGGCGCCTGCCAGAATGCGCGGGCCCGGCTTCACCTGCTTCGAGAGGTACCCATGTCCCGCTCCGACCCCGCTGCGCCTCTGACCCTGGGCGTGCTTGGCTGCGCCCACATCGCGCGCCAGTTCATCCGCGACGTGGCGCCCAGCGCGGCGGTGCGCGTGGCGGCCGTGGCCAGCCGCAGGGCCGACAACGCGGCCGCGTTTGCCGCAGCCCACGGCGTGCCGCGTCACCACGGCAGCTACGAGGCGCTGCTGGCCGACGACACGATCGAGGCGATCTACCTGCCCCTGCCCAACACGCTGCACGCCGAGTGGGCGGTGCGCGCCGCCGAGGCCGGCAAGCACGTGCTGTGCGAGAAGCCGCTGGCGACGAGCCTGGCCGAGGCCGCGTCGATGTTCGAGGCCGCGCGGCGCCATCGCGTGATGCTGCTGGAGGCCTACCCGTGGTGGTTCCAGCCGGCCACCGGCGAGCTGGTGGCCTTGCTGCAAGGCGGCGCCATCGGCGAGGTGCGTGCGGTGCAGGCCAGCTTCGGGTTCATGCTGGCCCGGCCCGAGGGCAACATCCGCATGAATCCGACGCTGGGCGGCGGCGCGTTGCTCGACGCCGGCAGCTACCCGCTGAGCCTGATCCGCCTGGCGATGGGCTGCGCCCCGCAGCGCGTGCGGGCCGATGCACGCTGGGCCGACAGCGGCGTGGACATCGCCACGGCCGGCACGCTGCGCTTCGCCGACGGCCGCGTGGCGCAGATGTCGTGCGCGATGGATGTCGCGACGCACCGTCGCGCGGTGATCGTCGGCAGCGCGGGCGTGATCGAGACCGAGTACCTCAACCACACCCACGACCGCCCGAGCGGCCACCCCTGGGGCTACCTGCCGAGCCAGATGCGGGTCCGCCGCGGCACGGTCAACACGGTGCCGTTCGAGGACGTCCGCGCCGCGGTCGGCAGCGGCTTCCGCTTTGCCGCCGAAGCCTTCGCGCGCGTCGTGCGCGCCGGCGACCAGACCGCCATCGACCGGGCCGCCGAGGCCAGCCTGGACATCGCGGCCACCTTGCAGGCCCTGGCCGAGAGCGCGCGCGGCGGGCGCGAGGTGGAGGTGCCGGTCCGCGCTGGCGCCGGGGCTTGACGGGGTCGGTGGGTCGCGCGGGCCCGCACGGCCGACATCAGGTGCGGCGGTCGAGATGCGGGCTGCGGCCATCGCCGGCTTGACCGCCTTGCTGTTGTTGGTGGGCCTGGCGGTCTGGCTTCGGCCGCTCGACCCCGACGTGCTGTCGCTGCAGCTGGCCTACACGCCACGGCAGTTCGGCGACATCGTGCACGCCTGGTCGCCCGGGATGCTGGCCCGCTATCGCGCCCACCTGCCCATCGACTTCGTGCTGCTCGCCAGCTACGGGACCTTCGGCCACCGGCTCACGACGCGCTGGTCCGTGCTGGCGCCGCAGCGCTGGGCGCGCGGGCTGCTGCCCGCCGCGGCGGTCTGCGACGCCGTCGAGAACGGGTTCCACCTGTGGCTGACCGAGGCGCCGCGCTTCGGGGTGCCGTGGGCCTACGCCACGAGCGCCGGCTGTGCGGCGCTGAAGTGGGCCTTGATCGTGGGTTTCGCGGGGGTGGTGGTGCGCGCCCTGCTCGGCCCGGTTCGCTGACCAGCCTGCGCCTACGCCCCCGGCCCGCAGTCCAGGCAACGCTCCACCGGCACCGGCCCCATGCGCAGCGCGCGCTGCAGGTGGCGCAGCGCGGTGCGCAGGCCTTCCTCGACCACCGGGTGGTAGAAGGGGCTGTCGAGCATCTGCTGCACGGTGTCGCCGCGCTGGGCGCTCCAGGCCAGCAGGTGCCCGATGTGCTCGGCGGCCGGGCCGATCATCTCGGCGCCCAGGAAGCGTCCGCTGCCGCGCTCGCCGTAGACGCGCAGTGCGCCGCGGTTCTTCAGCATCACGCGGCTGCGGCCCTGGTCGTCGAACGACACCTGGCCGACCGCGAAGTCGATGCCGGCGTCGCCGAGTGCGCGGTGCGTCTGGCCGGCCAGCGCGATCTGCGGATCGCTGAACACCACCGCCAGCGGCGCGCGACGCGGGCGCACGCGCACGTCCGGAAAGCGTCCGGCGTTGTCGCCGGCGATGCGGCCGTCGTCGGCGGCCTCGTGCAGCAGCGGGTGGGCGTCGGTCACGTCGCCGGCGACGAAGACCGGGCTGCGGCCCACCTGGCCGGTGCGACGGTCGTACACCGGCAAGCCGTCGGGGTCCAGCGGCAATCCGGTGCGCGCCAGCTCCAGTCCCGCGACGCGCGGCCGGCGTCCGGTGGCGGCGAGCAGCAGGTCGAAGCGTTCGTCGATCGCCTGGCCGTCGTCGGTCTGCGCGCGCACGCGCACCATGGCGCCCTCGCGCGTGGGTTCGAAGCGGCGCAGGCCCACCGTCAGCGGCAGCTCGGCCGCGAACACCTCGCGGGCCACGGCCTGCAGCGATGGGTCGGTGAGCGGCCCCATGCGCCCGCTGCGGCCGAACAGCCGCACGCGCACACCCAGCCGATGCAGCGCCTGGGCCAGTTCGAGCCCGATGACGCCGGTGCCCATCACCGCCACCGACGCCGGCAGGTCGGTCCAGTCGAAGACGTCGTCGTTGACGATCAAGCGATCGCCCAGCGCCTGACGCCAGGCCGCGGGCCACTCGGGCTCCGAGCCGGTGGCGATGACGGTGCGTTCGGCCTGCACGCGGGTGTGGTCGTCGACCTGCAGGGTGTGGTCGTCGACGAAGCGGGCGTGGCCACGCAGCCGGTGCGCCTCGGGCCAGTGCTCGACGGCGTCGACGACGAAGCCGACGAAGCGGTCGCGTTCGCGCCGCACGCGGTCCATGACCGCCCGGCCGTCCACGCGCACGGGGCCCGCGTGCACGCCGAAGGCCGCGGCGTGGGTGGCCCCGTGCGCCGCCTCGGCCGCCGCGATCAGCAGCTTGCTGGGCATGCAGCCCACGCGCGCGCAGGTGGTGCCGTAGGGGCCGCCTTCGATCACGAGCACGCGCTCGGTGTGCTCGCGGGCGGCGCGGTAGGCCGTCATGCCGGCGGTGCCGGCGCCGATGATGGCCACGTCGGTGTGCAGGGTCTGCATGCGTCGGCTCCAGGTGGTGAGGGGGTCGTGAGGCTCCGCCCGCGCGGCGGCCGCGCCGCCGGCCCGGGCGAGGGGCGGACGGTCCGTCGGGAGGCCGCGTCCGCCGACGTGAGGTCGCCACCTGCGCTCAGTCGCGCCAGGCGGCCGATCATTTCACGTCGGCACCAGGTCCTTGACGAGCAGGCGGTTCTCGTGCGCCTCGTTCTCGAAGCGGTACCAGTCTCTGCCCACGTCCCGGTAGCCCGACGCGGCGTAGAAGCGCAGCGCGCGGTGGTTGTGCACCCAGGCCGTGAGCCACAGCGTCCGGGCACCCAGGTCGCGGGCGGCGGCCTCGGCGCGCTGCAGCAGGGCGCGGCCGATGCCCTGTCGCACGAAGGGCTCCTGCACGTACAGCCGCTCGAGCTCGACGCCGGGCGCCGGCACCGCGGTGGCCTGCGGCAGGCCCGGTCGCAGGTGCACGAAGCCGATCAGGTGGCCGTCGAGCTCGGCGACGAAGCATGGCGCGCCGGCGCGCTGCAGCAGGCGGCGCATCCCGGCGGTGTCGAACTGCGCGAGCACCTCGCGGGCCAGCGTCGGCCGGATGCCGCCGGTGGCATAGGTGTCGAGGAACACCTGCAGCCCGAGCACGCCCAGGCACAGGGCGTCGTCGGGCGATGCCGGGCGCAGCGTCCAGGGCCGCGCCCCGGCCGGGCCGGGGCGCGGCGGGGTGTCGCTCATGCGGCCATTGTGTCGCGGCCGCTGCCACGGCCCGATATGCTGGCGGCCTCGCTGCCCGCATGCCGATGCCTGCCCGATCCACCTGCCCGCCTGCCGGGGCCCGCGCCCGTGCCGGCAGGTGCTGGGACGCGGCGATCGCACCCGGCACGACCGCTCGTCCCCGCTGGCAAGGCCGGCTCGGCCCTGCACCGATCCGCCGCAGCCCGGGCTGGGGCCGGGCCGTGCGCCTTGCGCCCGGCCCGCGCGGCGATCTGCCCGGTCGCGCCGGATTCGGGCGCGGTGCCTGAGTCGATGTCGGCCGCGCTCGGCCTGGCCATCGGCAGCGCGCTGTGCTTCGGCGCGGCGCTGCTGAGTGCGCGGCTGGGGCTGCGCAGCCGCAGCGCGCGGGCCGCTGCCGTCATCAGCGTCCCCACGGCGACCGTGATGCTGCTGCTGGTGGCGCCCTTCGTGGTCGACTGGACCACGTTCGACGCGAAGTCGGCGTTGCTGTTCGCGGCGGTGGGTTTGGTCTTCCCGGCCTTCGTGACGCTGCTGGGCTTTCGCTCCACCGTCGAGGTGGGGCCGACGGTCACCGGCGCCATCGCCGGCACCTCGCCGCTGTTCGCGCTGGCCGCTGCGGCGCTGTGGCTGGGCGAGGCCGTGCCCGTGCAGGCGGCCTGGGCCAGCGTGGGCGTGGGGCTGGGCGTCGCGGCCCTGTCGTGGCAGCCGAGCGCGCGGCCGCGCGACTTCGCGCTGCAGGCCCTGGGCTGGGCGGCCGCGGCCGCGGCCTTGCGCGGCGGCTCGCAGGCGCTGGCGCGCGGCGGGCTGGCCGCCTGGCCCGAGCCGGTGGCCGCCGCCGCGATCGGCTACGTGATGTCCTCGCTGGTGCTGCTGACGGCCTACACGCTGGGGTCGGCAGGCGCCGCGGCCGCGGCGGGGCGCACCCACGAGGCCGACGAGGCTGCCGGGACCGCCACGACGGCAGCGACCGCCAGGACGTCGGCACGCCCGGGAGCGGCCGCCGTCGGCCCCCGCGTGCGCGGTGGCCGTCGCTGGATGATGCTGACCGGCCTGCTCAACGGCGGCGGCGTGCTGCTGATGTACGCCGCACTGGGCCGCGCACCGGTCTCGCTGGTGGCGCCGGTGGTCGCCAGCTACCCGCTGGTCACCGCCGCCGGGGCCTGGCTGCTGCCGGGTGGCGAACGCCCGGACCGGCTGCGGCTGCTGGGCGTGGCGCTGATCGTCGCGTCCGTGGCGTTCGCCGCGGCCGCGCCCCGTCCGGCCTGAGGGCCCGTGGCGTCAGGCGCGCAGGCGGGGCGGCTCGATGTCGTCGCCGCGCGTGCCGCAGCGGCGCGAGGGCTGCCACCACAGGCGACCCTCGCGCACCTGGATCTCCACCTTGACCTGGCGCGCCGCGTCCAGCGCGTCCCAGAACGCGGCGATCAGGTCGCCGTCGAGCGCCTGCGCGCCCTCGGCCGGGGCGGCGGACTGCAGGGTGTCCAGGCGTTCGCCGATGCGCTGCAGCGTGGTGGCCACCGGGCCGCTGGCGATGCGGTTCATCAGGCCGGCGTGCTGCGGGTCGGCGAACTTCTCGACGATGGCGGTGAGCTGCGGGCACCGGCGCAGCCGGGCGATCACCGCGGACAGGGCCTCGCGGTCGGCGCTGGCGCTGCCGCACGCGTAGTACAGCGGCATGCGTTGCCAGGCCTGGACCGGCCAGGCGCCGAGCTGGGCATGGCGCTCGGCGCTCCACAACTGCTCGCGCTCGCCGGCGCGGAAGCTCGCCCACAGGTCCAGGTCGGTCTGCGGGTTGAAGACGATGGCGCGGAAGCCGAACTCCAGCGCCACCTTGAGCGCGCCGTGGCCGCCCATGCTGCCGTAGTAGCAGCTGACGCGCGACGCGTCGAAGCGCGGCAGCACGCGGTCGCGGACGAGCGTGCAGATCTGCTCGAAGGCCTGGTCGGTGTACCAGTTGCGGTCGGGGTTGCGCAGGAACAGCAGGCTCTGCCCGGGCAGGCGGCCCGAGAGCTGCTGCACGTCGGGGAACGTGTGGTGCGTGTGGACGCAGGAGAAGACGATCGTCAGCGCCTGCGCCCCCGGGGATTCGACCCACAGGTGCTCGATCTCGCCGTGCGTCTGCAGCGCCGGCAGCATCACCGCCAGTGCCGGGCTGCGCAGCGCGTCGGCGGCCGCTTCGGCCAGGTCGGGGTGGCCGGGCTGGCCGGCCAGCCAGGCCCACAGTTCACGCGCGGCTTCCAGGCGCTGGCACTTCTGCGGCGCACGCGGCTCGAGGGCACCGTGGGTCCACAGCAGCGCCAGGTGGTAGGCGGCCACGCGCTGCGGGGCCGCCGCGCCGTCGCGCAGCACCTGCTTCCAGAAGGGCTCTTCGGCGCGCCAGTCGGCGCCCAGTTCGGGCAGCGGGGGCAGCGCCTGCGGATCGAGCATGGGCAGCGTGGCCAGCAAGGTCCGGCGCACGCCGGGCGAAGGCTGGGCGCGGCGCGCGCGTGCCAGGGCCAGCACGACGCCCTCGACGTCGCCTTGCAGCGATCGCACGCGCACGCTGGCGCGGTGGGCGGCGGCGATGGCCGCCGGGGCCAGCGACTGCGTGTCGAGCACGGGTTGCAGCAGCGGCACCGGGTCGGCGCCGGCCTCGGCCATCGCCCACGCACCGTCCAGCGCGGCCAGGGCGCGCAGCGCCTCGGCGCGCGGCTGGAAGGCCGGCTCGGGGATCTCGAAGTCCATCAGGCCCATCAGGGTGTGCAGGCGGCGGCGTGGCGCCTCGCGCTGCAGCGCGCCGGCCACCGCGGCGAGCATCGCGCGGTGCATCCAGGCGGTGGGTTGCAGCCATTGCTGCTGCCATTGCGCGGCCAGGCACAGCGGCAAGGCGTCATCGGCATGATCGATGAAGGCCGTGCCGTCGAGCCAGGCGCGCACGCGGTCGGCGCGCAGCCGGTGGCCCTGGTTGTGCAGCAGCAGCTGCGCCAGCGTCGCGGTGGCGGTGTCTTCGTCGCGCGCCTGCAGGGCCAGCTCGAAGAGCACCACCAGGCCGTCGGCGGCCAGCGAGTCGTCGCGCGCGGTGGCCTGCAGGGCGGCGCTGTGCAGCCGGGTGATCTCGGCGCTGCCGAGTCGCGCCTCGGCGTCGGGGCGACCGGCGCTGTCGCGCAGGCGCGCCATCGCGGCCAGCAGCACCAGGCGCGGTGAGTAGGCGTCGGGCTGCTCCAGCGGCCGCAGGCCGTGGTGCTGCAGCAGCGCGGGCACGAAGCCGTCGCGCGCGTCGGCCTGCAAGGCCTCGGCGGCCAACGACTCGATCAAGCGGGCGTCGCGCCAGTCGGCGCTCAGCAGCGCCAGGCGCGCCGCATGGCGGCCGTCCAGGCAGCGCGCGACGGTGGCGCGCTGCGTCTCGTCGAGGCGGTGCACGCAGCGCCACAGGGCCCACCACAGGCCGACGCGCTCGGTGCCGGCGAGGTCTGCGTCGACGTGGCTGAGCAGCCGTCGCAGCGAGGCCTCGGGCTCCGGCGACTCGGCCAGGCGATGGAAGTAGCGGTCGTAGGCTTCGCGGTGGGCGAAGGCGGGCAGCTCGGCCGCGGCGGCAGGCGACGCGGCGGGCGGTGCGGGCATGGCGGAGGTCTGCATGCTGGCATTGCATGTCGGCCCGCCGCCGGGCGGTGCGGAGAAATGAAGCACCGGAGCGGTCCAGTTCTCCGCCGGGGCAGGGCCTCGTGCCGGGTTCGCGGGGCGGGGCCGGGCTGGCGTCGCCGCCCAAACGCGTCGCCTGCGCGCGGGCGGGGCCGGTGCGGGGCAGGGCGCCGGGCCTTGCACGGCGCTGCCGGCGCTGCGGGCTATGCTCGGTGCGATGGGGAATCGCCTGTCGATCGTGATGCCGGTGCTCGACGAAGCGGCCGGCATCGACGCGGCCCTCGAGCGGCTGCAGCCCTGGCGCGAACAGGGCGTGGAGCTGGTGGTCGTCGACGGCGGCAGTCGCGACGGCACGCTGGCGCGCTGCGCCGGCCGTGCCGATGTCGTGCTGCCGGCCCCGCCGGGCCGGGCGCGCCAGATGAACCTGGGTGCCCGCGTGGCCCAGGGGTCGGTGCTGCTGTTCCTGCATGCCGACACGCAGCTGCCGGCCGACGCCAGGTCGTCCATCGACGAAGCCCTGGCCGGCGGCGCCGGCTGGGGCCGCTTCGACGTGCGCATCGCCGGGCGCTCGGCATGGTTCCCGCTGATCGCCGCGCTGATGAACCGGCGCTCGCGGGCCACCGGCATCGCCACCGGCGACCAGGCTATCTTCGTGCGCCGCGACCTGTTCGAGGCCGTCGGTGCCTACCCCGAGCAACCGCTGATGGAGGACATCGAACTCAGCCGCCGCCTGCGCCGCCGCGGCGCGCCGGCCTGCCTGCGTGGCCCGGCGGTCACCTCGGGCCGCCGCTGGGAGCGCCACGGCGTGTGGCGCACCATCGTGCTGATGTGGCGGCTTCGCCTGCTGTACTGGCTGGGCGTGCCGGCCGAGCGGCTGGCCGCGGCGTACCGCTGAGGCCGGTGGTGCGGGTGATCGTGATGGCCAAGGCGCCGGTGGCCGGCTATGCCAAGACACGCCTGGTGCCGGCCCTGGGCGCCGAGGGGGCGGCGGCGCTGGCGGCGCGGCTGCTCGACGCCGCGGTGGCGCAGGCGCTGGCTTCGGGCGTCGGCCCGGTCGAGCTGTGCGTGGCCCCGGACCCCGTGCATCCCGCGTTCCAGGCCTGGGCGGGCCGGGTCGACGTGGTGGCGCAAGGCGAGGGCGACCTGGGCGCCCGGATGGCGCGCGCCTTCGAGCGCGCGCTGGCCGGTGGCGGCCCGGTGCTGATGATCGGCACCGACGCACCGGCGCTCGACGCCGCCGTGCTGCGCCAGGCCGCTGCGGCGCTGGACGAGGCCGACGCCGTGGTGGTGCCCGCGCTCGATGGTGGCTACGTGCTGATCGGGCTGCGCCGCATGCGGCCCGAGCTGTTCGTCGACATGCCCTGGAGCACCGACCAGGTGGCGCGCCTGACGCGCGAGCGGCTCGACGAGGCCGGCGCGCGCAGCCGCTGGCTGCCGGCGCTGGCCGATGTCGACGAGCCGGCCGATCTCGTGCACGTGCCGCCGTCCTGGCGGCCCGCATCGCCTGGGACCGCCGGCGCCTGAGCGCCGAGCCCCACCGATCGTGGATCGAGCCACCTCGTCCGCCGTCCCCCGGGCCCCGCAGGGCCGGGCCTCGAAATCGAAGAGGGCGCGATGACCGCTCCCCTCGACGGCCTGCGCGCGGCCTTGCACGCGGCGCGTCACCGCGGCGCCGACGGGCCGCTGCAGCCGCTGGCCGACAAGGGCCTGGCGCACCATCACGTGCGGCTGGTCGGCAGCGCGCTGCTGGCGCGCCTGCCCAAGCAGAGCCAGATGGGGCTGGACGCGCGCCAGGCCCTGGCCTACGAGGCCGCCTGCTTCGAACGCGCCGCAGCGGGCGGGCACGCACCGCGCCTGCACGCCGTGCTGCCACCCAGTGCCGCGCTGCCGCGCGGTGCGCTGCTGGTCGACGAGGTGAAGGGCCGCCCGGCGCGGCTGCCGCAGGACCTGCCGGCGCTCGCGGCCGCGCTGGCATCGATCCATCGCCTGCCGCTGCCCGAGGCGGGCCGGCGGCCACCGTTGCGCGACGACCCCGATCCGCTGCAGGCGCTGCGGGCCGAGATCGATGCGCAGGCCGTGCACCTCGATGCGGCGGGGCTGGCGGCCGACGTGCGGCGGGCCATCCAGGCGCATCGCGAGGACCTGCGCCGCCGCTGCGAAGGCAGCGAGCGGCCGGCCCGGCGGCTCGTCGCCTTCGACGCCCATCCCGGCAACTTCCTCGTCCGTGACGACGGCCGCGCGATCCTGGTCGACCTGGAGAAGGCGCGCTACAGCCACCCCCCGCTGGACCTGGCGCATGCGACGCTCTACACCTCGACCACCTGGGACCTCGACAGCGCGGCCGAGCTGACGATCGACGAGGTGCTGGCGACCTACCGCGCGTGGGAGGACGGGGTGGACCCGGACGTGGCGATGCGCCGCTGGCTCGTGCCGCTGCGCGCCGCGATGTGGTTGTGGTCGGTGACCTGGTGCGCCAAGTGGCGCGTGCTGTCGTCGGCAGCCGCGCGCGACGCCGATGCCGGCGAGGACTGGTCCGCCAGCCACAGCAGCGAGGCCCTGGTGGCGCATGTGCGCGACCGCGTCGACACCTACCTGTCGACCGACGGCGTGGGGCGGGTGGTGGCCGAGCTGCAGGTCTTGGCGCGCCGGCTGGCGGACTGAGCGACGGGTGGCCTGCCGATGTCGATCGGCGGTCGAACCGACGCGCCGCCGCGCGCCCGGCGGCGCCTCAGCTGCCGGTCAGCGCGACCACCGGGTAGTCGATCACGCCCACCGGCACGGCGGTCACCGGCGTCTGGCGGCCCTTGGTCAGGCGCGCCACCTCGCGCCCGAGGAAGTAGCTCAGGCCGTGGTGCGTCACGACGCCTTCCTTGCGGAAGTCGGCACCGCCGCGCAGCCCCTCGATCAAGGCCTTGGTGAAGGCGCCGTTGCCCCAGCTGGCCTGCTCGATGGACTCCTGCCGGCCGGTGCTCGACGAGAACACGATGACCCCGTTCTCCGCGGCTGCCAGCGTGTTGGCCAGGCGCGCGATCTCGGTGTTCAGCGCGGCGCCGGTGCCGACCACGTTGCCGGCGTGGCAGGTGTCGACGAACAGCACCGCCTTGCCGCGCACGGCGGCCAGGCTCTGGCGCAGGTGGGCTTCGCTGACGGCGCTCTGCGCCAGGCGGTCGACGTCGCCGTCGTGCGGCAGGAAGAAGTAGCGACCCCCGGCATCGTTGACGCCGTGGCCGGCGATGAACAGCATGGCCGTGTCGCGTGGGCCGGCGGCCTGGCGCAGCCAGCTCAAGGCGTCCAGCACGGCCGACCGGGTGGCGGCCGCGTCGGTCAGCAGGCGTGCCTCGACACTCGAGTACATGCGCCCGCCCTGGCCCTTCATCAGGGCGGCGAAGTCGCTGGCATCCTTGGCCGGCAGGTCGAGCGCGTAGTCCTTGCGCGCATAGGCCGAGACCCCGATCGCGACGACGAACAGGCGCGACGGCGCAGCGCCGGGACCGGCCGACGGACCCGGCGCGACCGGTGCGCCCGGCGCCGGCCTGGCCGGTCCGTCGGTCCCCGCAGAGAGGGTACCCGGCGCGCCGCCGGGCGGCCGCGCCGGGGCGCTCGGCCGCCAGACCCAGGCCAGCTGCACCGGCTCGGAGATCAGCACGCCGGCATCGGCCATCACCAGCACTTCGGCGTTCGACGCGGGCATCGCCAGCACCAGGTGGCCGATGGCCTCGCCGTCCTGCCGGTCGGGCATCACCAGCTCGGTGGGCTCGGCCGGCCGGCCGTCGATGCGCACGCGCATGGTCCGCGCCGGGAGGCCGCCGGCCTGCACGGAAAAGCGCACCTGCAGGCGCCGGTCGGAGCCCTGGATCGAGCGCTCGTTGTAGATCGACACGACCGGGGGCAGCACGCGGCGGATGGGGTCGGCCTGCACCGCGGCGGGCATCGTGACCGCCGGCAGCCCCGCTGCCAGCTCGGAGCGGGCCAGGCGGGCATCGCCCGACGAGACGGCCACCGGCGGTGGCTGCTGCAGCGGCGGCCGTGGCGGCGCGGCCCCGGTGCCCTGCGCACGCCGGTCGGTGCCGGCGCTGCCACTGCTGGCGGCGTCCTTGCCGCTTGCGGCCGTCGGACCGGAGGGCGCGGCGGGGTTCGCCGGGGAACCCGACGTCCTCGGACCGGCCTGGACGGCCGGTGCGACCGCCGCAACTCGTTGCCCCTCGGTCGCCAGGTTCTCCAGCGGACCGGCATCGACGTGCAGGCGACGCTGGGCGTCGGCGGCGGCCAGGGCCTGGACCGGGTCGAGGGTGTCCAGCACCCGGTCGACGACGTCCGGCCGGTGGTAGCGGTCGCGGAACTTGCCGATCGAGAAGAAGTCCACCGCGCGGCCGTCGGCGCGCTCCAGGTGCCAGCCGACGAGCGACTCGGCACCGACCGACGTGTCGTAGTAGCCCTGCTCGGTCCACAGCACCCAGCGGCCGTCGAGGGCGGTGAACAGCGACAGCAGCAAGGCGCCGTCGGTGGCCCGCCACCAGCGCACGGTGCCGTCCAGCAGGGTTCCGACGACGAGGCGGCCGTCCTGCGACGCGTGCACCGCGGTGACCTCGGAGGGCGCGCGCACCGACCACTCGGTCCGCCCATCCGGCGCGACGCGCCGCAGGGTGCGCGAGGTGCCCAGGATCACCGCCCGGTTGTCGGGCAGCAGCGCCATCGAGCGGGACACCTCGGCGGGCTCCATCGGCTGCTCGCGCCCGCCGACGAGCGGCCGCAGGCGGTCCTGCCAGTCCTGCACCGACACGGACAGCGATCGACGGCGTGCCGTGTCGGTGCCGGGTGTCGGCCCCTCGGCCGCCTCGCGCCGGCCCAGCGCGAAGTGGCGCGCACCGCTCCAGCCTTCGGCGCCGAAGCTCACGGTGCGCGCGCTGCCGTCGATGGCCAGGTTGTCGGGGCCACGCAGGTCGACGACCGCGGCGCCGATCGGCGAGACCGGACCGGTGGCCTGGACCGCGGTCCACGAGCCCTGTCCGGTGGCCAGCACGAAGCCCTGCTCGCCCCAGGGCGCGAGGTCCTGCACCGTGTCAGTGGCGGCGAAGTCCGACGAGGCCGCGCCGTCCGGCCAGGCGATGCGCTTGAGCACCACGCGGGCTCGGATGCCGCCGTTCTCGGTGGCGCGCCCGGCGGCGGCGATGGTGCGGCCGTCGCGCGACCAGGCCACGCTGCCCAGCCCCGCCTGGTCGCGGTGCAGGTCGGAGAACCAGAATCGCTTCGTCGTCGCCAGCGTGGTCGCGTCGAGCACGTCCACCGGCGCCTGGCCGTTGCGGTGGCGCGAGCTGTAGCCCACCGCCACGTGGCGCCCGTCGGGCGACACGGCCAGCGAGCGCGGGTCACCGACGTCGGTGGCGACCTGGCGTTCGAGCTGCCAACGGCCGTCGCGCTCACGGTACAGGCGGATGCGGCCGTCGTAGCCCGAGGCCAGGATGCCGCCGTCGGGCAACTCGGCCAGCCCGTAGCAGGGGCCATCGAAGCGGTCGGCAAACGCCGGTCCGCCGGTCGCGGTGAGGATGCGCACGCCGTGCGTGCCGGCCAGGCAGGCCACCAGGTGCCTGGCGTCGCGGGTCCACAGCAGCCTGACGACGTGGCCGGCATCCAGGGGCAGGCTGCGCAGCGGCTGGCCGTTGACGGCGGAGTAGACCTGCAGGCGATGCCCGCCGCCGGCCGAGCCGCTGGTGCCGCCCACCGCCAGTTCGCGCCCGTCGGGCGAGAAGGCCACGCCGTACATGCGCCCGAGGTCGCCGGGTCCGATCGGCCAGCGCAGCACCATCAGCAGGCGTCGCGTGGCGACCTCCCAGACGCGTGCGGTCTTGTCGTCGGACACCGTGGCCAGCAGGGCCTGGTCCGGACTGACGGCGATGCGGCGGACGGCACCCGCATGGTTGCCGGCTTCGAGCACGAGGGTCGGTTCGTGCGGACCCGGGCCGGACTGCGCCATCGTCGGCGCCGACGTGCCCAGCAGGACCGCGAGCACCATCGAGGCCGCTGCCAGCAGGGCCCGCGTCATCGACGGCAGCGACCGCGTCGACCTGCCGGCGGAGCCGTACCGCTCGGACGCTGGCGCAGAGGTCGGGGTCCGGCCGCCGACAACGGCACCGCCGGCCGGCACTGCATGCTCTCGTCGACGTGGCGACATGGTGGATGGCCCGAGCTGGGGATCAGCGTGCAAGTGATCGCGTCGGCGTGGCAGGCGATGCTCCCTGCCGACGTTCCTCGACCACGCCGCCGCGTGCGTTCCGGGCTGCGGCGTCGGTGTTCGACACGCGGGCCGGCCGGCGTCGGTCACCCTGCGCCGCCGCAAAGCCGCTGGGGACACAGTCGACGGTGATGCCGGACACCGGCGCCGCGCTGATGGATCCGGAGCCGTTGTTGACGGTGCAGAAGTAGCCGCTCGGCTGCACCGACACCGTGACATCGTAGAAGCAACCGTCGCACAGCAGATCCGGAAAGTAGAACAGTCCCCGGCTGCTGAGGGTCTGGGTCGAGCTGCCATTCAAGGTCAGATCGAGCCCGCCCGGCAGGAGGGCGGTCGGCGAAGTCACGATGCCACCCACCTGGTACGCCGAGGGCGTGCCCGAGCACACGATGTCGACATCCACGTCGGCGCCGCTGATCGTGCCCCCACCGCCGATGACCGAGCAGGTCTGTCCGGTGGGCTGGGAGGTCACGTTCACGGCGTAGTTGTCGCCGCTGCGGTAGTTGCCATAGCCGAATCCGCTGTCGTTGGGGCTGATGATCCCCCAGTTGGCGGGTGCGCCGTAGTTGGGGTTGATCCACTCGAGCTCCAGGCCCCAGGCATTCAGCCCGCTGATGACGGCGCGGACGAAGTACATGCACTCGATCTCCACGTTCGTCACCGGGGCCCCGGCGACGATGCCGCCACCGTTCGACCGGACGGTGCAGTATTGCCCGCCGGGCGATTGGGCGACCTCGACGGCATACAAACTGCCATCCGGCAGCGCGGTCGGGAAGGTGAAGCTGGTGGCCCCGATGGGCGGACTCACGCTCTGTGCACCCAGTGACAGCTGCAGGCCGCTCTTCTCGAGCCCGATGATCGTGCCGCCGACGGTGAACTTGCCGCCGACGGTCACGTCGGCGCAGTTGATCACCACGTTGGACACCGACGCCTGGCCGATCACGCCCGTGCCATTGGACACGCTGCAGCTCTGTCCGGTGGGCTGTGCGGCGACCACCACGGCATAGCTGGCTCCCGAACCGAACTTCTGCGCGAAGACGAACGCGGTGGCGCCGGCGGCCGGCGTGATGGTCTCAGCGCCCAGCGCGAGCTGCAGACCGGCCCGGGTCAGGCCGACGATGCTGCCACCGACGGTGTACCGGGCCGCACCGCTGCAGCTGATGGTCACGTTGGTCACCGATTCGCCGACGATCACGCCGCTGCCCCGGCTCAAGGTGCAGGTCTGTCCGGTCGGCTGGGCGGCGATCGCCACGTTGTAGGCGCTGCCGTTGGAGAGGAACCCGGGAAACTGGAACGTGGTGGCACCTGGAGGTGGCGACACCGAGTTGTCGCCGTTGCTCAGCCGCAGTCCCGGCTCGGTCAGCCCGCTGATCGTGCCGCCGAGCGTGAAGGTGGTGTTGGAGAAGTGGGCGGTCACCGATTTCGCGCTGTCCATCGTCAGCGAGCAGGTCGGCGACGTGCCGCTGCAGGCGCCGTCCCAGCCCGCGAAGATCGAGCCGCTGGCGGCCGTGGCCGTCAAGGTCACGCTCTGCCCGGAGTTGAAGCTGGCCACGCAGGTGTTGCCACAGGCGATGCCGGCCGGTGTCGACGAGATCGTGCCCTTGCCGGTCTTGCCGACGTTCAGGCCGAAGGTCGGTCCGGCGGAGCCCGTGAAGGTGGCGACCACTGACTTGTCGCCGCTCATCACGACGACGCAGGTGCGGCCCGTCGTCCCGGCGCAGGCACCGCCCCAGGACTCGAAGCGGCCGCTCGATCCCGGCTGCGCCGTCAGCGTGACCTGGGATCCCCATGCAAAGCACGAGCCGGTGCCTCCACCGGGACAGGGCTGTCCCGGTGGGTTCAGCGCAATGCCCCCATGTCCCGAGACCCGGGTACTCAGCCGCCCGACCGACTGCGCGGCCACCGAGGTCGAGAACGACTGCACTTCGTAGGCCTGGCTGCCGGGCGTGGTCACGGCCGCCCCGTCGCGGTCCTTGCCATCGAGCACGCCGTCACCCAGGTCCCGGCTGAGCTGCTTGGACATCTCGCGCGCGGGTGCTTCGAGGCTCGGGTTGAACTTCGCCGCGGCCCGGGCCAGGGCGACCAGGATCTGCGCGTAGCGCCCACGGTCGTTGTTGCCCAGGGCCTGCAGCGCGGCCGGGCTGTAGGCCAGGGAGGGGGGCCTGGTGATGTCGGCCACGGCCAGCCCGGTGCCCTGGAACTGCTGGTTGATGAGGTCGCGCACCTTCTGGTTGGCGGCGCGCACGCGGTCGATCGTCGCCAGGGTGCGGGCGCGGCCCGTTCCATCGGCGGGCCGCGATGCGTCCAGCGGCCGTCGGCCGGTGCCATAGGCCCCGGTCGACTCCAGCATCTGCACCGCCGCGTGGGTCAGGGGCGACACGGTGACGTGCTGGGTCAGGTCGGGCACGAAGACTTCGAGCGACTCCGAGGCGGAGAACGGCCGCCAGTCGCCGGCCACGCCGTCGCCCTTCTCGATCGACTCGTCGAAGTAGTACGCGTTGTCGTTGCCCCGGTACTCGACGCGGTAGGGCCCGCGGTGGAAACCGCAAGCCTTCAGGCGCGCGGTTCCCCGGTCGTCGGAGACCGCCTGGCCGACGAGTGCGCCGTTGCCGTCGAACAGCCTGACATCCGCGCCACGGATGGCCCCGTCGGCGCTCGTCGAGCCGACGCCGCCGTCGGTGCCGGGGCCGTCGCCGTCCCCGTCGCCGCCGGTGCTGTCGAAGCCACCCTCCGGGAAGCCGCTGCTGACCGGCACGCAGGGAACGTAGTCGATGACCCCGCCGACCATCGTGACGGCCTCGCCGAAGGGTCCACCGAGCACGTAGACCTGCAGCGCGTTCTGGTCGACGACCAGGTAGGCGCCGGTGGCCGGGTAGTGCCGGTAGGCGAACGGGCCCGCTGATTGGTCGGGCTGGTGGCCTGGAAAGTACTGGGGGAAGCGCTGCTCTCCCAGATCGAACAGTTCGCTGGCGGCGCGCCGCACCGTCACCGCGTCGCCGACGGCCAGCGCCGTCCTGCGCGTGAGCATGCGCAGGTCACGATCGACGACTTGCGGCTGATGGCCCGCGCGCGCCGCGAACGCGAGCGCCGCGGCTGTCGGCTGCCGCTCGGCGCTGCCGCCGCAGCCGGCGATCAGGGCCGCGGCCAGCCAGGTCAGCGCGAGAGGGCGCAACATCCAGGACTTCATGGGCCAGACCTCGAATGTCACGGTTGCCGGAACGACGCGGCGACCGACCGCTCGACGACGTTCATCGCCACCAGGCAGGTCGCGGACGTGCCGCGGCACGCGCCCGACCACCCGGCGAAGCTCCAGCCCGGAGCCGGCGTGGCGGTCAGCGTGACACTGGTGCCTGCCGCGAGCCGGGCCGTGCAGTTGGCACCGCAGTCGATGCCGGCACTGGCTCCGGACACCGTGCCGGTCCCCGTGACGCTGACCGTCAGCAGCGGGACCTCGAAGGTCGCGGTGACGCGCTGGGCCTGGCTCATCGTCACGTTGCACACCTGCGCCGTGCCGCTGCACGCACCGGCCCAGCCGGCGAACAGCGAACCCGCCGTGGGGGTCGCCGTCAGGGTCACCGGCCGATCCCAGCCGAACGCCGACGACGAACAGAGGCTGCCGCAGCTGATGCCGGCAGGTGTGCTGCCCACCGTGCCAATGCCGGTGCCGGACCGGGCCAGCGTGAGCGCCGGCGGCGGCAGGAAGCTGCGCACGTTGCCCACCGCCGCCCACCTCGCACCGAACGGTCCGCCCAGCACGTAGACCTCGAGCGTGGCCTGGTCCACCAGCAGGTAGGCGCCCGACTCCGGGTAGTAGCGGTACGCCAGCACGCCGGCCGAACGGTCGGTCTGGTGCCCGGGGAAGAACTGCGGGTACAGCCGCTCGCCGAGGTCGAACAGATCGGTCGCCAAGCCGGGGATCGCCGTGCCCTCGCTGGAGGCCAGCGCGACCCTGCGCAGCGCCGCGCTGTCCGGCGGGGCGAGCAGTTGTGCGGTGGTGCCCGCGGTGTCGGCCATCAGCTGCGCGGCCGCCCCCGCGTGGGTGTCGTCCTCGCCGCCACAGGCTGCCAGCACGCCAGCGCAGACGGCGAGCCATGCCGGCCGGCGTACGAGCGCGTACCACGACACCTTGCCCTCGGTCCTGCCTGCATCCGCGCACACCACAGCCATCCACCCCCGCAGGCCAGGTGATCGAACACCCGGTCGCACGTGACTCCTGCCCGACCCTGCTTATAGCGGTTGCCCCTTCGCCCAGACATCGGGGGCGCCCCGGGAGGACGTTCCCATGGTCGCCCGCGACGGGGTGTCGCCATCATGACGCGGCGCCGAAGCCCGGGCATCCTCCATCCAGATGGCGCCGTCCAGGCGCCACCCGATGGACGGGCTTGCCGGCCAGGTCGCCGTGCGCCGCCGACGAATCCGTCCACCCTGGCAGCGGCGGGTTCGGCGCCGGCGCGGCCTCCAAGGCGGCTTCAGTCGGGCGCCGTCGACAGCCGCGCGACGAGGTCCCCGAAGATCGCGTCGCGCGCGACGGCATAGGCCTCTCGCATCGGCGGGCGCTTGCGCGGACCGCGCCGCCAGCGACGGTCGGCCCCCAGGAGCGGCGTGCGCACCAGGTCGCTGGGCACCCAGTCCGGCTCGACGAGCCAGGCGATGGTGATCAGGTCCCAGATCACCCACGACAGGCCGTCGAGCCGCTCGATGCCGAGCATCTCGAACAGGGGGTTGTGCGCGTACAACCGGGCCAGGTGGCGGCCGATGGCCCCGCGGCCGTCGACATGGGCCTGCACCTCCGGCCAGGACAGGCGCAGCTGGGCGCCGACGTGGAAGCCGGGCAGGTAGACCAGCGGGATGCCGCTGTCGAAGAGCAGGCGCGAGGCGGTCAGGTCCTGCTCGAGGTTGAGCGAGTAGTTGACCTGCGGGGCGTGCGACGGATAGCCGCTGGTCCAGACGACGACGATCTTGTCGGCGATGTCCGGAGCCGCGAGCCACGCACTGACCAGGTTGGTGACGCAGCCGATGGCCACGACGTACAGCGGCTCGTCGTCGGGCATCGAGCGCGCCAGCGCGATCAGGTGGTCGGCGGCCGGGCTCGGCTGCGGCCGGTCCGCGGCCTGCAGGTAGCCGGCGCTGCCGGGCCACACCCGGCCGTCCGGCGACAGGCGCAGCGCGTCGAAGACCTGGCCGATCTGCTCGAGGCTGCGGCGCATGCCCTCGCCGGGGTCGCAGAAGGGCGCCAGCTGCACGGTCGCCGGATTCCAGCCGCGCCGTTCGAAGTGCGCCAGCCGCGCACCATGCTGGCGCAGCAGCGCGTGGTCCTCGGCCCTGGCGCGATGCGGCTCGTCGCGCGCCCGGCGCGCGCGCAGCATCTCCTGTCGCCGGTGCTCGAACGAGTAGGGCGCGGCGTACACCGCCTCGAGCTGCAAGCGGTCGGGCGACAGCAAGGCCCAGGCCAGCGCGAAGTGGTCGTCGATCTCGTTGGCGGCGTCGGTGTCGATGACCAGCCGCGGCCGCCGGCGCGGCAGCGCCAGGCGGGCGCGGTACCAGTCGTCGCTGTGGCGACCCGGCGCGGGCCGCGCCGCGCTCACAGCGGGTCGATCGGGTAGATCGGCCGGCGCAGCTTGCGAAAGGGCAGGGCCGCGTAGTCGGAGGTGCACACGCCGCTGCCGGCGCACTCGACCACCGCCCCGGCCAGCGTGCGCAAGCCGGCGCGCCAGTGCACGCGGCTCTTGAGCATCAGGAACTGCTTGCTCGCGGGGTCGATGCCGACGGCCTGGAAGGCCGCCAGGTCGTGCGGCTCGACGTGGTTGGAGATGACGACGATGTCGATGCCGCCGGTGTCCAGCACCGCCGTCGGCCCCATGTGGTTGAGCTCGCCGCGGCCCATCGGTCCGCGGTTGCGGTAGCGCCCGTCGCACAGCAGCTTGACGCGCCCGCTGACGCTGCGCGAGCGTCCCTTCAGGCCGATGGCCGGCATGTCGAGCTTGCCGCCGAGGTCCACCGTGACACGCGTGCCGACGCCGGCACGCGACATCTGCTGCACCGCCGCGGGGTCGAAGATCGCGAAGGCGGCGGCATCGCGCAGTCCGGCGTCGAGCATCGCCCCCAGCACGTCCATGGTGTCCATGGTGCCGCCGCTGGCGCAGTTGTCGTAGTGGTCCAGCAGCACGACCGGCCCCGACCCGGCGCGCAGACCCTGGCGCAGGGCCTGCGCACGGGCCATCGACTCGGGCAGCGCCTCGGGCTTGTAGACGAACTGCGTGCGGGCCGCCCACGCCATGTCCAGCAGCTCCTGGCACCAGGTCTCGGCGCGCGCCGCGTCGCCGTCGGTGACGACGACGGCCGACAGCCCGGCATTGGTGACGTCGGCATTGGGAAACCCGACGAACACCGACGCGCACAGCGCCCCCTGCATCTCCATCTCGCGGCAGCGCGCCTGGATCTCGCGGTTGGGCGAGTCGTCGGTGCCCTGGCGCATCACGTGCGGCAGCATCGGCCGGTTGCCCCAGGCCATCGCCGGGCGTGCGCGGCCGGCCAGCTGGGCGAAGATGGCGCGGCCGGCGCGCAGCCCGGTCTCGAACATGTCGACGTGGGGGTAGGTGTGATAGCCGGCCACCGCGGTGGCGTGCATCGCGATGGCGGGGTAGAAGTTGGTGTGCATGTCCAGCGCCACGCCGATGGGCACCCGGGGTGCCGCCGCCCGCACGCGGCGCAGCAGCTCGCCCTCGCCGTCCTCGTAGGTCTGGGTCACCATCGCGCCGTGCAGGTCCAGCAGCACCGCGTCGCAGCCCTCGGCCACCGCGGCGCAGATCTTGCCGGCGATGTACTCGAATGCGGCATCCTCCACCGGCCCGCTGGGCCAGGCGTTGGCCGCCACCGGCAGCAGGATCTCGGCCCCGGCCTCCTCGGCCAGCTCGATGAACGCGGCGATCGCCGAGCCGGTGTTCTTGAAGGCCTGGTAGGCATCGCCGCCTTCCAACGGGATTTCGCTGTCGCCGGCAAAGCGCGCCAGCGGCGTGGGCACGGGCGAAAACGTGTTCGTCTCGTGCTTCATCTGGGCGATGACGATTCTCATGCGCTCTCCGAGTGGGCTGGGGCAATGCTGGCCCAGGGTTGGCCGACGCGCACCTGACAGGTCTCGCAGGGTCGGCGCGGCGACGTGGCGGGGCGCACCGGACCCGGCGGACGCCGCGCCCGACGCGTCAGGGGCGGAATGTAAAGCTCCGTTTCGCTCGTCGGCCACACGGCGCACCGGGCGTTGCCCGCATACCACCCCCGACCGCGAGGAGCCACCCGATGATGACCACGACCCGTTCGATCGCCGCAGCCCTGCTGGTGGGCCTGGCCAGCGCCGGCTGCGTGGTGGCCCCGGTGGGCCCGCGCTACGGCTACGCCGACGACCCGACGGTCGTCGGCGTCGAGCCGCCGCCGCCGCAGTACGAGGTGGTCGGCGTCGCGCCGGCGGTGGGCATGGTGTGGCTGGCCGGCTACTGGGCGTGGGCCGGCAGCCGCTACGCCTGGCGGCCCGGCTACTGGGCCCGTCCCCATCCCGGTCACTACTGGGAGCCGCATCGCTGGGAGCGCGGCCGCGGCGGCTGGGTGTCCCGTGGCGGGCAGTGGCGGCGTCGGTGAGGTCACGACCGGGCCGGCACTAGCGTGATGCCCGCGTGCCGAGCAGGCGCAGCAGGTCGCGCAGCACCTGCGCGCCGGTCTGGGCCTGCAGGTCCAGGGCCTGGGCCCGGCTGTAGTAGGGACTGAGGTCCAGGCCGACGCCCAGGCCGTGGATGCGCACGCGGCCATCGGCCTCGATGCGCTGCACGACGTCCTGCAGGTGGTGGTCCAGGTACTGCGGGTCGTTGGCCAGGTTGGTCGCGCCGTCCATCGGGCAGCCGTCGGACACCACCACCAGCAGCTTGCGGCTCGCGTCGCGCGCGAGCAACCGCCCGGCGGCCCAGGCGACGGCCTCGCCATCCAGCCCCTCGCGGTACATCTCGCCCTTGAACAGGGCGGCCAGGCCGCCGCGGGCGCGGCGCCACGGCGTGTCGGCGTCCTTGAAGACCAGGTGCTGGCGTTCGTTCAGCCGCCCCGGGTGCAGGGGCCGTCCGGCGCGGACCCAGTCGCGCATCGCCCGCCCGCCGTTCCACGCCGCGGTGGTGAAGCCCAGCACCTCGGCGGCCACGCCGATGCGCTCGAGCGCGCGCACGACGACGTCGACCAGCGGCGCGATCACCTCGACGTGCTGGCGCATCGAGCCCGAGCAGTCGAGCAGGAAGGCGAAGGCGCAGTCGGCATGCGGCAGCTCGCGCTCGGTGCGGAACAGCCGCCGCTCGGTCGGCGAGGCCACCAGCTGCGCCAGCCGCGAGCCGTCGATGCGGCCTTCCTCCTGCCCGCTGTCCCAGCCGTCGGTCACCGGCAGCGCCAGCAAGGCCTCGAGGTCGCGCGCCAGGCGCGGCAGGCTGATGCGTTGACGCGCCACCAGGGCGTCCAGGCGCTGCCGGTACTCGCCCAGCAGCTCGGCGCGCACCAGCGATGCCGCGGCGTCCTCGCGGTCGTAGGCGGTCGTCAGCACGCGGTAGCGGCCGTCGGCGGCCTCGAGCAGGGCGCTGCGCGACGCCGCCACGGTGGCCACGCCTTCGTCGACCTGCGCGTCGAGGTCCATCACCAGGCTGAAGGCGGCGCGCTCGCTGTCCTCGCCCTCGCTGGCCGAGGCCGCGCCGTCGCCCTCGTCCCCCGCGGCGCGCAGCATCTCGCCGATGCGCCGCGCCAGCGCCAGGGCGTGCACCGCGAAGGCGGCCTGGTCGTGGCGCGTGCGGCGCAGCGCCAGCAGCTCGTGACCGATGGCCGGGACCAGTCCGCCGCGCGTGGTCTCCATCAAGTCCTCGGTCTCGTCGGTGACCGGGTCGCCGGTGATGCGGCTGCGCGCGATCTGCGCCACGGTGTACAGCAGGATGCCGCGGTCGCCTTCGGTCAGGCCCGAGCGGTGGAAGGCCAGCGACCAGTCGTCGAACCGATGGCGCAGGTTGTTCCGCACGCCGGGCAGGTCGGGCGGAGCCAGGGCCTCGACGCGGAACTGCTCCAGCAGGTCGAAGACCAGGCGCTCGGCCGGGTCGGCCGGTAGCTGCGCCGCGTGCAGCGCCGCGTCGGACAGCCGCAGGCGCAGCGCCACCGCGTCGGCGGCGCCGCGGAAGCTGGCGAAGTCGTCGGACTCGACCTTCGGGTGCAGGTGCGGCGCGAACAGCGGCAGCCGCTGGCGGCCGCGGTACAGCCGCCGCCCGCGGAAGTGCAGGTCGCGTTCGCCGGCCAGCGCGCGGATCGCCGCGGCGCACAGCTCCTCGTGGTGCTGCTGGACGCGCGCGGCCTGCTCGAGTTCGGACATGCTCAGCCGTCCACTGCCAGTTCCTGGTCGAAGCAGCGCTGGAAGTACTCGGCGACGACCGGGCGCTCGCCCTCCTCGCACTTGTTGACGAAGGCCAGGCGCAGCGCCAGCCCGACGTCGCGGAAGATCTCCAGGTTCTCGGCCCAGCTGATCACGGTGCGCGGCGACATCAGCGTCGACAGGTCGCCGGCGGCGAAGCCCTGGCGCGTCAGCCCGGCCAGCGCGACCATCGAACGCAACGTGGCCTCGTGGGCCGGGCCGGCCAGCGAGGGTACGCGCGCGGCGACGATGGCGCGCTCCTCGTCGGGGCTGAGGTAGTCGAGGGTCGCGACGATGTTCCAGCGATCGATCTGCGCGTGGTTGAGGCGTTGCGCGCCGTGGTACAGGCCGCTCAGGTTGCCCAGGCCCACGGTGTTGGCGGTGGCGAACAGGCGGAAGTGGGGGTGCGGCGCCAGCACGCGGTTCTGGTCGAGCAGCGTGAAGCGGCCGTCGCGCTCGAGCACGCGCTGGATCACGAACATCACGTCGGGCCGGCCGGCGTCGTACTCGTCGAAGATCAGCGCCACCGGGCGCTGCAGCGCCCAGGGCACGATGCCTTCCTGGAACTCGGTGACCTGCTGGCCGCCGCGCACGACCACGGCGTCGCGGCCGACCAGGTCGAGCCGGCTGATGTGGCCGTCGAGGTTGACGCGCACGCAGGGCCAGTTCAGGCGCGCGGCCACCTGCTCGATGTGGGTGCTCTTGCCCGTGCCGTGCAACCCCTGCACCAGCACGCGGCGGTTGTGCTTGAAGCCGGCCAGGATGGCCAGCGTGACGTCGCGCTGGAAGCGGTAGGCCGCATCGACCTCGGGCACGTGTTCGTCGCGCTCGGCGAAGGCCGGCACGGTCAGCGGCGAGTCGATGCCGAAGACGTCGCGCACGGCGACCTCGCGGAAGGGTTGCAGGGCAGTCAGGTCGGTCACGTCGGTCTCGGTGCGGAGGTCGGCGCCGACATCGCGCGGAGGCGCGGGCCGGCTGGGGTGCAGGGTGTGGGGACGGGGTGTGGGGGCGTGCGGGTCCGGGCAGGGGACCGTTCAGGCGCGCCGTTCGCGCCGCGCGTGCGGGCTTTCGTCGAGCGAGCGGTCGATCTCGGCCAGCGCTGCGGCCGCGCGCTGCAGTGCGGGCAGCATGTCGGCGGCGCGCGCCAGCGGCATGCGCATGACCGGCGCCTGCACCGCGACGCACAGCGCCGAGCGCCCGCCGGCACGGGCCGGGGGCACCGGCACCGCGACGCACAGCAGGCCGGGCAGGAACTCCTCGCGGTCCAGCGCGTGGCCGGCCTCGCGCACCGCCAGGCATTCGGCCTCCAGATCCTTCAGCGTCGTCAGCGTCTGCGGGGTGTAGGCCTGCAGCGGCGCGGCCTGCAGCAGACGGCGGCGCTGCGCCGGCGTCATCTGCGCCAGGAACAGCTTGCCGCTGGCCGAGCAGTGCGCCGGCACGCGCGAGCCGGGGTGCAGGTAGAAGCGCAGCGGCGCGGCGGTCTCGACACGGTCGAGGTAGACCACCTCGCCGCCGGCCATGGTGGTGATGTTGCAGCTCTCGCCCAGTTCATCGACCAGGCGGCGCAGCACCTGGTGGCGCGCGCCGTGCAGGCTGCCGTTGATCAGCAGGTTCTCGGCCAGCCGGCGCAGGCGCACGCCGGTCCCGTAGCGGCGGCCGTCGGCCTCGCGCTGAAGCAGGCCGGCCCCTTCGAGCTGCTGCAGCATGCGATGCACGGTCGGCTTGGGGCTGCCAGTGGCCTCGGCCAGGCTTTGCAGCGAGTGCAGCTGGTCGCGCTCGGCGATGTGCTCGAGCAGCGCGATCAGGCGCAGGGCCGGCGTGTCGCCCTGCACCGGCAGCTCGGCCACCACCGGCGCGGCCGCGACGGCGCGCGCGACGACCGACGGGGCGACGGGGGCTGCGCCGGACGCCGCGGTGGCGGAAGCCGGGCGTGGCGCCGGCTTGCGGCGCGCGGCCGCCGACCGGTTGGGGCTCTTGCCTGGGGCCTTGATCGCCTTCATCGTGGCGGCGATCTTAGCCGTGATTCCGACTTTCGGTACGGGAAGTTTCGGAAAACGGAATTCCGGACTATCATCGGCGACCGCCGGGGCCACCGTGGACCCCGGCCCCGTTGCCGACCGAACCGGAGACCTTCCATGAACAAGCCCCAGCCGATTGCCGCACGCACCGTCGTCAGCGGCATGACCAAGATGACGCCGTCCGAGGCCTTCGTCGAGACCCTCGTCGCGCAAGGCGTCGACACGATGTTCGGCATCATGGGCTCGGCCTTCATGGATGCGATGGACATCTTCGCGCCCGCCGGCATCCGGCTGATCCCGGTGGTGCACGAGCAGGGTGCCGGCCACATGGCCGACGGCTACGCGCGTGTCAGCGGCCGCCACGGCGTGGTGATCGGGCAGAACGGCCCGGGCATCAGCAACTGCGTGACGTCGATCGCCGCGGCCTACTGGGCGCACAGCCCGGTGGTCCTGATCACCCCCGAGACCGGCACGATGACGCAAGGCCTGGGCGGCTTCCAGGAGGCCCAGCAGCTGCCGATGTTCCAGGAGTTCACCAAGTACCAGGCGCACGTGTCCAACAACAAGCGCATGGCCGAGCTGACCGCGCGCGCCTTCGACCGCGCCCACCTCGAGCTCGGGCCGACGCAGCTCAACATCCCGCGCGACCTGTTCTACGGCGAGATCACCTGCGAGATCCCGAAGCCGATCCGCATCGAGCGCGGTGCCGGTGGCGCGGACAGCCTGCAGGCCGCGGCCGACCTGATCGCCAGCGCCAAGAACCCGGTGATGATCTCCGGCGGCGGCGTCGTGATGGGCAACGCCTGGGCCGAGGCCATCGCGCTGGCCGAGCGCATCGGCTGCCCGGTGGTCAACAGCTACCAGCACAACGACAGCTTTCCGGCCAGCCACCCGCAGTGGTGCGGCCCGCTCGGCTACCAGGGCAGCAAGGCCGGCATGCGGCTGATCAGCGAGGCCGACGTGGTCATCGCGCTGGGCACCCGCCTGGGTCCGTTCGGCACCCTGCCGCAGTACGGCATGGACTATTGGCCGAAGAACGCCAAGCTGGTGCAGATCGACGCCGACGCCAAGATGCTGGGTCTGGTGAAGAAGGTCGACGTCGGCATCTGCGGCGACGCCAAGGCCGCCGCCAAGGCACTGCTGGCGCTGCTGGCCGGGCGCACGCTGGCCTGCGACGCCACCAAGGCCGAGCGCGCCGCCAAGACCGCCGCCGAGAAGGCCGCCTGGGAGAAGGAGCTCGGCGAGTGGACGCACGAGCGCGACGCCTACAGCCTGGACATGATCGAGGAGGCCAAGCACGAGAAGCCGCCCTCCGGCGGGCAGTGGCTGCATCCGCGCCAGGTGCTGCGCGAGCTGGAGCGTGCGATGCCGGCGCACGTGATGGTGTCCACCGACATCGGCAACATCAACTCGGTGGCACACAGCTACCTGCGCTTCGAGGAGCCGCGCAGCTTCTTCGCGCCGATGAGCTTCGGCAACTGCGGCTACGCGCTGCCCACGATCATCGGCGCCAAGGTCGCGGCACCCGATCGGCCGGCCATCAGCTACGCCGGCGACGGCGCGTGGGGCATGAGCATGAGCGAGATCATGACCTGCGTGCGCCATGACATCCCGGTGACGGCCGTGGTGTTCCACAACCGCCAGTGGGGCGCCGAGAAGAAGAACCAGGTCGACTTCTACAACCGCCGCTTCGTCGCCGGCGAACTGGACAACGCCAGCTTCGCCGCCATCGCCAAGGCCATGGGCGCCGAGGGGATCGTCGTGGACAAGCTCGAGGACGTCGGCCCGGCGTTGAAGAAGGCCGTCGACCTGCAGATGAACCAGAAGAAGACCTGCGTCATCGAGATCATGTGCACGCGCGAGCTGGGCGACCCATTCCGCCGCGATGCGCTGGCCAAGCCGGTGCGCTTCCTGGACAAGTACAAGGACTACGTTTGAGCCGCTGGCCGCGGGTGGGCACCCGCCCCGGCGGCCGGCCACGCGGCACGCCGCGCGGCCCGGGCCGGGGCGTCGCGGCCGTCCCTGGGATCCGACCGTGGTCGATCTGAGCACGCACCCGCGCCTGGCCGGTCTGGTGGCGCGGGCGCGCGAGCGCTCGCATCGGCTGGCCCCGGTGGTCGGCCTGGTCTATCCGGGGGATGCCCTGGCGCTGGGGGCGGCCCAGCAGATCGCCGACGCGGGCATCGCGCGGCCGCTGCTGATCGGCCCGCGCGAGACGCTGCTGCGCGCCGCCGATGCGGCCGGCATCGACGTCCGCGCGTTCGAGATCGTCGACAGCGGGGCGGCGCCGGCCGATGCGGCGCTCAGCGCCACCGGGCTGGCGCGGCAGGGCGTGATCGGCGCGCTGATGAAGGGCTCGCTGCACACCGACGAGCTGATGTCGGCGGTGGTGCACCGCGAGCACGGGCTGCGCGGCGACACGCGCATCAGCCACGCGTTCCTGTTCGACCTGCCGCGCTACCCCAAGCTGATCGCGCTGGCCGACTGCGTGGTCAACATCGCGCCGGACCTCAAGACCAAGCGCGACATCCTCGGCAACGGCGTGCGGCTGCTGCAGGCGCTGGGCATCGCCCAACCCAAGGTGGGCATCGTCGCAGCCGTGGAAACCGTCAATCCGGCGGTGCCGGCGACGCTGGACGCGCAGGCGCTGGTCGAGATGGCGCGCCAGGGCGACTGGCCGGGCGCCATCGTCGAGGGGCCCTTCGGCTTCGACAACGCCATTTCCGCCGAGGCCGCGCGCATCAAGAAGATCGAGTCGCAGGTGGCCGGCGATGCCGACCTGTTGCTGATGCCGGACCTCAATGCCGGCAACATGCTCTACAAGAGCTTCAACTACATCGGCGGCGGCGACTGCGCCGGCCTGGTGCTCGGCGCACGCGTGCCGGTGGTGCTGACCTCGCGCGCCGATTCGCTGCGCTCGCGCCTGGCGTCGGTGGCGCTGGCGGTGCTGGCGCTGCCGGCGTCCTGAGCCCGGCAGGCGCCCGCACAGGGCCAGCTGCCGCGCCGCGGCGACGGGCCGGCGCAGGCCTCAGGCGGTTCAGGCCGGGGTGTAGCCGGCTTCGGACAGCGCCGCGACGACCTTCTGGCGCTCGGCCTGGGTCTGCACCTTCACATGCTTGGTCGGCAGGTCCACCTCGACCTGGGCGGCCGGGTCGACCTCCTTGACGGCTTCGGTGACGGCGCGGGCGCAGTGGCCGCACGACAGGTTGGCGATGTCGAATTCGAGCATGGGACTCTCCGGGACGGGTGCAACGGCGCGATGCTGGAGCTTGCCATGGTGGCAAGGTCAAGCCCCGCGATGACCCCTGCGGTCCCGCAGGTTCCGGCGGGGTCTCGCGCGGCGGCCCGGTCCGGCGCGACGAGAGCCCCACATCCGCCCTCATCCGGGCCGCTGCCGGTGGGCCGGCGCGGCCTGCGCCTCAGCTTCCCGCGAGCACGCGGTAGCTGGTCCAGGTCCAGCGCCCGCGCGTGTCGACGGCGGCCAGCCACAAGGTGGCGCTGAGCACCTCGAAGTCCTCCGGCGGCACCGGCTCGTCGAGTTCGACGAGGGTCGGCGTGGCAGCGGCGGGCTGGCGATCGACGACCACGGCGCGGCCATCGCGGCCGACGTAGCTGCGGCGCACCAGGGCCACGCGCTGGTCGGGATGGGCAGCGGCCCAGCTGGCCCAGGACAGCGTCACCGCCTTGCCGATGTCACCGGCCGGCAGGGCCCGCTGCGCACTGACGCCGTCGAGCGTGGCGAAGCGATCGGCGGCCGGGGCCGAGCTGAAGCTGCTGCGCAGCCAGGCGCTGACGGTGGCCACGCTGCCTTCGGCATCGGTCAGCGTGGCCTTGTAGCGCGCCGATGGAGCCAGGTCGGCAGTCCCGAGCCACGCGCTGCTGCCCTCGAACACCGTGGTGTCCGACAGCGCCCCGGTGAACACCGACGCGCCGCTGCCGAGCGGGCTGGCCAGGCACAGCTGGTCCCGCTCGCAGGACGCCAGCGGCAGCACGTAGCCGCCGGGTGTCAGCACGGTGGCGGCGCTGGCCGTGGGGCCGACCCACACCTGCACCCCGGTGCGGGCGACGCCGGTGCCGTCCAGCGGTGCGCCGGCGGCATCGAGCTCGCGCCAGGCGGTGCCCTGCACGGCCACCAACGCGCCCCGGTCGTTGCCGACCAGCGCCCAGCGCGGGCTGGCCTTGGCGTCGTACTTGACGGCGTCGACGAGCACGGCGCGGTCGCGGCCGGTGGCGTCGCGCGCCGGCAGCGCGACCTGCACGCGGGCGCAGCCGGTCTTGGCGATGGTCTCGTCGGCGCAGCCCAGCACCTGCATGCGACCGAGCTGCATGTTTCGCGCCGCCAGGCCGGCGAGCTGCTCGACGAGCTGCGCCGCGCCATGGCCGTCGTGCCGGGCGTACTGGGCCAGCAGGGCGTAGCGATCGAGCAGGCCCTCGACCGCGGCGCCCTCGGTGCCGGTGGCCTCGGCCATCACGCGGTTGATCGACGCGGTCAGCTCCTCCATCACGGCCAGGCCGGCCATCAGGCTGGTCGGGCTGGTGGTGGCCTTGAGCGTGCTGGTGATGGCCTTGGTGGGCGCCGCACCGGTGGTCTTGGCCAGTTCGGTCTGCGCAGTGGCCAGGTCGACGGTCACTTCCACCGCGCTGGCACCGAGCTTGTTGCCCAGCTGCAGCTGGACGCCCTTGCTCCCGATGCCGTAGCCGATGACCAGGCTCTCGAGCGCCAGGTCGACGCCCGACTTGTCGGCGGCGAACGCGGGGTCGCCGAGCAGGTCGAGCTTCTTCGGGTCGCCGGTCTTGGCGTCGCTGAGGTTGGTCTTGATCAGCGTCTTGACGAAGTCCGATGCCGGGCTCAGGCGGCCCAGCGGCGCCAGCACGGCCGGGCTGGCCGCGGCGGCCGCGAAGACGCCCAGCGGCTCGGCGCCGGTGGTCAGCGCGACGATGGCATCGGTGATCGGCGTGAGGTGCGCCACCACGCTGGCCGACAGCGTGGCCACGGCGCCGTGCAGCACGACGGGCTGGCCCAGCGCATCGACCCCCACGGCCTGCAGCATCAAGGGGGCCAGCGCCGGCTGGGTGACGAGCGCGTAGCTGCCGTCGGCCGCGTTGGTGGTGGCGCTGCCGACGACCGCACCGCGGGCGTCGACGACGCGCAGCTGCGCCCCGCCCAGCGGCGAGCCGAAGGCGGCCACACCGCTGAGCCGCACGGCCACCGGGTCGGGGGTCGCGGGGGCCGGATCGGGGGTCGTCGAGCCGGTCGTCGTGGAGCTGCCCGTGCCGCCGGTCGTCGGGCTGCCGGTGGTCGTGGAGGTCGTCGTGCCGCCCGAGGTGCTGCCCGAGGTCGACGCGCTGCCGGTCGCGGTGTCACCGCCACCGCCGCAAGCGGACAGCAGCAGGCTCAGGCCGAGGGTCAGGCCGGCCAGCAGGCCGGCGCAGCGGGCACGGCGGTCGTCGCCGGCCGGGCCGTGGTGGATCGATTGCATGGGCATGGCTCGCGAGGGCCGGCCACAAGGCCGGCGATCGCGGCAGGATGCCGCCGTTGCCACCCGGGGAGTGGCCGGAACAAGCCGCCCAAAGGGCGACTATTCGGCGCGGCGCGCCGGGCCATCCGGGCCGGTGCGATCGCGCTCAGGCTTCGGGCGGCAGCACGCCGTGGCGGGCCAGGCACTTCAGCAGCGTGGGCAGGTGCACCGGCTTCATCAGCCGCTCGTCGGCCAGCGCGTCGGCATCGTCGGCGTGGTCGGGATCACTGGCATCGCCCGAGCACACCACCAGCACCGGTCGCAGTGCCGGGTCGACGGACGCGCCGCGCACGCGCCGCAGGATCTCCACGCCGCCCAGGCCCGGCATCTCGAGGTCGGTGACGATCGCCGCCAGGCCGCCGAGCTGCCAGCGTTCGAGGGCCGCCTCGGCGCACTCGACCTCGACCACCGCGAAGCCCTGGGCGCGCAGCAGGTGGGCCAACAGCATGCGGCTGGTCGGATCGTCGTCGCAGACCAGCAGCGCGCCGTTGCGGCGCGGCGGCACCGGCGTGTCGTCGGCCGGCGACACCAGCGGCAGCTGCAGCGTGACGCGCGTGCCGCGCCCCGGCTGGCTGTCGAGGTCGATGCTGCCGCCCATCGCTTCGGCCAGCTGCCGGCAGTTGGCCAGGCCCAGGCCGCTGCTGCCTTCGCGCGGCGCGGGCGCATCGCTGGCGTGGGCGGTGACGAACGGGGCGAACAGCGTCGCCTGGCGGTCGACGGGAATGCCCGGCCCGCTGTCGGCCACGATGAAACGCAGGCGCTGCGCCCCGCGCGGGGCGCCGGGCTCGGGTTCGACCGGCGAGACGATCAGCTCGACGCGGCCCTCGGCCGTGTACTTGAACGCGTTGCTCAGCAGGTTGAGCAGGATCTGCTTGAGGCGCAAGGGGTCCATGTGCACCTCGTCGGGCACCTCGCCGTCGAAGCGCATCGCGAAGTCCAGCCGCTTGGCGGCGGCGCTGGTCGTCGCGCCCTCGGCCACCGTGCGCAGCAGGCCGTGCAGTGAGAAGTGGCGCGGGCGCAGGCGCAGCGCCGCCTTGTCGAAGCGGGCGGCGTCGAGCACGTCGTCGAGCAGCTGCGACAAGGTCTCGACCGCGTCCTGGGCGATGCGCAGCGGCCCCTGCTGGGCCGGCTCGTGCGCCTCGGCGTTGAGGGCCTGCAGGGCCAGCGCCAGGGTGTGCGCCGGGGCGCGCAGCTCGTGGCTGGCCGAGGCCAGCAGCACGTTGCGCGCGCGCGCCGCCTCGACCAGGCGCGCCTGCAGCGTCTGCTCGCGGCTGGTGTCGACGATGTAGCCGGTCCAGGCCAGCACGCCGCTCTCGGCCGGCGTGCGCACCGCCTCGCAGGTGAGCCAGCGCCTGCCGCCATCGGGATGCTCGTAGGGCACCGTGGCGCGGAAGGGTTCGCCGCTGTCGATGCAGCGGCGCTGCTCGGCTTCGAAGGCTGCGCGATGCGGCTCGGCGACGCGGGGCGCGATGCTGCTCAGGATGGTCTGGCCGGGCTGCAGGCCGACGCCGAGCACGCGGGCGGCGCCCGGTGTCACGTAGCCGGCGAAGATGCGCCCGCGGCCGTCGATGAGGTGGCGGAAGGCCACGCCGGGCACGGTGGCCGCGATGTCGCGCAGGCGCGCCTCGGTGCGGCGGCGCAGCCGCACTTCGGCCGACAGGCGGCGCAGCCACCAGGCCGTGGCCAGGGCCAGCACCAGCATCGCGGCGGTGGCCACCGCGATCACCGGCGCGTGGCGCCGCCAGGGAAACTCGGGGTCGAGGTCGACGGCCACCCAGCGCCGCTGCATGCGTTGCCGCTCGGCCTCGGGGATGTCGGCCAGCGCGCGGTCGACCAGGCCGAGCAGCGGCCGGCGCGCCTGCGTGGTCGCGAAGTGGAAGGTGGCCGGCACTTCCTCGACGACGGCCACGGTGCGCAGCCGGTCGCCGCTCTCGCCGTTGATGCGCAGGTTGGCGAAGAGCTTGACCTCCACCGCCGCGTCGGCGCGCCGGTCGGCCACCGCGTCCATCGCCTGGTTGCCATCGTCCACGGGGACGATCACGATGTCCGGGTAGCGCTCGCGGATCACCGGCATCAGCGGATGCTGCGGGGCCAGGGCCAGGCGGCGGCCGCGCAGGCTGTCGAGACTCCAGTACAGCGGCGCGTCGGTGCGCGCCACGATCACGTAGGGCATCTCGACATAGGGCTGCGAGAAGGCGAACTCGCGCTCGCGCTCGGCGGTGCGCGTCAGGAACGGGATCACGTCGATCTCGCCGCGGCGCAGGGCATCGAGCATGCGGCCGACGTTGTCGAAGGGCACGACCGCCAGGCCCACGCCGAGCCTGCGCACGACCTGCTCGGTCATCTCGGCGGCGATGCCGGTGTGCTGGCCGGAGACCTCGACGTGGTTGAGCAGCGGCAGGCCGCGCACCGCGCCGACCCGCCACACGGGCTGCTGCGACAGGCGGTCGAGCTCGGCGGCGGTCAGGGCCATCGGCGCCGGCACACTGACGCCGGGCGGCATCGAGGCGATGGCCTGGCGCCACTCGCGGCGCTGCGTCAGCGGCACCGCGCCGTCGGCACGCAGGGTCGAGATGCCCTTGTTGAGCACGCCGACGAGCGGCGCCCAGTCCTTGCGCACCGCGAAGTGGTAGTAGCCGGTGCCGTAGTTCATCAGCCGGTTCAGCTCGATGCCTGGCACCGGGCGACGCACCAGCCAGTCGATGGTCTCCAGCAGGCTGCCCAGGTAGTAGTCGGCGCGCCCGTCGGCCAGGGCGGTGAGCGCGTCGCCGGTGTCCTCGACCGTCACCTGCAGGGCCTTTGGGTACTGGCGGCGCAGGAAGTCGGAGGCCAGGAAGTTGCGCTCGACGGCGATGCGGCCATGGGCCAGCTGGGCCTCGCTCGTGTCGGTGACCGGAGGCCCGGTGCGTGTGAACAGGGCGCCCGGCAGCGGCGTCACGCCGAGCGTGAACTCGAGGTACCGGGCACGATCGGCGGTGTAGCCCAGCGTCATCACCAGGTCGACCTCGCGGCGCTCGGCGGCCTCGAGCGTGCGGGTCCAGCTGGCCAGCAGCACCGGGCGCAGGCGCAGGCCGAAGGCGCGCGCCAGGTAGCTCAGCATCTCCGGGTGGATGCCCGAGATCTCGCCGTCCTCGGACACCACCTCGTAGGGGCGCGAGGCCGGCAGCGGAATGGCCACGCGGATCTCCGGCAGCGTGGCGATGAACGCGCGCTCCTGCGGCGACAGCACGTCCGGACCGAGCGGGATCGCCGTCGCCAGCGTGCCGCTGCTGAAGTGCGGCGTGACGGCCGGCTGCGCCGCCGCCGGCGTGATCAGGCCCAGCCACAACGCGGCGACGCGCAGGCAGGCGCGGGCAGCATCCAGGACCAGCAGCACGAGCGGGCGCCTCATCGGACGTGAAGCCGGGCAGATGGAGCGTCCGGCTGCGGCATCGCGGGATTCGCAGCGTAGCACCGTACCCCTGCCGTCAGCAGGGGTGTCATACCTGACGCCCCATCGATCGATCTGTAACGGCCGGTGAGCGGCGGTCGCGACTCGTGGCCCTGTCGAGCTCACGTAGCGCTTTCAATTGCCTGTTCAGGTGCTTGTTTTTGAAAGTTTTTTCACGCCGATGTCGATGAAAAACCAGCTCTAAGTTATTGATTCGACTGAGTTTTTCGACAGTGCTGAGTTGACCGCCCCCAAGTGCTCAGGTAAAGTGGGAAATCGGGTGGAATTGTGTGGCAGGGTGGGGCGTGGCATCGTTTCGGGGTGGACCGGTACTGACGCTGGACCAGAAGGGCCGGCTGACCGTGCCTGCCCGCTTCAAAGACGTGCTGACCGCCACGTCCGGGACGCAGCTCGTCATCACCAAGTCGGCCGATGGCTGCCTGGCGATGTATCCGCTGCCGGTGTGGGAACACGTCGAGAAGATCATCCGCGCCTGGCCGCAATCGATGGAGCGCTGGCGCCGCATGTACGTCGGCAGCGCCGTCGACGTGGAGATCGACAGCGCGTCGCGCGTGCTCGTCCCGCCCGAGCTGCGCGCCTGGGCAGGCCTGGAGCGGGAGGTCATGTTCATGGGTGTCGGTGCGTACTTCGAGCTGTGGGACGTGGCCCGGTACAACGATCAGGAGTCCGATCTCCTGAAGGGCGAGCGCCCCCCCGAGCTCGGCAACCTGCGCGTCGAATGATCGCGCAGACGCCCCGGGCGCACCAGAGCGTGCTGCTCGCCGAGGCCGTCGAGGCCCTGGTGACGCGCACCGACGGCACCTATGTCGACGGCACCTTCGGTCGGGGCGGTCACTCGCGCGCCGTGCTGCAGCGCCTGGACCCCACCGGCCGCCTGGTGGCCTTCGACCGCGATCCCGAGGCGGTGGCCGCCGCCAGCGCCGGGCCGGATGCCATCGACGAC
>WBZL01000736.1_pt1 | contig 36363 bp, 46 predicted proteins | sample 5204291 | NCBI WGS metagenome assembly WBZL01 (sample SAMN12344345, study PRJNA552823) | activated sludge metagenome | biome: Activated sludge suspended growth; feature: Nitrification reactor; material: Wastewater; isolation source: activated sludge from nitrification reactor of wastewater... | reverse complement strand
AGACGAGTTTGATCTGCTGGAGGGGCGCGAGAGTCTTCATTTCGTCGGCGCTTTGCGGAATTGGTTGCTGGCAAAAATGAACCCGGCCTCGAAGGCGTCGAACTTCGCGGTGCCCGGTTTGTACCGGTTCATCGCGGTGTAGGGGGGCATATGAAGCCCGATCCTGGTGCGCATGCCGCGCCGGTAGGCCTTCGATTTTTTTGAGGGCGCCAGACGGTTGATGCGCTTGAAAGCGGTTGAAATCAGTCGTGATCGCAAGTCTTGGAATCGTCTCATGGGAGATCTCCGTGAGAGGGGGGCGCCCGCGCCCTTGGTAAGGAGGCGCGGTCGTTTTGGTTAGGCGGCGTCGAACTCTTCGGCGTCTGGGTTGATCGTCTAATCGTCGTCGGTCAGGTCGTCGGTCTCGACGATGTCGACGGTGTCGACGGTGGCCGTTTCGGTTTCAGTGGGGGTTGTTTCGGTTTCAGTGGGGGTTGTTTCGGTTTCGGACATGGAAGTACTCCTTTGGATTGAGGTAGGTAGGTGCCACACTCTGGTGGCCGTCACGGTGGTTTTTTGCGCTGTTGCCTGGCCGCACTGGGTGCTGTCACCTCACGCTGAGGATCACCGTTTGCTCGCTGCTCTGTGGCTGGCCGCAGGGGTCCCGCCTGCAGTGGTGTTTCATTTCTTCTCCGCCCAGACAAACCCCGGCGGTCGGGCTGGCCAGCTTCGGTGACGGGCCTACCTTGCGACGTGCAAGGTACGTCGCTGCTGCCGGCCGTAAACGCTCCATGCCTTGCATCACGAGCGTTCCCATAAGCCCGTCACCGAAGTCGACTCCAAGCAGGAAGCTGACGCCCCTTGATGTCCAGCCGAATGTCACTGCTGGCTTGCCCATTGCGAGGAAGAGTTACCTGGGCTGTGATGCACTTGGAGTCGATGGGGGGATAATCGCAAAGGCGCTTACTTTTGTCAAGCGCATTTGCGTTTATTGGCGCAAAAAAAGCGCAAAACCACTTGCGATGCAAGCGCAAATGCGCTTATGATTCGATTCATGGACTGGACATCAATCATTCAAGACCTCATGGACTCTGGCCTGACTCAGGCGCAGATTGCCAAATTGGCACTCACCGGCCAGAGTCACATTTCAGGGCTTTACAGAAAAGAACGGCTGAACCCAAGCTGGCCGCTTGGAGACAGGATTATGTCTCTGCACAAGTCAAGGTGTGGAGACGAGAAGGAAGCCGCATGACCGACATGATGAACGTCGCCATTTTCAACTTGGCCAGCGCCGCATGAGCACCCACCACACCCACCCCGCCGTGCCGGCGATTGCTGTGGCCATTGCTGCGGTCGCCTTGGCGTACCTGTTGTCGTGGGCGCTTTCATGAATGTCTCCTCCAGCGCGTTCGGACAAGCCGCGCTGGCTTCAGCCCTCCCAGATCTGATTCTGGGAGGGCGTTTTTTCCAAAATTGAAGATGGCCAGACCTTCTACCGGACGGCGGAACGAAATCAAGATGTACGTCGATGACGAGACGTACGACGCTTTGTTGCTCACCGTGGAATCCTCCTCGTATTCATCCATCTCCGAGGCAGCGGCCGTTGAGCTGAAGGCTCGGCTGCTCGGGTCGATCTGGATGGTACGGAAACTCGTCGAGCGAAGCCGCCGGCTACCGGCCGTTACCGTCCCTGCAGAACAACCAGGAAGAAGACCATGATTTGTGAGCTTTCCGAGCAGGCCGCGCGGGCGCTGCTGTCTGCCGCGGCCGATTTTGAGGTAGATCACGAGGAGCTACTGGGGATTTACGTGCTGATGGGCACGAACGGGATCACGCACCCGGAGGTGCTGGCCTTCTGGCTGAGGGTCAGTAAGGGGCAGGCAGGGTCGGTTTGATCATTCGATGATCAACTTCCCCGCCATTGCCAGCGCGGCGCTGAATGTTGCCGAAAGCTTGCTCGCAGAGTGGCTGCCCGGTGGCAAGCGCGAGGGCCACGAGTGGAAATCGATCAATCCCACGCGGGCGGATCGTCGCGCGGGGTCTTTCTCGGTGTCGATCACTACGGGCGTTTGGGCGGACTTCGCCACAGATGACCGGGGCGGCGATCTGGTGTCGCTTTACGCTTACCTGTTCACCGGGGGTGACCAGGTCGCGGCGGCGCGCGAGCTGGGCGAGAGGCTGGGGTTCCCTGTGCAGACAGCATCGCCGGCGGCGCCGGAGGATGAGAAGCCTAACCGGCGTACGCGATGGGTCCCGGTGACGCCGGTCCCTTCGGATGCGGAGCATCCGCCGAAGGCGCACCTGGTGCGGGGCGTCCCGCAAGCACAGTGGTGCTATCGCGACGAGTCCGGGCAGGTGCTGGGCTACGTCTATCGATTCATCACCAGCGATGGCGGCAAGGAAGTGCTGCCGTTGTCGTGGTGCCGGCACGAGGTCACGGGCAAGTGCGCCTGGCGCTGGATTTCGTTTGCCACGCCGCGCCCGCTCTACGGTCTGGATCGCCTGGCCGATCGCCCTGATGCAACGGTTTTGGTCACCGAGGGCGAGAAATGCAGCGATGCGGCTGCGGAAGCTTTGCCAGACCTGGTCAGCGTATCGTGGCCCGGTGGGGGTAAGGCGGTGGACAGGTCGGACTGGTCCAAGCTGGCCGGCCGTAAGGTGGTGCTTTGGCCGGACTGCGACGCGCAGACGCACAAGCATACGCAGGAGTTGCTTCCGGAGGATTCTCAGCCGGGATGGGCGACCATGAACCGGGTCGCGGCCATTCTGACGACGTTGGGCTGCAAGGTCTGGAGGGTGCGCATCCCCGTTCCGGGAGAGCGCAAGGGCGGCTGGGATGTCGCCGATGCGATTGAGGAGGGGCTGACGGGGGCGGAGCTGGCGTCATGGGTGCGCGATCGTCTGGAGACCTACGAGCTTCCCGTCGATCCTGCACCCGGAAAATCTGCCGCGCGAAAGGCTGGCGCAGGCGGCTTGGAGGATGCGGGGAGTGATGTCGCCGAGGATGCGAAGCAGGCGCCGGGAAACTGGCGGCGCACCTTGCTTTACACGCAAAAGGGCGAGCTGGCTGCGTGCCTCTCGAACGTGCATGACATCTTGCTGAATTCTCCGGAATGGCAGGGTGTACTTGGTTTTGACGAGTTTTCGGCACGCACCCACAAACGTTTGCCAGCGCCATATTTCGGGGGAGAGCCCGGAGAGTGGACCGCAGCAGATGATTCTCAAACGGCCATGTGGATGACGAGGAAGTTTCGCTTTGCACCGTCTACTGCCCTGGTCGCTGAGGCGGTTGAAACACTTGCGATGGCCTACCCCTATCACCCGGTGCGTTTGTGGCTGCGTGGGCTGCCGCAGTGGGACAGAATTGACCGTCTGGAGTCGTGGCTGGTGGACTACGTGGGGGTCAAGGATTCCGCGTACTCTCGCTTGGTGGGGAAGTGGTTCTTTATCGGGATGATTGCCAGGGTGATGCGCCCCGGCGTGAAGTTTGACTACTGCCTGGTGTTGGAAGGGCCGCAGGGTAGGTGCAAATCCACGGTGGCGTCCACGCTGGGGGGGGCGTGGTTCGGTGATACGGACCTCGACTTGCAGAACAAGGATGCCATGTCCGCCTTGCGCGGCAAGTGGATCTACGAATTTCCCGAAATGGGATCGGTGACGCGGGTGGAGGCGAGCAAGCAGAAGTCGTTTTTGTCGCGCCAGTTCGACGAGTTCAGGCCGGTATACGGTCGCAGGGAAATCAAGCTGTCTCGGCAGTGTGTGTTCGTCGGTACGACGAACGAATGGGAATGGAACAAGGACCCCACAGGCGGCCGCCGGTTCTGGCCGGTTGAGGTTGGGGAAATCAACATCGGGGCGCTTGCTGAGATGCGAGAGCATCTTTTCTCGGAAGCGCTTTGCCGTTTCGAGGCCGGTGAGAAATTTTGGCCGAGTGCGGATGAGCAGCGCACGCTGTTCGATCCTGAACAGCTTGCTCGCGAGCAGCCGGAGAGTCTGATCGACGCGCTGCACGATTGGGTGTTTTGCCAGGTGTCTGATTTTTCGCTGGCGGATGCGGTGATGTCGGGCCTGAAACTCGACGCTTCAAAGCTGACGCGGGATTTGACGACACGCGTAGGGGTTGCGCTGAGGAAGTTGGGGTGCGAGCGCGTGGAGCGTCGCAACGGAATGATCCGGTTCTGGTACAAGCCCCCCGTAAGAAATGGGGCAAAGTCGAAGGCCGAACAGTCTGTGGCGCCAGCGCAGCTTGCGTCATCTGGAGAGCGACATGTGCCATTTTGAGCGCTCATTTGCCATACCTGTTCCATACATCGATAAGAGGTATGGAACCCTGGAAGCCTTGCGCAGCAAGGGGGTTCCATACCTTCCATACCTTCCATACCTTTTTCCTCGCCCGCGTGCACGTGCGCGTACACGTACGCGCGTGTACCTGCGCGCGCACGCAGCCGTATTTTTTAGTATGGAAGGTATGGAAGGTATGGAAGGGCCAGTTGCAGCAAGGGTTTCAGGGTTCCATACCTCGGCTTCCTGGTGTGGAAGGTATGGAACCGTGACGAGGGATTTGCCATGCAGGAACTGATTGACAAGATGCGTGCAGACTGGAGCGTCGTCGCGGCGCACCGGGTTGCCGCGAAGGAATGGACCAAAGAAGACGAGATCGAAATCGGCCAAGCGATCAAGGCAGCGATTGATGCCAAGGACCGCAACGCGATCGCTTGTTGGTCGCGCTGGCTGGCCGATTTGTCCGCGTGGGTGACTGCCTGGAATCTGATCTGCAGGGGTTCTGAGGCGGCCATGCGGGCGGCAGCAAAGGAACATAAAGCCAATGGGAATCAGGAGAAAGGGAAGCAATGAACGGCAATCAAGCAGTCTTCGACTCGACACGCGCTGCCGTTGTTTTCGCCTTCAACTTCTCGACGCAGCAATACGGGGAATCGCTCCTTGCGAAGCTGCGGCGTGGACACGCTGGGTCATGTAAGGGCTTGGTCGGGATGGATGGCGCCGGGCAGGCCGGAATGGTGCTGGCTCAGATCGATCGGTTGGGTCCGACAGAGCGGGCAGCCCTCATTGCCCGGTTTTCTCCGCGCGCTGAGCCGTGCCCGTGTTGCGGCGGCGAGAAGCCGATTGCGCTGTGGCGTGAGGCGGTGGAGCATCTTGCATCGGTGTGCATCCCGTCTGGCGTATTGAACATCATGTGTCGGCGTGAGCTGGTCGCGAAGCATTTCGGCCTCAACGTTCGGATCGTCGATCTGGCGGATCGGTATTCGATGAACCGGAACACCGTTGGTGAGCATTGGCGCGTGCTGGCACGTCGGCTATCTGATATCGAGGCGCAGGCACAGACCCTTTTGGATGAGGCGCTCAGGCGCTATAATATGGTAGCTGACGCAGGAAATGCTTGACATGCAACCCGTGCATGGTTTAGAGTCAAATCCGATACACGTCATATCTGCGACCAAAGCCCCGCAATCCTTGGATGCGGGGCTTTTTCGTTGGTGGTTGCCATGCCGATAGCTGCACCACGACCGTGCGGGCATCCGTCCTGCGGTCGGCTTGTCCGTGATGGATCAGGCTACTGCCAGTCCCACCAGGCCGACAGGAAGGCCGGCACCTTTGCCGACAAACGTCGAGGCAGCCGACATCAACGTGGGTACGGGTCGCGCTGGGACGAGATCCGCAAGGGCATACTCGAGCGTGATGCCGGTCTGTGCCAGGTATGCCTGCGCAATGGACAGGTGACGCCGGCAACGCAGGTCGACCACATCACTCCGAAGTGCGCTGGCGGAACGGACGATGACAGCAATTTGCAGTCAATCTGCGCTTCCTGTCACAAACTCAAAACGCAAACCGAGGCCCTGCAGGCCAGGCGGTAGGGGGGGGTCCAAATCTCTGCCGCCTCGCCGATCGGGACCGTGAGTGCAGCTCCACTTTTACGGTCGCAGGTTTTCAGATTTTTTTTATGGGACAGCGGGGACCTAAGCCAACGTCGAATGTGATCAAGATGCTGCGTGGTAATCCTGGCCGCCGCACGCTCGATCTGTCCGACGGCGTACAGCCAGAAGTAGCGGTCCCTGACCCACCGGCGCATTTATCGCTTGATGCACGTAAGGAATGGCGCCGGATCACCGTCGAGCTGGAATCGGTTGGGCTGATCAGCCGTCTCGACCGAGCAGCACTGGCGATCTATTGCCAGACATGGGGTCGGCTGGTTCTTGCCGAGAAAGCGCTGTCCGCAAAGCAGAAGCAAGCGAAAGACAGCGGGCTCGATGAAGCCGAAGCGGTGTTCACGCAGCAAACGCCGACCGGATTCATGCGCGAGTCCGCATTATTTCGCGTTGTCGGGAAACTACAGCAGGACTGCGACCGGTATCTCGCCAGCTTCGGCATGTCGCCGTCCTCACGATCAAGGGTCAAGGCTTCGGAGAATCGCCAGGGCGAATTATTCGGAGAAGCACAAGGGGACGCATGGAACAACCTGTAGACCAGCCGTTTGCAGACCTCGCAACGCAATACGCGCGCGATGTCGTTGACGGGAGAGTCCTGGCCTGCAAATGGCACCGCCTTGCCTGCCAGCGCCACCTGAACGACCTGTCGCGTTCAGCACTGGACCCCACCTGGCCCTATGTCTTCAACCCGCAACTGGAAGACACTGCCAACAAGGCATACCGCCCGGCCGAACGGATCTGCCGCTTCGCGCAGCTCATGCCCCACATCAAGGGCGACTGGGCCGCGCAGCGTCAGCTCATCAAACTGGAGGTGTGGCAAATCTTCATCCTGGCCAGCATCTTCGGATGGGTCCATCGCGACACCGGAAAGCGTCGTTTTCGCGTTGCCGACCTGTTCATCCCCCGCAAGAACGCCAAGAGCACCTTGGCCGCCGTGGTCGGCCTTTTTATGCTCTCGGTCGACGGAGAATTTGGCGCGGAAGTTTATTCCGGGGCCACCTCACAGGACCAGGCAATGGAAGTATTCCGACCGGCCTTGTTAATGTCCCGCGCGACGCCGCGTTATCTGCAATCATACGGCGTCACCGTCAACGCCAGCAACCTTTCTGTCGTCGCCAACAACAGCAAATTCGAACCAGTCATCGGCAACCCTGGCGACGGCGCATCGCCCTCTTGTGCTTTGATTGACGAGTATCACGAGCACAAGACCCCCGCCCTGTATGACACGATGCAAACCGGCATGGGCGCCCGCTCGCAGCCGCTCATCGTAGTCATCACCACGGCAGGGTCGGACATCTCCGGCCCGTGCTACCTGCATCAAGTCGAGCTGCAGAAGGTCCTTGAGAAGATCATCGACAATGACCAACGCTTCGGCATCATTTTTGGGATTGACGAAGGGGATGACTGGACGACCGAAGAATCCCTGCACAAAGCCAACCCGAACTACGGCGTCTCGATCGACAAAGACTTCCTCAGACTGCAGCAGCGCGACGCCATCTCAGACCCTCGCAAGCAGAACGTCTTCAAGACCAAGCACCTCAACGTCTGGGTAGCGGCCGCTTCCCCGTGGCTCAACTTGCACGCCCTGCAGCAAGCTGGAGATCCCTACCTGACGCTCGAATCGATGCGTGGAAAGGCCTGTGTGGTCGGCCTCGACCTGGCCAGTAAAGTCGACCTCGCATCAGCGGTCTATCTCTTCGAAGAAGAAGTTGACGGAGAATCCCACTACACCGCCATCTCCCGCAATTACCTCCCTCGATCGGCCGTCGACAAACCAGAAAACGCCCACTATCAAGCGTGGGTCACCGCGGGTCATATCCTCGTCACGCCAGGCAACATGATTTCCTTGAGGCAGATCCAGGACGACGTGATTTCCAGCGCAGAAACCGCGCTGATTCGCGAGATCGCGCTAGACTCCTGGGGTTCCCGCGAGATCGCCCCGAACTTTCAGGAAGAAGGATTCGAAGTCGTCGACATCCCCATGCAGACGCGCCATCTTTCCGAGCCCATGAAAAAAATCGCCGCGCTCATCGATGCCGGACGATTCCACCACGATGGCAATCCCGCATACGTGTGGATGCTCTCCAACGTCGAAGTCTGGACAGACCGCAACGAAAACATCTTCCCCCGCAAACTGCGCCCGCAAAACAAAATCGACGCCGCCGTTGCCACCGTCATCGCCATGTCTCGCGCCATGGTGCCCAGCGAAGAGAAAACCGTCATGGAATTGGTCGTCCTGTGAACGAAACCGCCACATGGTACAACGTCGAGCGCGTTAGCCAGCCAGGATCTGTGATCCTCACCGCCTGGAAGGCAGAGCGCGAAGCCGCTCGGAAGATCAGCAACGCCACCACCTACCTAACCAGCTCCGGGACCAAAGACAGCCAGCTGTACGAATGGCTCACTGGAGCCGGATCACTGTCCACGGCCGGTCCAGCCGTAACCGAACGTACCGCGCTGGCCATCAGCGCTGTGTACGCCTGCATCGGTCTGATCGGCGGCGCCATTGCCAGCCTTCCTCTCCCCATTTATCGCCGCACAACGGACTCAAGGGAGCGCGTCGATCACCCGCTATCCGACCTCCTCAACCTCGAGCCCACCCCGGCATGCAGTTCCGCGGTCTGGCGGGAATACCTGCTCTGGTCCCTGCTGCTGCACGGCGATGGCATGGCCAGGATACACCGCAAAGGCGGCCGTTTGAGCCTGCGTCCTGATATCGTTCGGCTCGAACCTCTCCATCCCTTGGACGTTTCAGTATCGATCAATGGCGACCGCCTCGCCTATCAAATGACCGACGCTGACGAAGGGCGGATCACCCTCGACCAGGACGACATGCTGCACATCCCAGGCCTCGGATTCGACGGCTGTCGAGGGATGTCACCCCTGCGTTACGCTGCCCGCAACAGCATGGGCTTATCCCTCGCCGCTGACGAATACTCCGCACGATTCTTCAGTAACGGTGCCCGACCGGACTACCTCATCACGACCCCTGGCAAGATGGACACTGCCCAGCAAGCCCTGTTCAGAGAATCCTGGATGGCCCGGTATTCTGGCCTGGGAAACGCCCACATCCCGGCCATCCTCACCGGCGGCGGCGAGGTCAGGGCCTTGTCGATCAACCCGGAGGACGCGCAGCTCATCGAGACGCGCAATTTCCAAGCCTCCGACATTGCCCGCTTCTACGGCGTCCCTCCCCACATGATCGGCATCACCGATAAATCCACCAGTTGGGGAAGCGGCATCGAACAACAGGGCATCGGCTTCGTCAAATACACACTGAGCCGCCACCTGATCAAGATCGAACAGGAGATCAACAGAAAGCTCCTGCGCGACGGCATCCATTTCGCCGAATTTGTGACGGCCGGCCTCGAGCGTGGCGATTACAAAGCCCGAAACGAAGGCTATCGCATTGCCCTGGGTCGCGCCGGAGAGCCGGGATGGATGACCCCCAACGAAGTCAGACGCCTCGAAAATCTCCCGCCGCTGACCGATGGAGATACCCGTGCTACAGGCGAATCCGCCGCCGCCAAGATCCGAACCCAGGAACGCGCATGAAAACCAAAAGCCCCCTCAACAAACTGCTCTCCGACAACCGCGGAAAAGGACTGTTTCGCGTCGATAACAACGACGCGCAGGACGAAGCCACCGTCTGGCTATACGACATGATCGTCTCGGACAGCTATTGGGGTGGCGTCTCCGCCATCGACTTTGCCAAGCAGATGACGGCCGTTGACGCCAAGACCATCCATCTTCGCATCAACTCGCCGGGCGGCGAAGTCTTTGCCGGCCAGGCCATGGCCCAGATCATCCGCGAGCACGCCGCGAAAATCATCGCTCACATCGATGGCTACGCCGCCAGCGCCGCCTCCTGGGTCGCGCTCGCCGCCGACGAGGTTATCATCTCAACGGGCGGAATGATCATGATCCACAACGCCAACACCATCGCCTACGGCAATGCGCGTGACCTCCAGGACACCGCCGCGCTGCTCGAAAAGATCGACGGCATCCTGGTCGCCACCTATGCCGAAGCCACCGGCCAGGACCCCCAGCAGATTGCCGAATGGATGGCCGCCGAGACCTGGTTTACAGCCGAAGAGGCCGTTCAGAAAAAGTTCGCCGACCGCATCGCAACAGACAGCGTGTCAGCTCAGAACAACGTGATTCAGTGGAATCTCACGGCCTGGACCAATGCGCCAGTGACCAATCACCCAAGTTCAAGGAAAAGCGTCCCTCTTGACCACCTTCGCCGGCGCCTCCGCCTGGCAGAAGCCCAGAATGCCTAGACGCTCCCGCGTCAGCTGATAACCGCCAACTGTCGGTTTTTTTTCGTCCAATTTAGGAGAAGCCCCTATGCAATCCATCCAAGCTCTGCGGGAGCGCCGCGCCGCTATCGCACAATCCATTCACAAGCTGCTCGACGACCACCCCGGCGAAAAATGGACCGCAGCTCTGCAAGAGAAGTACGACCAGGGCATGGCCGAAATCGAAGCCATCGCTGCAGAAGCCAGTCGCGTCCAAGCCGTCCTCGACCTCATCGCCGACAACGCCGACACTGACGCCGTCCGCACCGTAGTCGACCGCGCCGCGCGCGACCAAAAGCGCCCGGCCAACGTCGACGCCTTCTGGAAGCTCATGAAGAACGGCGAAAAGCTGGTCACGCCGGAAGAGTGGGCGGTCCTGCGCAACACCATGTCGGTCGGAACGTCCGCGCAGGGGGGCTACACCGTCCCCACCGAAGTCGCGACCAGCGTTGCCGATGCCCTGAAAGCATACGGCGGCATGCGTGACGTAGCTGATGTGTTCCGCACCGCCCAAGGCAACGACATCAACTTCCCGACCTCAGATGGCACGACTGAGACCGGCGAACTGATCGGCGAAAACACCACAGCCACCGGCGCCGATCCGAGCTTTGGCGTCGTCACGCTCAAGACCTACAAGTTCTCCTCAAAGATTGTCGCGGTGCCGTTCGAACTCCTGCAAGACACCTCGATCGATATCGAGGAGTTCATCAGGACGCGACTCGTCACCCGCCTGGGCCGCGTCACCAATACCTACTTCACCACAGGCACCGGCATCTCCCAGCCGAACGGCATCGTCACCGCCGCATCCGCAGGCAAGACCGGAACGACCGGACAGACAACGACAGTGATTTTTGATGACCTGATCGACCTGATCCATTCTGTCGATCCGGCATACCGAGCCCTCGGGAGATGCAAATTCATGCTGAACGACGCATCGCTCAAGATCATCCATAAGCTCAAGGACACCGCCGGGCGTCCGATCTTCCTGCCCGGTTACGACGGTCTGTCAGGACCCATGGCCGATACCATCTTGGGATACCCGATCCAGATCAATCAAGACGTCGCGACGATGGCAGCGAACGCGAAATCAATCCTCTTCGGCGACTTCGCGTTCTACAAGATCCGCGACGCAATGGACCTTCAGATGTTTCGGTTCGACGACAGCGCCTACATCAAGCTCGGGCAGATCGGCTTCCTGGCATGGATGCGCAGCGGCGGAAACTTCACCGACGTCGGCGGCGCCGTCAAATATTACGCCAACTCAGCCACCTAACGGAGCGATCGATGACATCTCCTGCCTTCTTTATCCGCCTGGGTATCCTATTCTGGGTACTCACCATTGCGGCGATCTGCGCCATTCCCGCAGCATTCGCCGCCGCACTCACCGACTACGCCGAAAATAAAACGGTCGACGCCCTACTGCGCGGCCAATCCATCGGCACGCCGGCGACATGGTACATCGGCGTCGCAACTGACACTTGCAGCGACTCGTCGTCCGGCACCGAACCGTCCGGCGGGAGCTATGCGCGCGTCGCCGTAACGGCGGGGCTGACCCAATGGTCGGGCACGCAATCCGCTGGCAGCACGACCGCGTCGAGCGGCACGGGCGGGACCGTCAGCAACAACAGCGCCATCACCTTCCCGACCAGCTCCGCCGCCTGGGGCAATCTGCAGTCGGTGCGCTGGTATGATGCCTCGTCCGCAGGCAACTCGTGGATCTGCATCAACCTGATTGCCGCCTTCAACGTCAGCGGCGCCGGAATCACCATCAGTTTCCCCGCTGGGCAACTGCAATTCCAGATCGACAACTAAGAGGACCTCAAGATGACCCCTGAACAGCTCAGCACGCTCAAGGCCGCGCTCATCGCGGATACCAATATCACCGACCTGAAGACCGCGCACGACACACAGGGAATTGCCGACTACCTGAGTGAGCAGTCGACGTTCATCGTGACCAAGACTGCCCTCTCCCGTCACGACATCCTGACGGGAACCTCCGACGAAGGCACGACCTTCACCTGGACCGGCGGGGCGTACATCACCCGAGCACCGGGGGAGCGGGACGCCTTCCGGGAGATTTTCAACAGCACCGGCTCCGTTAATCCCTCACTCGCCTCCATCAAGGCGGCCTTTGCCGACATCTTCTCAGGGGCCGGCGGCGCGACGAATCGCACGCACATCAGCGCGATGAGCAAGCGCAAGGCGAACAATCTCGAAAAGATATTCGCGACCGGGACCGGAACCCTCGCCAGCCCTGGAACCCTGGTCGTGGAAGGCGAGGTCGACGAGTTCACGATTCGCGTGCTGGCCTGGTCCGATGCGGGAGAGTGGCTGCTGTGAGCACCGCCACCAAGACGGCGCGCTCGGTCGTCGCTTCCACGACGAACACCAGCGGCAGCACGACGCGCGGACGAGTTGACCTGACGACCGCTTTCGGCGGGATACTGACGTTCAAGATGACCAACGGCGCGACAGGGCCTTCGGCGCAATGCGTGGCCAACGTCCTGGTCGCGCACAACGCTTCTCAGCCCGCGGCGGGGAGTGCGGGCGCGGACTGGAAGACGATCTACTCGGTCGGCAATGGCACGACGGCCAACACCGTCGGCGAGTACAGCCTTCCCATTTCGCCCGCGGTGATGCAGCTCGAAGTCGAGTTCACGGGCAATACCGCGCAGAGCGTCACCGTCGAAGCGGACTTCTCCGAGCTGACCAGCGTCTCCTGATGAGTCTGATCCGGCTCCCCTCTCCGTCGTTGGGTTTGCCGCAAAGTCGGCTATTTGTCCGTCGGGATTACAACGTTCGGGCGCTGATCAACGTCGGATCGGGGTTTCTTGACCTGGTGAGTGGGCGCCCCTGCACGCTGACGGGGGCCGTCCAGCGCACGGTCGGGCCGGCGGGGCGGAGATTCCATGCGGCGTCGTCCTCGATCTACGCCGAATCTCCGACGGGGATTGCCAACGGGACGCCTCTGACGTTGCTGGTGGTGTCGACCAGCACTTCCGGTTCCTCGGTGGCCGCGATCAGTGACGCGCGGGCGTCCTGGTCGTGCCCCAAGATCGATAGCACTTCGGGAGTCATCACCGCGTATTGCAAGGTCTCCGGGGGGACTGTGCTATCTATCACAGGCCCCACGGTCACGGTCGGAAAGACGTATGTGGCCGCGGCGCACTGGCGCCCAGGGGTTGGCCTGAAGGCTTCGTTCGACGGCGGGGCGGTGCAGTCCTCCAGCCACAGCGCCACGACCCTGTACGTCGCGCCGAGCACCTTATGGATGGGCGGCAACACGGGCAGCAACGTCTACCTGCTGGCGGCGATTACAGGTGAACTGACCGACGACCAACTGCGCGCCCTGTCGGCTAACCCCTGGAGTCTGCTGGACGCGGAAGACTCCCTGCTCTGGTGGCCATCAACCGCTGGCGGAAGCGTCTCGGCGTCCGGCGGAGCGGTGGCAGACGGATCGGCCACGGCCCAGGCGCAGGTCGCGCTCGCCGCCGTCGGCGTCGCCGTGGCGGGCGGATCGGCAGGAATGCAAGCTGAGGTCCCGCTGTCGGCGGCCGGGTTTTCGGTATCGAGCGGATCGGCCGGCCTGCAAACCACTGTTTCCATCAGCGCCGCCGGTCTGGCCGAGGCCGCCGGCCAGGCCGGGCTCGCCGCCGATGTCCTTCTAGCCGGCGCCGGCGCGGCCCAGGCGTCTGGCAATGCGACGCTGGCCGCGCAACTGGCCCTGCTGGCGTCCGGCGCCGCGCAAGCGGGCGGCTCGGCGACGCTATCCGGCGGATCGCCCGGCGAGATTTCGGCGTCCGGCGGGGCCGCTTCAACGGGGTCGGCCGTGCTGAATGTCAGCGTACAACTCGCGGCCAGCGCCGGCGCGCAAGCGGGCGGCGCAGGGAACCTCACGGCCACCGTCACGCTGACCGCGGCCGGATTCATCCAGGCCATGGGCGCCGGCGCGCTATTTGTCTCGATCGATCTCGCCGCCATCGGGTCGTCCACCGCCGGCGGACTCGCGGCGCTGGCGGTGGACGATGGCGCGTTTCCGGCCAGGGACGATCGGTATGTCGTCGCACGGGCGCCGCGCGACTACACCGTCGCACGTGCGCAACGCAGTTACCGAGTAAACACCCGATGACCCGCTTAACATGGCCGGAAAAGGACCCGCGCGAGCGGCTCGTCGCCACTTTCGACTTTAGCGACGAGCTCGACGAGGGAGAGTCGATCACCATCGCCGTCGTCACTTGCAGCCTGCTTTCCGGTGTCGACGCCAGCCCGTCTTCCGTCCTTGACGGATCTCACGCGATCGATGGACAAGAGGTCCGGCAGTTTTTCCACCTTGGGGTAGATGGCGCTTCCTACTGCATGGACTGTGTCGCCACTCTCAACAGCGGCCGCATCATTGTGCGGGCCGCGACATTGCCGGTTCGCAAAGCGTAGGGAAATCAACTCGTGACAGTCAAACTTCTGGTGGATTGGAAAGATCCCCGCAACGGTCGTCAGTACAAGTGCTCGAACTTGCTGACCACGGACACCGCGACCGAAAACGGCCTGGTGAGCGAAAAACAGGCCGACATCAATCTGTCCGGCGGCACCTCGTGGTCACCGCCAGCTTTGGTGGCGAAAGATCAAGCCGAAGACATCCTGCCGTTGGACGCCTTCAGCAGCACCTGCTACATGTTCCGCAGCCCGATCACCCAAGCCACCAACCTGATCTCTGATCAGCGCGAGTGCTACCTCCCGACCGATGCCGCTGGCGTCTATCTGGGCGCGTTTTTTGGCAAGCGGATCAAAACCAATACCGCTGAAACGCTCACCGATCTGGGTCTATTCAAGGCCGGATTGCACACCTGGCACGGCAGCCTAACCAAAACCGGGTTGTGGACAACCTCCCCCACGGGCGTTTCTACCGGCGCTTTCCAAGCCACGGGAGCGAGTTATTCACAGACTTCCGGCGACACCATTTCGGGAGACATCACCGGAACGGTCGCGGCTATCCGATATTTTCTCACCAGCAACGGTGGCTACGCGGTTGTTTCCATCGATGGAGACTTCACCCGTGCCAACAAGCTGCCTGTGTTCACCAAAGCGAATTACGATGACGGGTTATGCCGAGCGGGAGATGTCGGCAGGCGCTATTACTCCTGTTACGCGGCCGCGCCGACCAGTGAAATCTTGTGCATCGCCACGGACCTTGCTCCTGGGGCGCACAGGATCGTGGTCGAAGTGACTGGAACCAAACCCGCCGCATCGTCCGGGACGCGCGCCTGGGTCGAAGGATTCGCCGGATGCAACGGGCAAACGCTGGGAAGCGCCAATGTCCATGCCGTCCCGGTACAATGGGTATACCACGATCTAGCGAACTGGTCCGCTTTTGACTTTATTATTAGCTGGGCACCAACCGGCTCCGTGGACTATCAGTTTCTCGGCAATATCCACGGCGACGGAACGCAATCCAAGGAAGTATCCACGGTCGGTCCGACATGGACGATCGGCGTGACGGATGTCACCGCGCTCGCCGCGGGAACTTGGGCATCCGGCCCCGTCATCCGATGTGACCATACCTCGACGCTCGCGCACAAAGTGAATACCGCCGTGGCGGTCGCCACGCGTACCCGCCGATGGATTCTGGCACCTTCTCGAAAGCTGCCGATCATGTGCGACTCCAGTATCGCGTGGTCCTCGGCCGGAGTCGTCAATATCGAATATCCAGTCATGCTTCCCCTGGGAGAGGTCATCGGTTACGCGGAGGGGAAGAGACAAGAAGCTTTCGAGAAGGTGCATATCGGCCACTACGAAATTCCCATCCTTGCGACAAACGATGACGGAGTCAGTTATTTCACCACCGAAACCCGGCGTCTCATTGCGGTCGGCCCGAAGGTCAAGGCTTGGGCGGAAGTTGTCTCTGAAACCCCTGACCGAGGCTGGATGTACGCCTCCCATGGAGGATCCATGCAAGACAGAGCCGATAAAGCCGACAAGCTCTACACGATCAGCGCAGTTGGCCCGCAGCCGTACGCTTCAGGAGATGTCCAGCGTTTTGTCATCGGATGGGGAGCCCGGCTCACATGACCATCATCACGATCATCAAACCTGCCGTCGAGCCGGTCACTGACGCCGACCTAGCCGTGCCTGCGCGACTCGACACCACCGATTTCAGCGAGCATATCAACCAATTTTTGGTGCCGACCTTTCGAGCAGAAGCCGAGCACCGGCTGGGTCGACGACTGATCACCCAGACAGTTGAGCTAGTGCTGAACGATTTTCCCACTGCGGATCAACCCGTCGACCTGCAACTGCCCAACGTGCAAAGCCTCGTCAGCGTCAAATACCTCGACGGCGCCGGCGTCCAGCAGACTGTCGCTCCAGAATCGTACCGGCTCGACGCGGACAGTATCCCATGCTCAGTTTCCCCGGTGTCAGAATGGCCCTCCACGGGCCACTATGCTAACGCCGTTAGCATCCGCTACGTCGTCGGCTATGGGCCAACCGGAAGTGATGTCCCGCATAACATCCGGACGTGGATCATGGCGCATGTCATTCAGGCCCTCGACAATCCCTGCGGACTGGAAGAAAACGTCCAGCCACTTCCCTACCTTGACCGTCTGCTCGACGCGGAAACCGTTCTGCGAGTGATGTGATGATGCTGCGATCTGGGCCGCTCAAGAAGCGAATCACACTGCAACGACAAAGCCAGGCCGTCGACGGCTACGGACAACCGATCGAAGCCTGGGTGGACGTCGCCACCGTCTGGGCCTCCATCGAGCCGTCAGTAGGGCGAGAACTGTTTGCCGCCCAGACCCTGAACCTCGACCAACCCAAAACTGTCCGGATGCGATGGCAACCGATTTTCGACGACCCAAAAGCGGTGTCTGCCCTGCGGATCGTCTACAACGACAGAATCTTCAACATCAAATCGGTGGCCAACAAAGGCGAACAGAACTGTTTGCTGACGCTCCTCGTGTCAGAAGGGCTGACCCATGGCTGAAGTCCTTGGGATCCCTGAGCTGAGAGCGCGCATCGCGGCCGAAATCATTTCGCATCGAGCGCATCTCGTTTCTGAACTCGAGTCGATAGGCCGCGACATGGTCGAAAGAATTCGCGCCATGGCCCCCAGCAACACCGGGGCGCTGGCCAAGAGCGTCCGTCATGAAATCGTGCAGTCCGCGTCGGGAGCAAAACTCCTCATCACCGTGGGGAATGACCGGGTGTATTACGCCCCCTATCTGGAGTTTGGCACCTCAAGAATGAGTGCCCGGCCGTTTGTCCGTCCCGTCGTTTACCAAGAGCAAAGAAAAATTCCAAGCCGAGTGTCTTCCACCTTATCGGTTTCCTGGGAGTTTGAATGAGCACCGAAACCCTCCTGGTTGCTTTGGCTGCCCCCTTTCTGACCGGCGGACTGCACCCGAACTTCGCCCCACAAAACAGCGCCCGTCCCTACGGCGTCTATACGCTCATCGTCAGCCCGGCGCATAACACGCTCTCCGATGGCCAGACGATCCAGCAGGACATCTTCCAGATCGACGTCTGGGCCGATACCTACCAGGGCGCGCTCACCGCCGGCAACGCCCTGGCTGCGGCCCTGCAGGCCGCATTCGACGCCGGCACCCTCACCGGTATCCAGCACCTCCGCCGCGGCCGCTACGACAGCGACACCGGCCTGCACGGCTTCCTCTACGAATACTCATTCTGGTACCACTAACCACAGGAGATACTCATGACATCCACCGCCCAAGTTGCCCAGCAATCCAAATTCTACGTTTCCGGCACGCCCGGAACGGCCTATGCCGTTACAGCCATCACCAAAGCCGCAAAAGCCGCGGTCACCTGGACCTCTGGCGCCGTTCCTGCCGCGGGCGACGTGATCATTTTCGGCGCCATTTCCGGCATGCCGGAAATCAACGGCCTGCTCGGCATCGTCCAGGCCACGCCGACGCCCACGGCCACGGGCGCCACCGTCGCCATCGACTCCAGCGGATTCGCCAGCGCCGGCACCACCGGCACCGCCACCCCGCAGACATTCACCAAGGTCGCCAACGTCAAGGACTTTACCCCGGATGGAGGAACCGCCAACATCATCGACGTCAGCAACCTGGATTCCACCGCCAAGGAAAAACGCCAGGGGCTCCAGGACATGGGCAACTACTCGCTGAGTTTCGACACCGACGACACAGACCCCGGCCAGCTCGCCCTGATCGCCGCGCGCACCGCGCAATCCATCAAAACCTTCAAGCAAATCTACCCTGGCGGTCTGCTGGTGAGGGCATTTCAGGGATTCATCCAGAAAATCTCCGAGCCCGTCGCCGGCGTCGATAAGACGCTCTCAGCCACTGGGACCATCGTCGTCACCGGCCCGATCTTCCGCGGCTGATCTCGTCCCGCGCTTACCAGAAAGGACCTCTCATGTCTCTCTACAAATCCGCCTTGCTCGCGATCTTCGCCCCGAAAATCATCGCCCAGGACGTTCCCGGTGTGGGCACCGTCCGCCTGCGAGAACTCAGCGCCCCGGAAGTCTCCGACATTCGGGAGGCGTGTAAGACCGAGGCGCAGAAAGCCGATTTCGGATTCCTGCTCGTCATCGCTTCGGTCGTCGATGACGCCGACCAACCCACCTTCACTGCCGCCGACCTGCCCGCCCTGCGTGCGTCTGCGCAGTCCCGGATCGGCGAACTGGTCTCGGCCGTCATGGCCGTCAACGGCTTCTCGATCCAGGAGGACGCCGCAAAAAACTAAGGGACAGCCCGGAGCGACGGATGCTCTTTCGCCTGGCACTGGCGATGGGGCGGACGATTCAGGAGCTGCGGGCGACGCTCTCCTATGCCGAATTTCAAGATTGGTGCCTGTACTACCAGATCGAGCCCTGGGGCGAAGACCGCGCGGACCTGCGCGCCGGCATCGTCTCCTCAACCATTGCCAACTACGCCGGCAAGGTGCGCTCGGAAGGCACTCAGCAGGCCATGCCGGCCGATTTCATGCCCTACCTCGAGCGGCCCGAGCCTGCCGAGCCCGCCGTCGACGAGGAACGGCCCCTCACCGACGAAGAACTCGCCGCCTGGGCCGACGCGGCGATTTTTGGATTTCCCCCGGAGTAACCGATGCTCTCCCTGATCAACGTCGAAGTCAACGCCCGCATCGACAAATTCGAAGCGGCCATGATTCGCTCGGCCGACATCGCCGAGGCGAGTCTATCCGCGGCCGCCGCCAACGCCGACCAGTTCCAGACGGCCTTCGACCAGGCGGCCACCGCGGCCGGGCAGTCGTCTAACAAGATGGCCAGCGACTTCGAAGCGGCCAACGATCGCCTCATGAAAGCTGCGGACCAATCCTCGGCCGCGATCGACAACATCAGTAACGCGGTCGAGAAAGTGGACGCCTCGTCCTGGTCCGAGAAGATCGCGGCCGCGATCGCCGCCGGGTTCGGCGCCGGTTACGCCGCGGCTCAGACCGCCATGGAAAAAATCAAAGCGTTCGCCGAAACCGAACTGATCATCATCGGCGCCGCGCTCGCCGCCGGCATCACCGTCGCCGCGGCCTCGGCGATTTACGCGGCGTACCGGATCGTCTCATCCTCGGTGTCCTTTATCGCCGGCCTGTTCACCGGCGAGTCCTACCAGTCGGAAAACATCGACGCGATCATCGCACTGAACAAGGAAGTGAAGACCCTGCAGGCCGGGCTCCTGCTGTCCGCAGACCATGCCTCAGCGCTCAACGAAGCCTTGAAGGGCGCCGGCGTCGGAAGCGGCGCATATGTCTCGACGCTCGAAGCCGCTACCAAAGCGGCCCGCACCAACGCCGAAGCACTTCAGGAACTGGGCATCGAGACGCACGACTACTTCGGCGAGGTGCGATCGTCGGAAGACATCCTGCGCTCCGCAAAGCGCGTGCTGGACGAATATGCAGACGGCTATGATCGCGCCGCGGCCGCGGCCGCCATCGGGATTGGGAGTTACCGGGAAATCACGGACGCCCTTTCGATCACCAACGAGAAGCTGGAAGAAGCTGGTCAGCGGCTGGTCGACTACAACCTCATCATCGGCGAAGGAACGCAGGAGGCGGTGAGCGCCTACGAGAAGGCCGTGGCCGATTTCAACCGCGAAAGCGATCTGATGGCGCAGGGCTTCAAGAAAGCCATTGCCGATCAGATTATGCCGATCCTGACCGATCTGGCGGTTTTCTTCAAGGATGGCTTCCCGATCGTCGTGAACGCCTTCCGCTATTCCATGGCCACGCTGGTCAGCCTCTTCTACGGCCTCAAGGAAGTCGCCTACCTTGTCTCGGAGGCGGTCATCCAGTCCTTCAAGGCCATGGGTGATGTCGTCTCGCGCGTCGTCGGCGCCATCGCGAAGGCGGCGACCGGCAACGTCGAGGGCGCGTGGAACGACCTCAAAGCCGTTCCGGACGACCTCGGAAAACGCTGGAATGCCTTCGGGGACAACGTCGTCGCGCAGTCGACGCGCAACGCAAAGGCGATGGCGCTTGCCTGGGGGTTGGACAATTTCAACGCGGGCGCCGCACCTGATCCAGCAAAGACCGGCAAGAAGTGGTATCCGAAGTCGGAGTCAGAGAAAGAAGAGGAGCGTACTGGACGCGCTCCGGCATCCCCAGCAGCAAAAGAGAGCGAATACCAGAAATTCATCGACCAGCTCGACCAGATGAATGCCCGGCTGGAAAACAACCAGTACGTCATGCTCAAGGTCAAGGCCGCGCAGCTCGCCTGGAAAGAAGAAATTTCCGCGACCACGGCCCTGCAAAAGATCGATGCCCTGCAGATCGCCGAAAGCGAAAAATCGGTGAAGGACTACAGCACCCGCCTCGAGGAACAGAATCGCCGGCTACTCGATGCGCGCGGACAGATCGGACTGTACGGCCTTGAGCTGGAAGCCCACCTTCTGCGGGAACAGCGCCGTGCCGACGTCATGTCCCGGATCAACCAACTCGAGGCGGCCGGCAAACCGCTGACCGATGCCGCGCGAGATGCCATGCTCCAGCATGCCGACGCCGCAGCCAAGAACGCCGAGGCCCTCCTGCGCCAGAACGATGCCCTCTCCCGCACCTACGAGATCGGCGCCCAGCGGGCATTCGACGCCTACATGGATAACGCCACCAATGCCGCGAGGATCACCGAGGAGCAATTCACCAGCGCGTACCACGGCATCCAGGGCGCCATGGCCGATTTCCTGTTCAACCCCTTCGAGAAGGGCGTCCAGGGCATGCTCAAATCCTTCGGCACGATGATTCAGCGAATGATCGCCGAGGCCGTTGCCGCCGACCTCAGCCGGCGGCTGTTCGGCGCCGTCGGCACGCCGACCAGCGGCGGCTGGATGTCGAGCCTGCTCGGCATGGGCAGCTTGCCCTCTTTGGCGGGCGCAGGGACCGCTACGGAAAACTGGATCGACTCGGGCGGCCTCGCAAAATCGGCAGGCGGATTTCTATCCGGGATAGGCGGTTTTTTCAGCAACTTGCTGAGTTTCGACGTCGGCACCGACTACGTGCCGCGCGACATGCTGGCCAAGGTCCACCAGGGCGAACGGATCATCCCGGCCGCTCAAAACAACGCCGCGAACGGCCAGACGATCCACATCACCGTAAACGTCAACGGCAACCCGAGCGGACCAGACGTTCGGCGAGCCGCCGGACAGGGCGCCCGGGAAGCGCTATCTGCCCTGTCAGGAGCCCGCCGATATGCCTAGCTTCCTGGAGGAACGGCTTCCCGTCGACGTCCGTCTCGGTATGTCCTATGCCGACGACTACACGGTCATGATCACCACCACGGCGGGCGGTGCCGAGTATCGCAAGCTCGTCCAGCCATTTCCGGCCAGATCGTTCCACGTCAACTTCACGACCGACCAGGCGGATCTATGGGCGCGCGTCATCTCCCTCTATCACCGCGCTTACGGAAAATTCGCCGGGTTTCGCGTGAAATGTATGGACGACTTCAGCACGAACAATCTCACCGGTGCGCCGACGCCACTTGACGAAGTGCTGGCCAACTCGTCGACCGGAATCTACCAGTTGCGCAACTTTTACGGCACCAACGGAACGGCGCTTGCCGGGGTGGGTTATCCCTCGCGCACGATCTTCAAGCCCGTCGCCGGCACCGTCGTCGCCGCCAAAAACGGCGTGACGATCAGCTCCGGGATGACGGTGAATACCACCACCGGCCAGATTACGATCTCGCCGGCCCCGCTGATGACCGACACCATTACCGCGGGATGCCTGTTCGACATTCCATGTCGTTTCAACTCTCAGATCGAAGTCATTGCGATCGACCCGAAATTCCGTGACTGCGGATCGATCGACATTATCGAGCTGCTGAACCCATGAAACCCGTTGTCGCCGATTACCGTTACCGGATTTTCTGCATGCGGATTGTCCCGGTATCTGTCAGTCCGATCTACCTCACCGACTATCCGAGAGACCTCGTGATGAGTGGTCATACGTATCTCTCGACCTCTGGATACCAATTCACCGGCTACGACAGTCGATCCGATTTAGCGCCGGCCTCGGTCGATATCGAGGGCATTGCCGGGGTGGCGGGCATCTCGCGCGCCGCCGTCGCCAGCGGGGTATTCGACGGCGCGAGATGCTACGTGTTCGCGACCACCTGGACCTCCCCCGTGGAGGATCAGGAACCGATCGTATCCGGAGTATTCGGGAAGACCTCCCTGCTGGATGACCGATTCCAGATCGGCGGTGTTTCGCTGATCGACGCGCTCAATCAGTCGGTCGGACAGATCTATGGCGCCTCCTGCCCGAAGACCTTCTGCGGACAGGAGTATGGCGGATGTAAAGCCAGCCTGGCCGCTAACACAGTGACGGGCACGTTGACCAGCGTGACCAGCGCGTCAGTCTTTTATTCGTCGGCCAGGACAGAGCCCGACGACACCTTCGGCGCCGGGACGATCCAGTTCACATCCGGCCCGAATGCCGGGCTAAAAGCCCTAGAGATCAAGAGCTTTGCAGGGGGCGTCATCACGACATTCGAGTCATTCTATTACCTCCCGGAGGTAGGCAACAGCTACAGCATGGTGCGGGGATGCCGTAAGCGCCTGGTCGATTGTCAGAATAGGGTAGGCGGAAGCAATGTGGTCAACTTCGGCGGATTTCCATGGGTCCCCACAGGAAGCACCTATACCCAGGTTGGACAGCGAGGGTGATGACGACAGACGATATTCTCAACGCCGCGCGCCAGTGTCTCGGCACGCCGTTCCGCCACCAGGGCAGGATCGTGGGAATCGGTCTCGATTGCGCCGGCGTCGCGATCCACGTCGCGCAACAATGCGGTCTGGGTTCAGTCGACGTCGCCGGCTACTCCAGGACGCCCTCCTGCGGTCAGCTTGAGGCATCTCTCGATGTTCAGCCGTGCCTCGATCGAGTGATGCTCAACGAACGCCAGCCGGGCGACCTGTTGCTGATGCGTTTTTCCAGCGATCCGCAGCACCTGGCCATTTGCGCCGGCGACACCATCATCCACGCCTACGAAGCGGCTGGGCAGTGTTGCGAGCACCGATTATCCGGTTTGTGGGAATCTCGGATCGTGCGCGTCTATAGATTTCTGGAGGGGTCAGGATGAGTGGCGGTCAAGTTATTGGCGGCCTGGTCGGAGCAGTCGCCGGTTTCTTGATCGGTGGGCCGACCGGCGCCATTTATGGCGCGCAGCTCGGCCTGTTGGCGGGAGGATATCTCGCCCCACCGAAAGGCCCGACGATCACCGGGCCGCGCCTCGACGATCTGACGGTCCAGACCAGCACCTACGGGGCGGTCATCCCGCGCGTTTACGGGACCGTTGCGGTCAACGGAAACGTCTTCTGGCTGGAGAATAACAGCCTGAAGGAAACGATGACCAAGAAGAAAAGCGGGGGCAAAGGGGGTGGCGGAAAAACGACGACCCGCACTTATACCTATTCGGCGACCTTTGCAGTGGGGTTGTGCAAAGGTCCGATCATATCCGTTCGTCGCATCTGGATCGGTCCCAATCTCATCTATGACCCAGAGTCTACGGACCCAGGAACGATCGCTGCCAGCGAAGCCGCGGCGGCTGGATTCCGCCTCTACCTGGGCACGGATACTCAGATGGCCGACGACCGCATGCAGGCGACCCTGGGCGTCGCGAACACGCCCGCCTGGAGAGGGCTCGCCTACCTCGTGTTCTACGACCTGCAACTGGCCCCCTACGGTAATTCGCTGGCCGGAGCGCAGGTGCGGGCAGAGATTGTCATGAAAAAACCGGAGCCACAGGTCAACGGATATGCCACCGGCTATAACGCGTATCCCGTGTCGAACCCTGAACCGGAATTGGCCTATGGTGCGGGCGTTTACGTGTGGATTCCGAATGAGGGGGATTTATTCTATTCGACGACCTATTACACCTCAACGGACGGTGGAGTCACCTGGACGTCGCGCGTAAAAGTCAATCAGGCGTATAACTATCGGGTATTAACCTTCGTCGGCAACCTGTTTATTTACGGGACGACCGGGGATCTGTATACCTCCCCCGATGGAATCAATTGGTCTGACCCAATCGTCATCTATCCGGGAGAATGGTCGAAGCCAGCGTTTGCCTGGACTGGATCGCTGTATGTGGGCGTGTTCAGCAATCGGCTCATCTATTCCACCAACGCCGTGACATGGAACAAGACGGTGACCCTGCCCGGATCGGGATCTTCGTACTATACGATGATCGCCTGGAACGGTTCGAGGTTGGTCGCCATCAGTCCGGCAGATGGTTGGTTAATCACGTCGACGGATGGAATCAACTGGACGCACACCGCTACTGTGGCGGTCGATACCTGGACGTGCCTAATCTCTCGAGGAAACGAGTTCTTTGCCGGGTCAAAATCGAGGAACGCGGTGCTGTATTCCGATGGCGGCTTGGTTTGGGAAGAGGTTGTCACCACCGAAAATATCGGGACTCTGGTGAGATGCTATGACGACGTTGTTGGGATATCAACTTTGTCGCATGGGTTTATCAATGCCGGAGGAAAGAGCTTCATCTCGACTATGTCATTCGGTTCGGCCAATCCGAATTGGATCTATCTGGTCTGGAATGGATCAAACCGGATCTTGCCGCTGAAGCAATTTTCGTCTGACAAATACGCGATCAGTATCGTCGTGGTTTCTCCTGGTGATCCTGAAGGGAAGACGACGCTGGGAGAAATCGTCTCAGCCGAGAGCCTGTTGTCTGGTCTGCTCACTGCCGACGATATTGATGTGACGACACTGACGCCAGTGGTCAGGGGGTATCTGGTCTCCAGCCTCGGAGCCCTTCGAGGGGCCATCGAACCGCTACAGGCCTCGTGGCCATTCGATGCCCGCCAGCACGGATACAAAATCCAATACTTGCTCAGGACAGGATCAGCCTCTGTCGCCACGATTCCGGCCGAAGACCTGGACGCGAGATCTGCTGGTGAGGTGCCTCGGGTGCAGATCATCACTCGTCGCGAAATGGACTCACAGTTGCATCGCCGCGTCACCGTCCAGCATCTGGACTACGGGAGAGAGTACAACGTCGGCACACAGTACGCCGAGCGGCTGAACACATCCGCGATCAACGCGACCGTCCTTGATCTGCCAATCGTCATGACATCGACCGAAGCGGCAGGAAAGGCCGAGGTGCTGCTCTACCTCTACTGGCTGGAGCGCTACGATGTGGCAGTGACCCTGCCGCCGACCTATCACTCTCTCGAGCCGGGAGACGTGGTGACGCTGGTAACACCCGATGGAAATGTCAGCCTGCGTCTGACCGCGGTCACATATACCAGTGACGGGAGAGTAGAGTGCCAGGCGAAGTACGCCAACCCGGCGGTCTACACGCCGACGGCTGTCGCCGCTGATCCAGCAGTCACCGGTCCAACGACGATCACGCCGGTGGGCGCATCGGTCTATGCCTTGCTCGATCTGCCGCTGGTCATCAGCGCGCAGTCGGGGCCGTCGTTCCTGGCCGCGATGACCGGAGCGCTGGCCGGCTGGAGAGGGGGGATCCTGATGCAATCGACCGATGCAGGAAGTACCTGGTCGAGTCTGCAGGAATTCGGTCCACCCGGCGCGACGATGGGCGCCTGTACCAACTCCATCGGCGTCGTCGAATCGCGTCTGATCGACAGTGCCAGCGTGCTCAACGTCACGCTGACGCAAGGGGATCTGGAGAGCGTGACGCAACTCGCGATGCTCGGCGGGGCGAACCATTTCGCGTATGGGGCAGACGGGCGATGGGAAATCATTGCCGCGCAGACCTGCACGCTGGTCAGCGGTACCAGTTACGTGTTGAAGAACCTGCTGCGCGGGCGATTCGGCAGCGAGTGGGCGATGGGGCTGCACGCGGTGGGAGACGCTCTGGTCTTGCTGGAGTCGTCGGAAGTGGCGGCCATCGCCACCAGTTCCGGGGCGATCGGCCTGTCGTATCTCTACCGTGGGATTACGGTCGACCAGGACATCAGCACCGACAGCAACCTGGCGTTCACCTATCGCGGCGTCAATCTCAAGCCGCTATCGCCGATCGCGCTCACCGGCGCGATTGACCCCGCGAGCAATGACTGGTCACTGACCTGGATCAGACGCACGCGGACGGGAGGCGAATGGCGCGACGACGTGGATGCCGACCTCGGCGAGTTGAGCGAGGCGTACCAGATTGACGTCTACAGCGACGGCACCTATACCACCGTCAAGCGCACGATCAGCACGATGACGCCAGCGGCCAGCTACACCAGCGCGCAGCAGGTGGCCGACTTCGGCGCCAACCAGACTACCCTCTACCTGAAGATTTACCAGATCTCGTCCATCATCGGCCGAGGCTATCCGCTTACCCAATCCCTCACGAGGTAACCATGGCCAGCAGCACCCCAAATCTGGATCTGATCGCGCAATCGCAGTCGTCCAAGGAAGTCACGGCCAACGCGCTGTTCGACGCCGGCAGCCCGGCGACTCTTTTCGGCCGGCGCGCCAGTCTGTGTTCCGGGCTCAACTGGTTCTACTACGGCGGCGTGATGCTGGTCGATGGGGTGCTGACCACGATCAGCAACAATGCGGCGGCATTGGCGCTCACGGCATCGGCGACGAACTACATCGAGGCGACGCGCGCGGGCGTGGTTTCGAAGAATACCGGGGGATTCACCGGCGGATCGATTCCGCTCTATACCGTGGTCACCGGGGCATCCAGCGTCACCAGCTACACCGACCAGCGCGCCTGGGTGCAGCCCGAGCACATCACCAGCATGACCAGCGTCTCGGTCACGACGGCGGACGTCACACTCAATGACGCGCAATCCCGATGCTCGTACCTGACGACGACCGGCGCACTGACGGCCAATCGGAACGTCATTGTGCCGAACAACTGGCAAGGCACGGTGTTCTGCAACAACAGCGGGGCATTCACAACGACGTTCAAGACTGCAGCGGGAAGCGGCGTGATGATCGCGCATGGCAAACGAGCCATTCTGCTTGCCGACGGCACCAATGTCGTCAGGATCACGTCCGATGTCTGATTCTGATCATGGAGAATGCTGGTCTGGATACGAACGGCGCCGGCCCTCGGCAGAAATCGAGCGGCTCCATGCCGAGATTTCCGACCTCAAAAAATCAGTCTCGGAAATGTCTGGTGCGCTATCGATCCATATCGCGAGATCCGATGACATCGCCCCTGCGCTGCAAGATCTGGTTTCCTTGTGGCGCGCCTCGAAAATTATTGGATATCTATGCACCGGCCTGGCTGCCCTGTTAGCGAGTCTTTGGGCGGCCTATCTATGGGTTCGGGAGCACGTGCGGTTATGAGAGATTACCTCGTCTCCCGCCTGCAAGAAGCATCGACATGGCGAGGTCTGGTGCTAATTGCCACTGCCTGCGGGGCCCCGCTGTGCCCAGATCAGCAAGAAGCCATCGTCACGGCTGGATTGTTGGTAGCCGGCCTGATCGGCGCGGCAGTCCCTGACAAATCCTCTCCGGAGAATCGAAAATGAGAATCCTCGCTCTCGCAGTCGCAGTCGCCGCCATCGCCCTGTCAGGGTGCGCCAGCGTCCAGCAGGCCGTTCACGGATATGGAGCAGCAGCCATTTTCGCCATCAAAGCCGCCGAGGACGATAACATCGCGATCTGGAAGGTCAACGCCTGCGGTACGCCGCTAAGCGCGGCGATTCGCCACCCAGAAATAATCCCGGCGCTGCGGGCGCTCTGTCTTCAAGGTGGAATGGCGGCGAGTCCTGATGGGCTACTGGGCTCTGCTGCGAAGTGATGTGCGACTCTTACTCTTCGTCATTGCCCATCACCCATGCGATCGCCGCCGTCCACGCGTCTCTCGCGATCGCCTCCTCCCTATGATCACCTCCATTGCCAAACCAGGCGGTGAACGCCTGGTCCGCGATGGATGCCCGGAGTTTAATCATGAAAAGATCCCTGGTTGAGGGATGCATTCGGCGGTTTTCTGGAGATCCTATTTCCGCTTCCCAGTTTTGCCAGGCGCGCAGGCTGGAGTGTACCAGTTTAGCCGCGTCCGCCTGCGATATCCCGGCGTCTTCTCGGATCTTTCTGATCTCGCTAGGCATTGGGTTCGACGACGGGCCCCGCGTACCCCGGTTCGGGTGATTGGTCATCAGTGCTCCGTCCACGAATCAAGACAAGGGATAGCGTCCACTTTCCGATACCTCCCAGGCCACCGTCCTTTCTCTCCTCCGCGCGTCCATGCGGTGATCACAAATCCTCCCCCCTGGTCCGTGTCTGGCAGCATCCGGTCAGTCTGCTCTGCTACCAGGTGCAGGCAAAACGGGCTGTCGCTTTCGTCCTCGAACAGTAGTTCCAGCGCCGGCCGGTCGCCGTGTTCGATCCATGGGCCAGACGACACGATGACCATTTCAGCGCTGCGCATCTCACGCAGCATCGACTTCTGTGCGTCCGGGACCAGCAGCCGGCCAGCGCCAGCGTTCCATGTCAGGTAAAACAGCCCTCGAGCAGCGTGCTCGCTGGTCCAGTAGTTTGTTCGAACCAGGCGCTGCCCGGCATTCTCGACAATGATCATCCTGTCACTCCCAACTTTTTGAGTAGTCATGATTGGCAAATAAAGATGGCAGGCCGGAGGTTTGCTTGAACCTCAAAACCTCGTCCGCATCCATCCCCAGCTCACGCGCTACCTCGGTGTCGCTCCAGCCATCACGGATCAAACTGGCAACGATGTCGGTCATCGGCAGTACGCCGTGCACGCCGCGCGCCCGGTTGTGCCGGATCGTGGCCGCCATGCGATCATTGATTCCCTGTCTGGAATGCTACGCTTTTTGTCGCCCCTCATGGCCGGCGTTAGGCGTCGAGCGCAGAGTCGCCGCACGTAATACGGTATGGCGGCTCCCACGGCGCATTCGGAACCCAGGTCGGTTGCACAACAACGGGCTGCACGTACAGCGGTCCAATCGGCGCCACCTGCGTCGGCAAAGCCGCCCGGCGCCGCTGCTCGGCAAGCAGCCCATTCAGGTGCGCCAGCAGGTCGGCGTAGTTGCGTGCGTCCTTGCTGGTCTGCCGCAGCATGTGGTTCGCATCGGCAATGGCTTGGCGTAGTTCTTCGTTGGTCATCATTCACCTCGCTTCGGATACGCGACGCCTAACACGTCGCTCATGCGCGGACGTGCCGCTGGCGCGGCCCGCCGCATAGCTCATGCGTTAAATGGCAAGCGCAGCCTGTGCCGTGCGTGCCTGTTGCAGCGGTGCGTACTCGGTGTTGAGTTCGCAGCCGATCCACTGGCGCCCGAGCTGCTGCGCAACCTGGGCGGTTGTTCCGCTCCCCATGAAGGGGTCTAATACCAAATCCCCCGGCCTGCTCCCGGCCAGAATGCAGGGCTCGATCAGCGCAGCCGGGAAAACCGCAAAGTGTGCCCCGCTGTAGGGCTGGGTCGGCACCGTCCAGACGCTTCGCCGGTTCCGGTTTTCCGGTTCGCGCTCTGTGCCTTCGCGGTGTAGGCCGCTGTGTTCGGTGGCACCCGGCACCGCTGAATCGTTGGTGCTGTTGCTTTTCCGTGGATTTGTGCTGGCGCGCCCAAGCTGGTGCTCTGCCGTCTTGCCGGTGTGAAAGTCGCTGTTTGCCGCGCCTTTCACGGCCTGCTCTTTGATCGCTTCCGCGTCGAAAAAATACCGCTCGCTCTTGGTCAGCAAAAACAGGTACTCGTGCGCCTTGGTGCAGCGGTCTGTCACGCTCTCGGGCATCGGGTTTGGCTTGTGCCAAATCACGTCTTGCCGCAAGTACCACCCCGCTTCTTGCAGGGCGAAGGCAACGCGCCACGGAATACCAATCAAGTCCTTTGGCTTCAGCCAGTCAACGCTTGGCCGGCAGTTGTCCGCCTTGGTGGCGCTTGCGCGGTTGGTGCCTTGTTTGCAGCCTTGCCGGGTGCCGTGTCCGGCCCGGCCCGCTGCGTTGTAGCTGTCGCCCAGGTTCAGCCACAGCACCCCATCGTCGGCCAGCAGTTCGCGCACGCCGTCGAAAACCTCCACCATCGCGGCCACGAACTCGGCGGGCGTTTTCTCCAGCCCGATCTGTCCTGGGTGGCCGTAGTCGCGCAGCCCGAAGTAGGGCGGCGAGGTCACGCACATCTGCACGCGCACGCCCTGGTCTTTCAGGTCGCGCATCGTGTCGCGGCAGTCTCCGAAAATCACTCGGTTCATAGGTTCTCGCGTTTCTCCACCAGCCATCTAACAAGCAATTCAAGCCGACGCCTAGCATAAATTGGCCAGTTTATCCGGCAGAATCTGCGGGATATATTGCGTTAGAGCGCAAGGCCATGTTGCTCTGCCCGCGCCGCTGGTTGTTCAAACATCGAGGTTTGCCGCTGTGCGTCCTCGATCCTCTTGCACGCGATGTCAAAGTATTTCGGCTCGCGTTCAATTCCTGCAAACGTGCGCCCCATCTTTACCGCTGCCACTCCGGTCGTCCAGCTCCCCATGTACGGGTCGCAAATCGTTTCCGCTTCCGGGGCGTGGCCAATGCACCATTCCATCAGCCGCACAGGCTTTTGTGTCGGGTGCTCTTTCTCGTAGCTCGTCACGCTCAGGCGGTGCATCTTTGCCGGCTTTTTAAAGCTGCACCACGCCTGCTCGCACATCGCCAGGCTAAAGTTTTCCGGCTGCATCTTGTCCCACACCAAGAACGTCTGGCTCGGCGGCAGCTGGAAGTAATTGCCACCCCACACAATCAGGTTCTTTGCCTTCTCCTGCATCAGTCCAAACAGCCAAGCAGCGGGCGCTTCGGCGTCCCATTCCATGCGCTCATGCGCTTGCCTCACCGGGTTTGCAGCAATCCCAATCCCGTAAGGCGGGTCGGTCAAAATCAGGTCGCATGCCGCGAGCGTCGGCAGTATCTCCCGGCAGTCCCCGAGGTACAGCGTAGCCAGTCCTATCGTTTCAATTCTCATGGTTTCCTCAATCGTTGCGCTCTAACCCGGCAGTCCAGCGGACGCCGTGCCGGCGCCGCTGACTTTTGCGTTGGGCACCTTCATGCCCTGCACCCCACATGCCGCCCGTTTCCATCCAGTCGCGGGGTAATTCCACCGCCCGGCACGCGCAGGTATTGGCAGCCGGTGAGCGCGTCCGTCATCGGTTCCATTCCGCTGCGGCCAGCGCCCCACGATCCGCTGTCAGAGTCGTCGCGGCCCCAAGGGGTTTGTCCGATAGTCCACGCCAGCACAATCGCCAGAACAATCCACTTGCCTATCAAACGTGTCCATTCCGTGAGGGTTTCAAGTTCCATTGTTCTCTCCTTCAAACGTCGGCGCTGGCGGGACGGAGCCCACCCCGTCAGTCGAGAGGGACGCCGCGCCATAAAGCGGCGCGTCGCCCCTTACTTCTGCGTTAGGCCCCATGCTCACGTCGCACTGAACCTCGTTGCCCCATGTGTGCCAGTCGCCGCGCTTGCGCCGTGCGAAAAGCTCCAATCGAGGGCCGGGGCTTACCGCCTCGATCAGTTCGTAACTCGCGTCCGGCTTCTCGCTGTGTCGTTTCGGGTTGCCGGTCTTAAATACGTTTGGCCGGTAGCGGGCCAGTGGAAACCGGCATTTCTGGCGGTATCCGAAAAGCAGCGTCTGCGACAGATGCACAAACCAATTCCCCATGCCGGTCGGCTTCACCCAATGCACCGGGGCCAGGTATTTGAAGCCCCAAGCCCGCATGACCCTGAACCCGTCTTCCAGGTGTTGGTTCGTCGTCCAAAGCCACAAATGGCAATCTTCCGCTGCAAAGTCGACCACTGGCATGGCGCAAATCTCTTCAATCGTCATGGTCGGGTACGGCAATGCTTCCGGCTTCATGCCTTCCTTGGCTCGCTTCCGCTGCCCAGCCATTGTCAGTGCCCACGGCGGGTCTGCCAAAATGCAGCCGTATTTCTGTCTGTCCATTTTTGTTTCCGTAAATGCAGCTCAATATTCACCTCCCGCGCCTAACCCTGCGCTCAAGCGGGACCGTCCGCAAGCGGCCGGCCCCTTAGCTCTGCGTTAGAGGACTCGGCCCTGAGCCGATCCACCGCCGTCTGAAAATGCACCGGGTCGATTTCGCACCCAACGAACGGTATCCCGCGCCGCAGGCACACAAGGCCAGTTGTCCCGCTGCCCATGTGCGTGTCCAGCACCGTGTCGGCCTCAGTAATCCCGGCTTGCTGCAAGCACCAATCCATGAGCGCTGCCGGCTTTTGGTTCGGGTGCAGCTTCTTCGCGCCTCGGCTCACGTTCTCCTCGCCGCGCCGGCAAATGCCGCGCCACAGTTGGCGGTGCATCCTCGGCACGCCGCGCAGGTTAGTCCAGGCCAGTTCTACGTCCGCACCGTCGTCTGGCGTGGTGTTCTCGCGCTTGTCCCAAACTAACCACTTTCCGTTCGCTGGCAGCTTATCGGCGTAGTAGTTCGCGCCCCACAACACCACCACGGGAGCGGCCTGCAGCAGCGGTGCAGGGTCAAACGGTTCGGCGTTGCCAACAATCGGCGCGTGCGTCGTGTCCGGCCGCACCAGCTTATCGCGGCTCCGTTTCTGCCGGTAGTCGTTGCCGTATGGTGGGTCTGCCACCACGGCGGTTATACCCTGCAGCACCGGCAGCACGTCGCGGTAGTCCGCGAGGTACAGCGTGCAGCAGCCAACGGTTTCACTTCGCATTTCGTCCTCCAACAACCGCATCGAGCGGACGGCCTTCGGCCGCGCGCTCATGCGGGGCGTTAGAAGTCATGGTTAGTGCTCCGGTCGGAATTTGCGAAGTCCGCAGCGCTTGCAGATATATTCACCGCGCAAAAGACTGTCGCGCTCCTGCACAAGTGCTCCAAGCGTGCCGTAGCACTCGGCCATGATGTCGTGCGCCGTGTCCAGCGCACCGCGCCCGCCTACTCCAATCTGGCAGCGTTTCATCAGGCGTTCCACCTCTTCTGTCGTTGCCATGCCTTCTAACCCTCCGCTCAAGCGGGACCGTCCGCAAGCGGCCGGCCCCTTAGCTCTGCGTTGGGCGTCATGTTCAACAACGCTCCCAGTAGCGCGGCTCTATCTTCAGCTCGGCACCGTTCCACTGCATCGGCAGCATCGCGCAGGCATTGCGCGGCACCGTCAGGCTGCCGGTCATGCTCAAACGTCGCAATCACCCGGCGGTTTATCCGCACCTCGTATTTGTTTCGTCCGTTCAGTGGTGCGTCGTCCGGCGACACATTCACAATCGCAAGCATTTCACACTCCTCGCGCCCAACAGGCGCTTCAACGCGGACGGGCGAAAATGCCCGCCCGCCGGTTAAGCTAGGCGTTAGGCGCTGAACCCGCCAGGCAGCGGCGCTTGCACCGAGCGGATTGAGTTTCCAGTGAACCTCGGCTCATTGGTCACTATGCTGTGAGCGGAGATGCGATAGCCGCCGCGTTCAAGTCGCCGCAGGTACTCGGCAGCAGCGTTCTCGGCATCGACTGGCGTGCCCATGAACAGCACGCACCACTCGCCCGCTCCGTTGGCGCCCATCGTTGCCCCGTAGATGCCGCTTCGGCCCTGGCATGTGTACGTGAGCACGGCGCCTAACCCGGCGCTTAACCCGGACCCGCGGTCAGCGGCGCTCGAATCGTTGTCGCTCATTCATTGCTCCTGTGGCCCACGCGCGGGCCGGTTAGCTCTGCGTTAGGCATCGTAGGCATTCACCAGCTCATGCCAGTTCGCCAGCGACAGCCGCTCTGTCGGGATCGGGCCGTCCGTGGTATGAATCAAGTCCGCAAACGGCTTGATGGCGTCGCGCAGCCTCTTTACCTTGGCTTCAAGTGCCAGTTCTTTGCCGGTCGTTGCCCGCGTCACTTGCGATAGCTCCAAGAACAGTTTGTCTATAGTTTCGGTTTCCATAATTTTCTCCGCTGTTATCGCCGCCTAACTCCACATTGCAGCGGACCCGCTACCGCGGCCCGCTGAATTCGGTGTTGTGCGTCAAACCTCGAACGCCTGCGCCTGGGCGAAGCTCACGCGAAACCCTGCCGCGTTGCGATGCCCGCCGCCTCCGTACTGCTTCGCCACCTCGGCCACGTCCGCGCCGTCGTCACTCGACCGCAGGCTGAACACCCGGCCCTCGGGCGTGTCCCAGTAGCAGGCGGCAAACGGATGGCCGGTCGCCAACTCTCCCGCCGCCTCACTGGCCATCGTGGGCGGGAGATTCACGGCAGGGACCAGACAACCTCCGATCAACATCATGCGCGTCATCTTTGGCAGCAGCTCATCCAGGTCCCGCCGAGTTTTGCGCAGGATGGCCACGCCACCGTTGACCAAACCATCCAGGTTCGTGGAATCTGCCATCCAATAGTCATATAAATCGAAATCGTACGGGTACGAAAACAGGCCGGCCATAATTTCTCGGGTGCCGTCGATGCGGAACCGCCATAGATCCCGGTCCTCGATGTGGGCGAGCAGCGCCGGTGGCGTCTGGCTACCGAAAAAATACTGCCAGGTGATCATGCCCCCAGAATGGTCCAGATCAAACCGGGTGATGGCGCCTGGAAGGAAATCGAGATCTTCGGCGGCCGTGACGTGATGGTCCAGGATGGTAACGCTATCGGCCACCGCCACCATGACCTCGAGTACTGGCCTGGGATAGGAGAAGTCGACCAGGAACACGTCACGACCAGAGACCTCGGGCGGGTCATCTCCGTAGCATCCGGCGTGGAAATCGACCTGTCCCAAGAAAGCCTTGCGAACGACCCACGCCGCCGCGAATCCATCGGCGCAATGACCGTGGTAAATGCACAGGGGGCGCGTCATGTCAGGACTCGACCTCGGCAGTGGATGGCGAGTGAAAAATCGCCCCCATGACTCTGATACGCATGCTCATTGATTCTCTCCTGAAAAAATTACTGCTGAACCGGGCGCGTAGCCCGAAAACCGACGCCCAAAAATCCACACACCGACGGGGCAAACGAGATGTGGAACGCGCCGGCGTCTTTTCCAGATCGCCATCCGCCGCCTCGAATGAGCGATCTGCCGGCAATTTCCCGGCGATCATCGGGCCGCCATCCCATGCCGGCGGTCAGGCGTGGGAATGGCGCGGTGGTCATGCTGGGGGAGTCCATTTCGATTGTCCGGCCGGTGCCGTCGATATCTCCCTGGAGGTCGTCAAAGACCCATGACGCCGCGTTTCCCCCAAAATCGCAGATCTTCTGATGGTTCGACAGCACCTTCCACCGGTTCTCGTCCGGATCTGGTGTCTGACAAACCCCGCTGATTGGTTTGTTCACGTTGCCCTTGCGGACGCCCTGAAGCAGCTTTCCTGATCCGTACTTCCGCCCGGTCCAGTTTTCGTTTTGCCGGCACACATCCCAGGCGATTGCAAGCCATTGGGTCTCTGTAATCATTCTCCATCCGCGGATAAAACAAGCTTCAAGCGCCGCGTGGAAGGAAATCATGGTCATGGGCGGCCGATCTGGAGTGATGTCCGCGCCCGAAGTTAACTGGTCAGGAGTGCACAGAAATTTCCCGACCTCGAAAGCTGGCACGACCATTCCGCAGGGTAGAACCGTCTCCGGTACCGGGATGAAAAAGTCGTCCATCATTTCTCTCCGTGGCTGCTGGTTCCATGGCCGTCCATCCAATGGGTCCCTGGACTCCTGATCAGGGACCCCAGCCAGATGTCGGGGTCGTTCGTCAGGCGTTCCCAGGCCTCCTCTTCGAGGCGCTGCTGGTGCGCCCTTTGGTAACTGC